>Ga0114996_10009843_pt1 | contig 10415 bp, 11 predicted proteins | sample ArcticOcean_MG_C_4_FD_87039 | JGI IMG/M metagenome (GOLD analysis project Ga0114996, IMG submission 87039) | Marine microbial communities from western Arctic Ocean - ArcticOcean_MG_CB4_134 | ecosystem: Environmental > Aquatic > Marine > Oceanic | place: Arctic Ocean: Canada Basin | collected...
AATACGAAGGCACCGGGTACTGCTCAGGTGTGGCAAGGCGCAATGTCGCAGGCCTTCAGTTCCACCCGGAGAAGAGTGCACGGCGCGGGCTGGCTATCTACGAGGCATTCGCCCGCCAAATCACGGAAGCAGAGGACACCCGATCGTGAGCACTGAGCTTGAGACCTACTACGGGCTGCCGGCGAACGTCGAGTTCTGCACGCGATGCGTCTACTCGAACCAGCGGCCCAACTCCGTTTCGGAAGCCGCGCATACAGCCGAGAGCAAGAAGGTCACCCTCAGGTTCGATGCCGACGGGCTGTGTGACGCGTGTCGCACAGCCGAACTCAAAGAGAGCATCAACTGGGAAGAGCGCGAGCAGGAGCTGGTCGCACTCCTCGACAAGTATCGGCGGACCGACGGCTACTACGACTGTATCGTCCCAGGCAGCGGAGGCAAGGACAGCTGCTACGCAGCCCACGTCCTCAAGTACAAGTACGGCATGAACCCGCTGACCGTGACCTGGCCGCCCGTCCTCTATACCGATTACGGCTACCAGAACTTCCGCAACTGGATTGAGATTGGCGGCTTCGACAACATCACGATGAAACAGAACGGGCGGACTATGAAGCTGCTGACTAGGTTGGCCATAGAGAACCTGTTCCACCCATTTCAGACCTTCATCATCGGCCAGAAATTCATGGCCCCGAAGCTTGCGGTCAAGATGGGGATACCTCTCATTTTCTATGGCGAGCACGAAGCCGAATTCGGCAACCCCATCGCCGAGACCGCATCCGCGGTGAAGCAGCAGGCCGAGTACACGATGGACAACATCGACGATATCCATTTCGGCGGTGCTTCGGTCAGGGAGCTACGGGAGGAGCACGGCTTGACCCTTGGGGACTTGGCGGCCTTCCTGCCCGTGGACCCTAGCGAGATCGACGGAAGCCCCATCGACTTTCGCTACCTTGGCTACTATCTGAAGTGGTTGCCTCAGGAGTCCTATTACTACGCATCCGAGCACATGGGATTTCAAGCCCGGCCATTTCGGACCGAAGGTACCTATAGCAAATACATGAGCCTCGATGACAAGATCGACGACCTGAACTACTACACTTACTTCATCAAGTTCGGCTTCGGCCGGTGTACGGAGGACGCCTCCCAGGAGATCAGGAATGAACACCTGACCAGAGAAGAAGGCTGTGCCCTCGTGGCAAGGTACGACGGGGAGTTCCCCCGGCGGTACTTTGGCGAAGTCATGGAGTACCTTGAGATGGACTCTGACCATTTCATGGAACTGTGCGACAAGTTCCGGTCTCCACATCTGTGGGCGAAGGTTGGCGGCGACTGGAAGCTCCGCCACACGGTGAACAGGGATGGCATTGACGACTGATTACCATCGGCACCAAGGAGCATCGAGTAGGTGAGCAGAATCGGCTACTTCGCGGATGGCCCGTGGGCTCACCAGGCACTAGTGCGGATGCTGGATGACCCTTCGATCAGTATCGCGTTCATATGCGCGCGCAACGACAACCCCGACCCTGTGCTCAGACAGAAGGCTGCGAGTCAAGGGATCGACTTCGTCGTACACCCCAACATCAATGGCGATGAGTTCTTTGAGCGGGTGGCCGTGTACGAGTGTGACCTGTTCGTCTCCATGTCGTTCAATCAGATATTCAAGGCCCGGATGATCGACCTCCCCAAGCTTGGCACCATCAACTGCCACGCGGGGAAGCTTCCGTTCTACAGAGGTCGTAACATTCTGAACTGGGTTCTGATCAACGATGAGGACGAGTTCGGAATCACCGTCCACCACGTTGACGAAGGCATCGACACTGGGGACATCATCCTCCAGCGGACCTTCCCGATAACAGACGATGACACCTACGCAACACTGCTGGAGCGCGCCTACGCAGGCTGCGCCGAAGTGCTCTACGAGGCGATCAAGGCGTTGCAAGCCGGGGGAGCTGACAGGACAGCCCAACGAGACATTCACACTACCGGGTTCTATTGCGTTGTCCGCCGTGAGGGCGATGAGTGGCTAGACTGGGATCAGCCGGCACGAGACGTGTTCAACTTCGTTCGCGCGATATCCCAGCCGGGCCCGGAGGCGAGGACCTTCCTCGGGGAAACGGAGGTCAGGATTGGCCGCGTCCAATGGATGCCGGATGCACCTGTTTACCGGGGCGTGCCGGGGTCCGTTCTGGGCGTAGGTGACGGAGGCTTCTTGGTCAAAACGAAAGACTCCTTTGTGAAAGTGATGGAGTGGAGCGGGATCCCCCGCGTGCGTAACGGAGACCGTTTTCGGTGAGCGTCCTTATCATTGCCGAGGCTGGCGTGAACCACGATGGCGACATTGACGTTGCCAAGCAGCTGATCGACGTTGCAGCGGACGCTGGCGCCGATCTTGTGAAGTTTCAGACCTTCGTCGCTGATCGCCTCGCCACTCCGAGCGCCTCGAAGGCGGACTATCAGACGCGGTCGACCGGTGCGTCCGAGTCTCAGCACGCCATGCTGCGACGACTGGAGTTGAGCCGGCCCGCCCACGTGACCCTGAAGGAGCACTGCCAGCAGAAGAGCATTGGCTTCTTCTCCACCGCCTTCGACGCGGACAGTGTCGACCTGCTGGTCGACCTGGGCCTTGGTCGGCTAAAGGTGCCCTCGGGCGAGCTGACCAACCTGCCGCTGCTGCGTCACGTTGGTCACCAGGGCCTGCCCGTGATCCTATCGACAGGGATGGCAACCCTGGACGAGATTGGGGCTGCGCTAGAGGTACTGGAGGCAGCCGGCACCCCCCGCAACCTCGTGACGGTGCTCCACTGCAATACCGAGTACCCGACGCCGATGGTGGACGTGAACCTCCGCGCGATGCTGACGATACGAGAGACGTTCGGCGTGGCCGTTGGCTATTCCGATCACACCCTCGGCATCGAAATCCCCATCGCCGCCGCCGCCCTGGGCGCAACGGTGATCGAGAAGCACTTCACGCTGGATCGCGGGCGCGACGGGCCGGACCACGCTGCGAGCCTCGAACCCGAGGAGCTGAAGGCGATGGTCGCGGGCATTCGCAACACCGAGAGCGCGCTCGGCGACGGCGTCAAGCGACCGAGCGCCAGCGAGATCAAGAATCGAGAGATGGCGCGGCGCTCCATCGTCGCTGAGCAAGACATCAGCACCGGCGAGCTGTTCACCGAGGCGAACGTCGCCGTGAAGCGGCCGGGGGCCGGGGTTTCGCCCATGCGATGGGATGAGGTCATCGGGGCGCGCGCCTTAAGGGATTACGTGAAGGACGAGCAGATCGAACTATGAGCCGAAAGATCTGTGTAGTGACCGGTAGCCGGGCTGAGTACGGCTTGCTGCGCTGGGTCATGGACGGAATTCGGGAAGCGCCCGACCTCGAGCTCCAGACTGTCGCCACCGGCGCGCACCTCTCCCCGGCCCATGGTCTGACCTACCGCGAGATTGAAGCGGACGGCTTCCGGATCGACCGCACGGTCGACATCCAGCTCGTCTCCGGCACGGCCGTCGGCATCGCCAAATCGACGGCGCTGGGCATCAGTGGCTTCGCGGACGTGCTCGACGAGCTCCAGCCGAGCGTGCTGCTGGTGCTCGGCGACCGATACGAAACGCTGTCGGCAGTGGTGGCGGCGTTGTTCGCACGCATCCCCGTCGCGCACCTTCATGGTGGCGAAACCAGCGAGGGCGCGTTCGACGAGGCCATCCGCCACTCCATCACCAAGATGGCACACCTGCATTTCGTCGCTGCCCCGGAGTACCGTGATCGCGTCGTGCAGCTGGGCGAGCAGCCGGATCGCGTCTTCGTGGTCGGCGGCCTCGGTGTCGATAGCATGAAACGACTGGAGCTGCTGGACCGGCCGGCGTTGGAACAGAGCCTGGGGTTGGAGTTCCCCGAGCGCAGCCTCCTTGTCACTTACCACCCGGTGACGCTCGATTCGACGTCGTCCGACCAGATGACGGAGTTGCTAGCGGCGTTGGAGCCACTCGATGACACTTTGCTGATCTTCACGATGCCGAACGCCGACACCGAAGGTAGCGCGCTATGGGGGCAAGTCGAGGACTTCGGGCGGCGACATCCCAACGTGAGAACGTTCGAGTCACTTGGCCATCTGCGGTACTTGTCGTGCGTCCACCAGGTCGACGGTGTCGTCGGCAACTCGTCGAGCGGGCTTGCGGAGGTGCCGAGCTTGCGGAGGGGTACGGTCAACATCGGTGACCGCCAACGTGGGAGGTTGCGCGCCTCCAGCGTCATCGACTGCGAGCCAGACCGGGCGTCGATCAGCGCCGCCATCGAGCGTCTCTACTCCCGTGACTTCCAAGAGTCATTGGCCTCAGCCCGCAATCCCTACGGTGAGGGCGGTGCGAGCGAACGAATCGTGCGTACGCTGCGGGAGTACCCCCTTCAGGGCCTGGTGAAGAAGTCCTTCTACGATCTCAATGTCCCGGCTGTCAGCGTCGGGCCTCTAGTTGGGACCAGTGACTGAGGGTACAGAGATGGAAGCTGCGCGGTGGCGCAAAACCTTGCTGCCCGCAGGGGCATCGCTTCAGGACGCTATCGGTAGTCTGAACGAGTCCGGGCTTCAGATTGTCCTGGTTGTTGCGGACGACGATGCGCTCTTGGGCACGGTGACTGACGGAGACATCCGCCGGGCCATCCTTCGTGGGCTCACCATGACCGAATCCATCGAAACGGTGGTCCAGAAAGAGGCGTTGGTCGTTCCGCTGGAGCTGGGGCGCGACATGGTCCTACATCTCATGCGAGCAAACTCTGTTCACCAACTGCCCATCGTGGATGATCACCGAAAGGTCGTCGGCCTGCACTCCTGGGACGAGCTCCTGACGCTCCGCCCCCGGCACAACCTCATGGTCATCATGGCAGGCGGCCGTGGCCGACGGCTGGAACCCCAAACCCAGCACACGCCCAAACCCCTCCTGCCGGTCGCGGGCAAACCCGTGCTGGAGCACATCATTGAGCGCGCCAAAGCCGAGGGCTTCCAACGATTCGCCATCGCCGTTCATTACCTTGGAGACATGATCGAGGAGCACTTCGGGGACGGAAGTCCTTGGGGCGTGGAGCTAAGCTATATCCATGAGCCGGCTCCGCTAGGCACGGTTGGTGCGGTAGCGCTGCTTAACCCCAGGCCTGGTGAGCCCTTCGTTGTGTCTAACGGTGACATCATCTCGGACGTCCACTACGGTGAGTTGCTGGACTTCCATATCCATCAAGAAGCAATGGCCACCATGGCTGTACGCTTGCACGAATGGGAGCATCCCTTCGGGGTGGTGCAAACTGAGGGGATGGACATCGTTGGCTTCGAGGAAAAACCTGTCATTCGCTCGCACGTGAACGCCGGAGTGTACGTACTTGAGCCAGCCGCATTGGGCGTACTCGAAAAAGGCGAACGGTGCGATATGCCCACGCTGTTCACGCGGCTGCGAGAGAAGGGCGAGAAGACTATCGCTTACCCGATGCACGAGCCATGGCTTGACCTAGGCAGGCCTGATGACCTGCGGCTGGCGAACGAGAGATTGAGCCGTGCGAAGGAGCCTGGTGGAGGAGAACGATGAGCACTCAACCTGCGCTCCGCCGCTGCGCCCGGTGTGGCCTGCCAGAGACGTACGAAACCATCGAATTCGATAAGCAGAGCCTGTGCAACATCTGCCGTGGCGCCGAGCACAAACAGAAGAACATCGATTGGGACGAACGCAAGCGATTGCTCGACCAGCTCATCGAAAAGCACCGAGGGAAGAGCGACTACGACTGCATTGTGCCGTTCTCCGGCGGCAAGGACAGTACTTTCCAACTGTATTACCTCATGACTGAGTACAAACTCAAGCCGTTGGTCGTACGCTTCAACCATGGGTTCCTGCGGCAGACCGTCGCGGAGAACACCGAGCGGACACTCAAGAAATTGGGCGTCGATGTGCTCGAGTTCACGCCCAACTGGAAGATCGTTAAGCGCCTGATGCTCGAATCGTTCAATCGTAAGACGGACTTCTGCTGGCACTGCCACACGGGCATCTACTCATATCCTCTGCGTGTCGCTCTCATGTACAAGGTTCCCTTGGTGTTCTGGGGCGAGCCCCAGGCTGAGCTCACGTCGTACTACGATTACCTGAGCGACGAGATTGAGTACGAAGACGACAAGAAATTCAACATGCTGCGCACCCTCGGCATTGCCGCTGAGGACATGCACGGGATGATCGACACGCCCGAGGATCCGGTCGACATACGTGACCTTTACCCCTACACGTTCCCGGATGTCGACGAGCTCAAAGCGATGCGTTACTGCTCGGTGCCGCTCGGCAGCTTCATCCCTTGGAACTATGCGAAGAACACCGAACTGATCAAGCGTGAGTTGGGATGGCAGACCGACGAGCTCGAAGGTGTGCCCAGCGAGATTAACCAGCACGGGGAAAAGATCGAGTGCTTCATGCAGGGCACACGCGACTACATCAAGTTCATCAAACGAGGCTATAGCCGGACCACGCAGATCAACGCCTTCCACATCCGCAACGGTCGCACCACTATCGAAGAAGCTCAGCCGCTGAACGCCGAGCACGATGGCCAGCGGCCGCCATCGTTGGATATTTTCCTCGAATACGTCGGTCTGACCGAGGCCGAGTTCAACAAAATTACGAAGGGCATGGCGATTCCGCCCTACGACCATGACTTCGAGTCGACCCGGGTTGCCGACAAGACCTGGGATTTCGACCAGTGGTTCCGCGAGGACAACCGGTCCCAGCCGTGATTGGAATCATCGACTATGGGGCGGGCAACCTCGCATCCGTGCGCAACGCGTTGGACCAGATCGGCCGGGAGGCAGTGGTCGTCAACCACCCGGAGGCCATGGATGGTTGTGAACGCCTGATCCTGCCGGGCGTTGGTTCCTTCCGGTTGGCCATGGAGGCACTTGACCACACAGGATGGGCTGAAGCGTTGCGTGAGTACGTATCACGCGGGCGTCCGTTGCTGGGAATATGCCTCGGGATGCAACTACTCTTCGATGAGGGCGAGGAGCACGGTATAACGCCAGGGCTTGGATTGGTGCCCGGCAGAGTCGTCTTGATGACTCCTCGAGCACCCCACCGACTGCCGCACGTTGGCTGGAATAACTTGGTTCACGTCGGCGACCACGCTCTGTTCGAAGGAATCAAGCGGGACGTAGACCTGTACTTCGTACACTCATACCGCTGTATCGCCACCGACGCTGCCGACGTAATCGCCTGGTGTGACCACGGGGGTGAGTTCGCCGCAAGCATCGCGCGTGGCAGCGTGGTGGGAATGCAGTTCCACCCGGAGAAGAGTTGGCCTGCGGGTATCCGAATTCTTGAGAATTTCGCCGATTGGGATGGCTCATGCTGAAACGCCGGATCATCCCAGTCCTGTTGTTAAGCAACGGACGGATGGTGAAAGGACGCCAGTTCACCGGCTACCGGGATACGGGCAATCCAAAGACGGCCGTGCGTATCTACAGCGCTCAGGACGCCGATGAGCTCGTGTTTTTAGACATTCAGGCCAGCGTCGAGAGCCGCGCCGCTCTTATCGACGTGACGCGGACGGCGGCCCAGGAGTGCTATATGCCTTTGGCCGCCGGTGGCGGGGTGGCGTCAGTGGAGGATATCCGGGAACTCCTCCTCGCTGGTGCTGACAAGGTTGTTGTGAATACCGCCGCGGTTACTGACCCGGCCCTAATTGCGCGTGCCGCCGAGCGGTTCGGCACACAGGCAATTGTTGCCGGAGTCGACTACCGGAGCGAGCCCGAGCCGAAGGTTTGGATTCGCTCCGGTACAGAGGTAACGGCGCTGGATCCCATCGAACATGCGATGCACTTGGTCGAGCTCGGTGCGGGCGAGATCCTGCTCAACTCGATCGACCGGGACGGGATGATGGGAGGCTATGATCTTGCGATCGCGGACAAGGTTGCAAAGGCAGTAGCTGTGCCAGTTATCGTCTGTGGGGGCGCGGGCAACTTCCAGCACCTCGCCGACGCCTTCCAGAAAACCGCCGTGTCCGCCGCGGCCTGCGCCAGCCTGTTTCACTTCGGTGATAACAACCCTATCCGCGCCCGGTCCTACCTGCGCAACCTCGATATCCCGATGCGAGTGCTTAGATAGTGCGCACCAGTCTGACTCCGGACCAGTTGGAGCTTTACGTCACGCGGTTGCTCGAGAATCACCTGCCTGACGGCGCCGCGCCTACTTATGCGTTGCGGCCTCTTATTGACCGCACGTTAGAGCGGGTTGAGCATTGCTTTTCACGGATTCACCGAAAGTATTACCAAGACGAAGGCGAAACGGTCTTCGACCACTTGAACGGAGACCACGCGGCGACGTTCCTATACTTACTCAGCAATACGGCTTGGCATGAAGCGAATGATGATCGCTTGCCCACCAAGCTCTTCTACCTGAACAAGATTATGCATGGCCTAGATCTGTTCTACTCCGTTCAGATGCCCGATGTGTTTCTGCTCGTTCACCCCCTAGGGGCGGTGTTGGGCAAGGCGACCTATTCCGACTACCTGGTCGTGTATCAGAGCGCGACTGTGGGAGCAGATGCAGGTACCTACCCTCGGTTCGGTGAGGGCGTGATCCTCTATTCCTCCAGCAGTGTCATCGGGGACTGCGAGGTGGGTTCCAACGTCGTCTTCGGCGCGAACTCCATGGTCGTAAATGCCGAAGTACCGAATGACACGGTCGTTGTCGGGCAGTACCCGTCGCACCGGTTCATTCCGAATCCGACGCCAGTGCGGGAGCGCATTTTCGCGCCGATGGACAGGCAGGCCGAATGATTAACGGACTTCGGGTACTTGGCTTTGTGACGGCGCGTGGCGGCTCGAAGGGCCTGCCCGGCAAGAACCTTCGGGATCTCTGCGGCAAACCCCTCATCGCTTGGAGCATCGAAACAGCGTTGCGATCCGAGACGATAGATGAGCTTGTCGTAAGCACAGACTCGCAGGAAATCGCAGACGTTTCGCGGCGCTATGGCGCCGAGGTCCCGTTCCTGCGCCCTAGTGCTCTGGCAACCGACACGGCAACCTCAATCGCGGTTGTAGCCCACGCCATCGATTGGCTGCGGGCCGCGGGCCGCGAGTACGACATCCTTGTGTTGATCGAGCCCACGTCACCGCTGCGCGAGACACATGATGTAGATGCGGCCGTGCGTCAGATGATCGACGCGCAAGCTGGCGCCATCGTCAGCGTGTGCCGTGCCGATGCGACGCATCCGGCCTTCATATACCGCAAGGGGGCAGGGGAGCGCCTTACGCCCTACGATATAGAGCTGGCTACCAGCCCACGCAGGCAGGATGTCGAGCCGATGTTTTTCTTGGAGGGCACCGTCTACGCTTCGAAGATAGGTACGTTGCTCGAGCGAGGCACCTTTTGCCACGAAGGAACAGTTGGGTACGAGGTGCCCAAATGGAAGTCTCCGGAGGTTGACGACATTGTCGATTTCCTGCTGATCGAGGCCATCATGCGCCACCGGGGATTGGGCACCTCGTGATGCTGGAGGGACAGGTGGTCGTGGTCACGGGCGGGGCTGGGCTGCTAGGGCGTCGCTTCTGCGCCGACATAGCCACCCAGGGAGGCGTGGCCATCGTGTCGGACATAGACTTAGACGCCGCTGAGGCCGTCGCGCGGGATGTCCAGACGCGAGGCGGGCGCGCCGAAGCGATGGCAATGGACATCACGGACGTGGAGTCTATCGATCGGCTGATCCATGAGCTCCACGGTCGACATGGGAGGCTCGACGCCGTCGTCAACAATGCCTACCCTCGCAATCCCAACTATGGCCGCCCCTTGGAGGAGATCTCCTACTCCGACTTCTGCGAGAACGTCAGCCTGCACCTCGGTGGTTACTTCCTCGTCGCGCAGCGCTTCATGCGGCACTTCCGCGAGCATGGTGGCGGGAACATCGTGAACATGGCCTCTATCTATGGCGTGATAGCGCCGCGATTCGAACTCTACGAAGGCACGTCTATGTCGATGCCCGTGGAGTACGCGGCTATCAAGGCGGGAGTAGTTCACCTGACTCGCTATTTTGCCCAGTACTGCAAGGGCGAGGGCATCCGATGCAACGCCATCGCTCCAGGGGGGATCCGCGACGGTCAGCCGGAGTCCTTCCAGGCGCGCTACGACGCGCGCAGTGGCACCAAAGGGATGCTCGACCCTGAGGACGTCAGCGGCGCGCTGGTGTTCCTACTGTCGAATGCGAGCCGTCACGTGACCGGACAGACACTCGTCGTCGACGATGGGTTTTCGCTTTAGCGGTGAATGGGACTCGGCTGTCTTGAGGCATAGCCCGTGAACAACATGACCATCCGCAGATCTGGCAGTCCTCGAAACCTGTCGGCGCTCTTCGTTGGCCCGTTTCCTCCGCCGTATGGAGGCATCGCGACCCACATCGCTGGCCTGAC
>Ga0114996_10009844_pt1 | contig 10415 bp, 20 predicted proteins | sample ArcticOcean_MG_C_4_FD_87039 | JGI IMG/M metagenome (GOLD analysis project Ga0114996, IMG submission 87039) | Marine microbial communities from western Arctic Ocean - ArcticOcean_MG_CB4_134 | ecosystem: Environmental > Aquatic > Marine > Oceanic | place: Arctic Ocean: Canada Basin | collected...
CAGTGGTTAAAAGGTATCGGTCTATTTGGCCTATTTCTGGGACGTCCGGTAATTTTCCCACCATATTCATGCGACTCATATTTTTAATGTCTTGAAGAGTGGGCGGCGGCATCCAATCTTCGGTTCTTAGGTCGATAGTATTACCTACTATTGGCCTAGTATATTGATTATTTTTTCTAGCCATGAACGCTATTGAACTAAAGCCACGAGTATCAATGTATGGCGCTTCTATTATTAGCATTCAGTTTACGCCTTATTGAACCACTGCCACACTCCTATAGGACCTACTTTAAATTTTTCTAAGGAATTGTTGACAAAATATGGTAAATGCAACAGCAACCACATGGCGAGTCGTGGGTATTGCATATGCCACTGTGACCCACATGAATTCTTATATTGAAAACAAAGACTCTGGGATATCTAGATTTGTTATAGAAGAGGGTACAGAAAATGAAATGAAAGATAGGTTCGCGGCTTTAAAGCGCATTTGCCCCACCATTGAATTATATGATAACAATGGCGTAGTAGAAAGACACGATGAAATATTGGGCACATGTGTTAAGGAGTATTTTGAAGATACTGGTGAGCTAAAATGCTCAGACCACTATCCTGAGGCCGATGATAATGTGTATACGCGTATAGGAAAGTTGATGTTTAGAATTTAATCAATAGTTTTCATGGAGGATACTATGCTTAAAAAATTAGATGAAGCACATTGCGATTTAAAATTGATGCTCAATAATTGCCGATGGAATGGTATCAGTATTGATTTCGCACCTCCTAAAATGATACGTCTTTGGGCTTCATATAACGGCATAAAAGCGTGCCTACATAAAATTTATCCAATTTCAGCAGATAACATAGAAAAACCTTTCTTGCATCCGCACCCATGGCCTTGTGCCATCAAAGTCTTAAAGGGTGCGTATGAAATGGAAATGGGGCATAGTACCACGTTATCTCCTCCGCTTATTTCTATAAAGTTTGTGGTATCGGCAGATTCATCATATGAAATGCTTTACAAAGACATATGGCATTCTGTAAACCCAATTAACGACGATCCAGTATATTCAATTATGTTAATTGGAAAAAAATGGGACAGAAAAATGCTCAAAAAAAACACATCTTCGCCCAGAATACTTAATGAATTAGAAAAAGAATGTTTGATCAATGAATTTGATCAATTGTTATAATATGATAAATATTTTTTCTGAGTGTAACTAACAACACATGCATGGATGTATAATTAACAGCAACGTATTTTATTGTCACAAGATGCTGTTAAGTGTTTTGTTTTTTAGGAGATACTATGAAGAAATTACTGTTGTCTTTGGTGATGTTGTGTGCTTTTCCAGCCATTGTAAGTGCTCAAATTGGGCCAGCGGGTTTTGATCCTAGTCGCCAGATTCTTGGGCCAAATGGGGCTATTTATCAGTCGCGCGCAGTACCCAATTATAGGCACCTGGGGCAAGGATATTATAGAGTTACACCCCCAAATTATCGATATTACTATCCCATGGTCACTTTGCGAGGGAATGTTGTTTATAGGCCAAATTTCAATCGGCAATATCGATATGGTACATATCGAGGGTGGGGTTACATAATTAGAAGATAATTATTTTACCGAAACGATGGAATAATTCATGGATGATAATCAAAAATCAGCGGCGGTAGCTTTACTTGCCAATATAGAAAAAAATCTTGAACAACTCAAGGTTATAATGGCGGGTGATTCTTATGTCACTGAAAAAGTAATTCGCAGGCAAGTCAAAATAGAGGAACAGGCCCCAACGCCCAAAGTGGTATTAGGGCCTGTTCCTGATTATACCAATAATGATTGGCCAAAAGCAGTTGATTCCGATTTAATCGTTGATGGTAAAGAAGAAACTGAAAAACAATTTAGAGCCACACAAGTTCTTGAATTAATTGGGATTCCAACAAACGATATATCTGTGTTGGATTTCGGCTGCGGAGAAGGGCATGTCGCACATGAAATTTCTCAAACAGCCAGCAAAGTGGTTGGGTTTGATAAAGAACGAAGCGACTCTTGGGATGACAAAGTTGCAGACAATTTATTCTTTTTAACAGATGATAAAATAATAAAGCAGCACGCCCCATATGATCTTATCATTTTGTATGATGTCATTGATCATATGCAAGGGGATCACGCTTTAACATTAAAACGCTTGGGGCAATTGTTAAGTGATAATGGTAGATTTTTTATAAGAACTCATCCTTGGACTGCAAGACATGGGTCGCATTTATATGAAAAAATTAATAAAGCTTATTTGCATTTGGTTGTGACACCAGACGAAACTCCAGATATCCCATGGAAAGAAATTGAATATACCCACAAAATAACTCGTCCTATGGGTGCTTATGAAAATTGGTTTAAGCATGCTGGTTTAGAAATAATATCAAGAGATATTCAACATGATGGGGTGATAGAAGATTTCTTTGATGATGAACTGTTAAACAGAATAATAGCGGTTACTTGGGATGGAGCAGTCGATAAAGACACAGCAAAAAAGATTATGGCGATTCAATTTATCGATTACATTTTAGAAAACAAGGGGCCAGTAAAGGTTAAGTCCCCATAAGAGCGCAAACGCATAAACATGTGTTTATGCGTCAACAGTGATGTGTATGATATGCGTCATGCACCAATTTTAACGTTGTTTAAAGGAGAAGACGATGCCGATGTCAAAAGAAGTTTTTTTTAAGGAAGTTAAGAAAATTGCTAAGAAATCTAGTTTTCGCTTAACTAGTGGAAAAAAGATTAGAGATCGTTGGGGCAGAGAACCTGTCGTGGCGGTTGCGAAAGCGAAAGATAAGAGTTTTGGCGGAGACAAAGAGGATACGTATGCTGCCGCACAAACTCTTGGGATTCGTTCAGACACAGCAAAGAAAATTGGGAATGCCACGAGCGCAAAATGCCAAAAGAAAAATGCGGCATTGCGTGAAACAATTTTAGAGGCGTGCGGACTTTAATTATCCGTGCGGCCTCGTGGCGGAATAGGCAGACGCACCGGACTTAAAATCCGGTATCCAATAAGGGTGTGCGGGTTCGAATCCCGCCGAGGCTAATTTTATTTAAGGAAAATGACATGGGCTATCGCGAAAAAATGATTGGGCGTATGTATTACAAGGCCAAATCGGACTATGATGCGGCTAAGGGTTCTTTAGATCTTTTATTGGATCATCCTGCGGGCATTGGGGATCATTCGACTGATGATTTGTACAAAAGTTTTGATGAAGCATTAGACATGCTGGTTGATGCAAATGACAGACTAGAAAGGCTTAACGCTGAATATTCTTATGATCCGCATACACACATCGCCGCCGGAGTTCCTAGAACAGATATTGAGAAAACATGACTAGATTACCAATTTTGATAAGCGCTATTATGGCTGGCACATGTGGCATTATATGCGGGGCTGTTTTAGCATCTGGGCAAAATCCGGCCTGGGGTTGGTTTTTAGGATTTGGTGTTATAATTATCCTAGGGGCTTTAGGCATGGAATCAAAAGACAAACATGACTAATCTTACATTTGAGATGGCACAACTGCTAGATGAACCCATTCAAATTTTAGAGCAATATTTTGGGCAACGTGTATTAAATGCATTGGAAAATCGCGGAATTTTGCATATAGAACAATTATTAAACACTACTCCAGAAGAGCTGCTGGCAATCCCGAATTTTGGCCAAAATTCATTGGAGAAAGTCTACAGAGGATTAGCTGCTCATGGATTCGTCAAAACAGATAAGCATAAGACACCTTAAAAAAACAGACATATATCCACATTCTAAATTTATTGATACTTTAAATGAATTGAGTGACACCAACCAACTTTCCTTTGATTCCTGCTCAAAATTTTGGTCAATATATGATTCTAATCCCAACCAACATACTATCGTCGCTGATGTCGAAGGTAGCATTATTGGTACTGCTTCACTATCCATAGAATTTAAATTCCTACATGGTGGTAGCAGAGTTGGGCATATTGAAGACGTTGCTGTTATGTCTACTGTTAGGGAAAAAGGTATTGGCGCATTGTTGATAAATCATCTTGTTGGTATTGCAAAAAATGAAAAGTGCTATAAAATCATATTGGATTGTTCATCTGAAAATATTCCTTTTTATATAAAATGTGGGTTTCAAGTGTCTCAACATTGTATGAGAATGAATTTGAGTAGCCGTTGAACTAATACCATCATACCTTGCTACCATAATATAGAGATTAAATGTTCCAATGTTCAATATGTAAGTCTGATCTTGAAGTTATAATTCGGGTATTTGCCGACAGTCCATTTGCAGATGGCCTTTGCCATGATTTAATTTGTCATTGTTGTTGTTGTTCAGTTGAATGGGATGAAGATAACAATTATCGATTACGGACAGTTGATGAGATAATGGATAGTGGTGGTTGGGATAAATTAGAAGCCGTATATTCTCTTAAAGCAATAAAGTTGGCTATTAGAAAAAGTAAACCACTACAATGTCCATGCTGTGATTTTCAAGCCACCAGCAAAGCTGGCATTGGTTTGCATATTAAAGCTAAACATCGTGATGAAACCGAAGTAGTGGAAAAGCATAAAAACGATATGGATGATTTGTTGGTTTGTGAATTTTGTGGATACGAAGCAAAAAGTAAATCTGGTATAACACTTCATGTTAAAAGTAAACATTGAGGAACAGATGAACATGCAATTTTAGCCAAAGCAAATTTTATGGAGAACAACAGTGGAATCGGAGCAAGCGTCGGAGAACAAACTAAAAAGCAGTATTGAGAAAGCGGTTGCTGAGGTATCTACGGTGCTTAAAGAAACACTAGCAGGGGAAGAAAAAACTGTTGTGGTAGTCCCAGTGGTTGTTGTGGTGTCAAACTGTTTCATTAATAAATAACACGAATAAATGAGTGCGATGATATTAATGATCGTGCTATTTGTTTGGTTGCGTTGATTTGTCCTAACACGGAGGGTCTTATTATGGAACTGGTGGTGGATAAAAATTTTGAATTGCTTTGCGCTGATAACGATTTTGATATCTTAACTGCTCGGCGGCTTTTAGATGAGCTTTGTAATAAAAAATCGTTGCCTGTAGAAGAGTTGGAATTGTTGGAATTAATAATTCCAAAATTGGCAAAAATAGCGAAAGATGTCGAAAATAAACTGATAGTGCATAACGAAAACCAATTGAGGTTTCCATTTGATTCATAAACTAAGTAAGCATCTAATTATTTGCATTGATTTCGATGGCACTATTGTGGAACATTCATATCCAGAAATAGGCGATCCTTTACCCCAAGCTATTGAAGTTATAAAAGAAATACAACAAGCTGGACATAAGATTATATTGTGGACATGTAGAGAAGGAAATACCCTACAGCAAGCTGTAGATTTTTGCAGGAAGCATGATATAGAATTCGACGGAGTGAATGAAGCTATAAATGATTTTCGTGAAGAAGGGTTAAAAAGAAAGCCCTTTGCAGACTATTATATTGATGACCGTAATATCAACGGCTTCCCAGGATGGGATGTTGTTAGAGAAATAGTCTTAAATTAATAAAACGTCCTTGTTATTGCTAATGGAAAATTGTATGTTTGAAGTTATTTTGATGATGACTATAATGCCGCAGATCCATTTGGTTACAGAAGATCCAATGGCGATCGCAATGCATAAGGAGGCAATGAAACATCGTAAGGAACACAATCTTAAACCCCAAACATTGGATAAAGAATGCTGCCAAATTGCGCAAAAGTGGGCAGAACATATGGCATCGCAACATTCCATGTACCATGGTGGTGGCGAACAAATTGTCGCCGTGGGTTACGCTACACCCGAAAGTGCATTTGGGGGTTGGATGGGATCATCGGGTCATCGTTATTGGGTGCTTAGCGATACAGATAAATGTGGCTGGGGGGCGGCTCAATCAAACACTGGCAGATGGTATTGGGCAGGGGCTTTTCGCAATTCAGCTAATAAGCCAACACCAAAACCCACTACATATGTTCCTACACGCAGGTTTCGATTTCAGTTGTTCAAAAGGCGATAATATAAAGGATAATGGCATGGATGCTAGACACGACGATATAGACCCAATTGGGGCTAAACGTACTTCTGAAGTTAGAGAAGTTAAAAAGTGGACTGATTATAAACGAGCTAAAGCCGATAAATTTCGTGGTAAAAGATTAGAACTATATGTAAAACGAGCGTTTCGGCGGCTTGATCTGTTTACAGGAGAAAAAGTGCCTGAAGCTGAAGATCCGCCAGAAGCTAGTGCTGCTTAATATTAACGTTCATATAAAATAGTGCCACATATGTATACATGTCGATATTAACAAGGTATCAAAAGCCATTACTTCTGATACCCACGGCATTCTATTTTGTACCAGGGCCGCTGTTATGGCAGTGCGTCCGGAAATTAAGAAGGGGTGAAACATGAAGTTTATCCTAATTGCGGTTTTAACCGTATTGACTGCTGTTTGTATTCCGTGCGAGGGGGCAGAGTTGTTTAAAAGTCCGCCCGCGCGTATCGTGAAGGTGCATGGCCCGTGGGTTCTCGTACAACGCGGCGGCGAAAGCTGCTGGATGTACGACTCGTGTTACGCAACAAGAAAGTTGCACAACACAGGCAAGCAGGTGCTGAAAAATACCGTTAATGTGATTGGCTGTACGATTGAAACAGCTGGTGACGTTGTTGTCGGGGCTGGCGCTCTGGTGGTTGGGACAGGGCACGAGATTCTTCAGCGCACACACTGTGCAGTGAAGTGCCTAGTTTGCCCGCAGCGTCCTTGTAAACCAGCGCCAGTAAGGCCCAAACCTCCAGAAGTGAAGGAGGAGGACTTGAAGCCTCCTACTATTCTCTTTCCCGAAGATGGAGAAAGACCTTCGCCAGCACTCACGGACTGGCGATTGAGAATAACATCAGCGAGGTAGCTCCTTGCTGATCTTTATAACAAGGAAGGGGTGAAGTATGTTTATGAAATTTGCAAAAGCGATTAGCCTGTTTTACGGGGTATTGATAATTGTATCAACTTTGTCTATGGGAGTCTTTGTTGCCGTATCAGGCGATTTTCTTCCTGAAGACAAAATGCTAGAGCACTTAGATTTTAAAACTATGTTTCTTATTGTCTGTGTGCCAATCAACATTACTGTGGGTTTGTTCCTATTGTGGTTTGGAAAAAATAATAAAATTGGCAACAGTGATTGCAAATCGCAGTCTACTGTTTCTGATAAACCACAAGAAGATCAACCTGCGCAATCCGCGCAATCTAATTCGAATCACAGCTCAGTGTCTAATCTATAAGGAACTACCATGTGGGCATTTATAAAACTAATTGGGAACGAATACACCATGAAAAAACTGTAGTTGATTTACATAACCACTCATCATTAAAAGCGTTTTTATTCGGCAGAGACTTAACCAAAAAGAAATTTAAGTTTTTGTCTACGCTATTTAAAGGCAAGTTTTGGCCTTTTAGCGCTAGAAACAATTTTGACATGATGAAAAAAGGCGGTTTGGATGTTATGTTATCCACCGCTTATGCCACCGAACAAGGGTGGGTGGATGATATTTCGCTGATAAAGTGGTTGCTATATCTTACGCCTTCTGTGCGTCGTAAAGCGTTTAAGCCGCCGTATTTTGACGTTACAATATCAATGCTTAATGAGATAGAAGCACAAGCAAATAAGCATAATGAGGAAAATCCAGAGAGCCAAATCAAAATGGCTTATAATGTGACAGAATTAAAAAACTGTCTCGATGATAATGTTCCTTGCATAGTGCACGCGATAGAAGGTGCGCATTCTCTACATGGCCCGATATCTGGCAAAAAAATAAAAGATTGCAAATCGGATCCCAAAGAAGTAGAAGAAGAAATACTCGCTAATTTGGAGCATTTCTATAATAGAGGCGTAGCATATTTGGGTATTGCACATTTTTATCCAAATCACTGTGCATACCCCGTGTTCCCTTACCCAGACTATGGTTTGAAGCATCTTGATTGGCAAGAAGCTTTGGGCAGATGGGACACAACCAAAGGTCTAACAGACATAGGCATTAAAGTAGTCGAGAAAATGCTGGATCTTGGCATGATTATTGATATTTGCCATTGCACGCCAAGAGCTAGATCACAAATTTATGAAATAGTGGAATCAAGCGGCAGGAAAAATTGTGTAATGTCAACGCACACGGGTGTTTACGCTGTTAATCCTGATCCTTATAATTTGGAGGATTGGGAAATTAAATGGATTGCCGACAATGGTGGCGCTATAGGCATGATATTCATGAATTATTGGTTATCACCAATAGACACTAAAATGGGTTTGAAATATCTATCACAAACATTGGAGCATTTAGTTAATGTGGGCGGCATTGATGCCCCAGCTATTGGCACCGATTTTGATGGCTTTACAGATCCGCCAGAAGAAATCATCAACATGTCTCAATTGCCGAGATTTACTAAATTTATGATGGCTGAATATAAAGGCGTTGGAGTTCCGAAATATTCAGAATCCGATATGGGAAAGATCCTGGGCGGCAATGCTTTAAGAGTATTGTTGAATGGGTGGCATAAAGAATAGATTATTGAATATCGCATTTCTAGAGGGGTATGGGGTATTATCAAAATGTTATGGTATCTGTTTGTAACTATTTCGGAACTAAAACATATTATAGAGATAAATAAATTCAAATGGGACAAAAATCCCTAATATTATAAGGAAATTAACATGAATGATGCTCCAGATTGGCAAAAAGAACAACAACAGGTCAAAAACACAGTCGTTCGACAATTGCCGGAAGCCCCGGAAGCCCCAGAATCAATAGAATCAATAGAATCAAAAGAAGACAAGGAAAGAAGAAGAAGGGAAAAATGGCAATACAAAATTGACCGAATAAAGGCCATTACGGCCAAAGCTTTGGCTGTCGCCAAAAAGAGAAAATGGCTTGTTCTTCTTATAGGGATAGGAATCGCCGCTTATTCTATTATATCTAGTGGCGGTCTTAGTGGTATGGGTGGTATTATAGACAAGCTAAAAGGGCTATTCAACTAATAGTCGCAATTGCCGTATCTGATTTAGTTAGCTTCCATTGCCCAATTGTGTATCCCATATCTGCGGCTAGCACCCGATAAGCCGAAAGCTTCTGTTTATCCTTATCAGAAAATTGCCCCGTGCTGGCAAACGAGCCGACCCATCCTCTCGACAATGATTTTTTAATAATTCCCATCATTGTTTGTTTCATGCCGCTTGGAGCAGTTGAAAAGAATTGCTCAGCATATTGCCTATCAATGGCTATAGGAGTTTTGGCTTCTGTTACTGGTGGTGGCTGCACTTGCGTAGCGTGCCCATTCTTAACTTGAAGTTTTATATCGTTAAGCACATCCCATGGTCTATATCTAGCCAATTTTCTCCATCTATTATGGTATACTGCGTCTGTAACATATTCATATCTTCTGCCATTGATGTATACGACCACATCGCCATAGCTTGAAAAGCCCGCGAATTGAATATTGCGATTTTCAGCAATTGATTGCAGTTTCATTACTTATCAGCCCAAGCCATCACTTTTTGTTCTATTTCGTTTTTGCGATTATCATCAATTGTCTGGAATGCTTTTTCTGCTATTTCTTCAGGACTCATATCTGGAAAATGTTGTTGGATTTTTTGGGTCTTTATTTTTATTTGATCTTTAATCTCGTCGTACGCCAGCTGGGTCCGGGCCATCTTTTGACGTTTTTTACGTGATGCTTCATTGTAGGCCATATCTTTCATCAATTGTCCGAGTATGCCACTAAAATACCATAAAGAACCAATCATAAATATCGCTTGCGGCAGATCTATGCCTTCTTTTAATGTCGTGTTGGTTATTTGATTAAGTTTCATAATTTTAAATTTTCTAAAAAATCAACCAACTACGATATGCTGTAGCCTCATGTTGTATATTTGATAATTATAACCCCTCGTGTTGGTAGTTTGTTAGCAGTTAGATAGGAATACTAAGCAATTGATGGGGGTTAGTATAAAAGTTATGTTGAGATGGCGTAGCGGATTGTCTGCTATTGCCAAATAGCTTTTATTTAAGGAGTCCTAGTATGGGCTATGAACCTGAACCGGGGAGACCTTTGAGAAACCTTGTTTTTTATTTATCTCATCCTTTAAGGATGGCAAGAGAAAAACCTGTCCTATTTTTAGGATCGATTGCTCCTGCTGTTTATTTCCTTGGGGTGTGGCAAGGTTGGTGGCCAAATTTTCTCATTGATTTTATCAATAGAGGTTAAGCCATATGAAGCCAAAACCTCTGTTCGCAGGGGTTTTGGCTTATTTAATACCCATATTCATCTGCTCGTGGATCAAACTTTGGTTTTGTTTTAGGTTTTGGTTCAATATGTTCTTTATATATCTTTATATCA
>Ga0114996_10009848_pt1 | contig 10412 bp, 12 predicted proteins | sample ArcticOcean_MG_C_4_FD_87039 | JGI IMG/M metagenome (GOLD analysis project Ga0114996, IMG submission 87039) | Marine microbial communities from western Arctic Ocean - ArcticOcean_MG_CB4_134 | ecosystem: Environmental > Aquatic > Marine > Oceanic | place: Arctic Ocean: Canada Basin | collected...
CGGATAGCTCATGACCGACGCTCCGGCGGAGACCGTGTTTTTGGGGCTGGGATCAAACCTAGGCGACCGAGAGGCCAACCTGACCAATGCTGTTGAGCTATTGGCGAAGCGGGCCTTGCTTGATTTGGTCCTGTCACCGATTTATGAGACGGAACCGGTCGACTTTGAAGACCAGCCCCAGTTCCTCAACGCTGTTGTGCAGGGAAGAACGACGCTCTCCCCCCAGGCGCTTCTAAGAGTAACGAAAGAAATTGAGCGTGAGGTCGGCCGCACGGCGACCTTCCGTTACGGTCCTCGCGTTATTGACATCGACTTTCTGTTCTACGGCGGGGCGGTCTTGGAACAAGAGTTGCTGACCGTTCCGCACCCACGGATTGCAGAGAGGGCGTTTGTCCTGATTCCATTGACAGATTTGTCGCCAGAATGGGTTCATCCTGTCTTGGGACTGGCCCTGAAGGAACTCGTAGAGCGGGTGGAAGGCAGGGAAGGGGTTCGTCTGTGGAGGCGAGTGTGGGGGAACGCTAACTGGTCTTCTGGGGGGGAGTGAGGTTCGGGATTCCCTCAGTGATTGGGTAGTCAATCTTGCAATGGCTGCATTTTAGAACTCCCGTGATCACGTCGCCGTTCTCTTCCACTTCAACGACAAGTTCAAGAGGCCCTCTGCACACTGGGCAGGCCAAAATGTCTGTCAGGTCTCGCTTCATGGTCCGCCTTGCAACTGCGCTGGATAGGCGTAAATGATACCGCACGGCGAAGACCTTGAAAAGATGGCCGCTATGGCGTCGCAGCCGTCAAGATCGCAGCGAGCAAGTCACGAGCTTTGAAGCGAGGGCTGCTGCCTCTTCGGAAGGAAGGCCCTGGATGCGGACAAGGTTCCGCCAGCTTGTTACAGACATGAGAACCAAGAGGGTCGCCAGGGCCTTCTTTGAACCTGGGTCGTGGAGGGAGGGTGCGCTCAGTGCCGACCTCGCTAAGGCGGCGAACTCATTGTCCCATTCCAGAAACAGCTCCTTGAGTTCCAGTATCAACTCCGAGTCCCTGTATACGGGCCAAAGCTTGTCTCCATGAGCGTCGTAGTAGAGGTAGAGCCTATCCAAGAGGGTTGCCACCCGTTCCTCCAGGCTTTCCATCTCTTTCAGATCGTCGAATGAAGGGAAGGTGTAGACCTCGAAGTACCTCGCACCACACGCTCTGAACAGGCCCTGGAGATTGGTGAAGTGGCGGTAAACGGTGATGAGGGAGACATCCGCCTCCTGGGCTATATCGCGCACCGAAGTGAAGGCGGGCCCCTTGGTGGAGTGGAGGTGGAGCGTCGCGTCTACGATTCGACCGACCGTCTCTTCGACCGCCGACCGCCGCTTGCCCAGGTCATACTTGCGAGGCATGGCACCACCATTGTAGGTCGTGGGTCTTGACGAATCAATTAATTAATGATAGAAGTCCTAACATTAATTAATTGATGAGGAGAACTTTATGCACAAGCCGTTTCAAGCTGCGCCTGATATCCATGTGTTGCCTAGCTTCCTCCCCATGCCAGGCGCGGGATTTCTTCCCATAAACGCCTTCCTGATTCTGGCTCGTGAGCCCGTCCTCGTCGATACGGGCATTGGCGTTGAAAGTGAGGAGTTCCTCCGCAGCCTAGAGTCTATTATCGACCCTAAAGACATAAAATGGGTCTGGCTTACCCACGACGACTCTGACCATACCGGAAGCCTTCGGGCCATCTTGGAGTTGGCGCCTCAGGCCAGGCTGGCTACCCACGCCATCGCAGCCCTGCGAGAGAGCCTGGTGGGGCCTCTTCCTTTAGAAAGGGTGCACGCATTGACCCTGGGGGAAAGTCTTGACGTTGGGGACAGGCTGCTGAGGGTGATACGACCTCCACTTTTCGACAACCCGATGTCTCTCGGTTTCTACGATGAAAAAAGCGGCGCACTGCTCTCGGTGGACTCCTTCGGCGGCCTGGTGCCTTCTCCTGCTGAGGAGGCTGGGGAGTATGAAGAAAAGGGCCTGGTGTCGGGTATGACCGCTTGGGCTACGCTTGACTCTCCGTGGGCTCATCTCGTCGAGAAGGGGAAATTCCAGGACGCCCTGAATCAGGTCCGGCGGCTGGATCCTAAGCTGATTCTTTCCGCACACCTGCCCCCGGCCAAAGGGATGACGGAGCAGTTGCTGAAGGTTCTGGCTTCCGTCCCAGACGCCGAACCCTTCATGCCCCCGAATCAGGAGGCCTTTTCGTTCATGCTGGCAGAGATGGCTAAGGCGCAGGGCTAGGAGCCTCTGCTCAGCCCCAAGGCGACTCGTGCCGGGAAGGTTATTCTTCAGCGATGTCTACCCATCGACCCGTTGAAGACGACTCTTTGATCGCATCGAGGACTTTCTGGCAGCGGTAGCCATCGTAAAAGTTCGGTGACGGCGACGACCCTTCCCTGATCCCTCTGGCGAATTCCCTGAGCAACAGCCGGAAGGATGGGAGCCGATGGTCTCGGTCATCTTCGAAGGGCAGGAACTTGCCGGGCATGGGAAGCTCACGGAGGTCCTCGTCACCTAGCCTGGCCCCGTAGACCTTTCCGTCAGGTGGCGGATTGAACCAAGGATGCGGTGCAGACAACGCTCCATCGCTGCCGTATATCTTGAACTTGGCGCCCTCTCCGAATGGCGCTTCCCTCGTGCCCGTCATTGTGGCCTGCCCGCCCTGAGCGAAAGAGGCCGTGAAGCTGAAGGCGTCATCCGCCTCTGAGCGCACCAGGGCACCGGAGTCATCGATGCGGTCTGGGTCGAGGATAGCCAGGGTTCCGGAGACACCGGTGATTTCACCGAGCAAATGACGTAGGGCGTCGATGAAGTGGGAGCCGAGCGCCACCATGAAGCCGCCACCCTGAGTGGGGTCGGACGCCCAGCCCACGGGCTTGGTGTCCTGGACCGTGCGAGGGCCCTGCAGAAGTTCAAGCGCTGCCAGGCGGAAGTCACCAATGAAGCCCTCGTTCAAAAGCTCCTTCATATAGGCCCGCTGCGGGGCGAACCGAAACTCATGAGCGATCATGGCCGTTAGCCCTGTCTCCAGGGCAATGTCCAACATTTCTTTTGCCTCACTCTGGTCCATAGCCATTGGCTTGTCGCAGAGGACGTGCTTACCTGCCTGCAACGCGGCCTTGGTCATCGGCAAGTGCAGGGAGTTTGGGGTCACAATGCTGATGGCGTCCAGATCGTCACGCTCAACCATCTGCTGGTAGTCCGTATAGACGTGAGGGATGCTGAAATCGGCGGCGGTTTTGCTCGCTCGTTCCTGGCGGCGGCTGCATACGGCAACAACGTCCCATCCTTCGGACTGAAAGCCGGGAATCTGGACGGTCGCGCCGAACCCAACACCGATGACTCCTACCCGCAGCTTCTCGCTGGCCATATTGACCTCCCATTGCGTTGCCCGACCTAGGGTTTAGCGGTATCCCTGAGGCTGGGAAGGACTAATACCACCGCTCTTTGTCCACGATGTTTAGTAGTGGTTCGTTCGCCAGGTAGCGCCGGAGGTTGTCGCAGAGTATGTCCATGCTCTCGCTCATGTAGATCTCGCTGGGTCCCGAGTTGTGCGGAGTAATGAGAACATTGGGCATGTCCCACAGTGCGCTTTCCTCAGGAAGGGGCTCGGTTCGGAAGACGTCCAGGCCTGCCCCGGCAAGGCGTCCTTCTTGCAACGCCTGAATCAGGGCGTCCTCGTCAACCAGGCTCCCCCGGCCAACGTTGATGAGATAGGCGGTTGGCTTCATAAGGCCCAGTAGTTGAGCGCTGACCATGCCGTCTGTCTCTGGAGTGCGAGGCGCTGCCAGCACCAAGAAATCGCTGACCCTCATGACGTCGTCAAGACTGAAGGGTGGGAGGAATTGGTCGACGGCATCAAAGCCAGGCGTCGGTTCCACGATGGAACGGCGCACCACCAGGCATCTCACGCCTTGCGCCTTGACCATCTGGACGAGGTTCTTGGCGATGTCTCCATAGCCGAGGATGCCCACGGTCTGGCCGCGAAGTTCAGATGGGCGAGAGGCTCTGCTGTCCCATTTATGATTTCGTTGGAGCTGCTGAGCTATATGGAAGCGGCGGGAGAAGTAGATCATCTGGCCCAAGACGTGCTCAGCCATGGTCCAGCCCAGAAGGCCCTGCGCTGTGGCGATTCTGATGGGGCTGGCCACTACGTCAGGAGTCAAGAGGTTATCGGCGCCGTGGAAGGGTACCTGTACCCAGTCCAAGCGTGGCGCCCTTTGTGGCAGATCAGCAGGGAGTCCCCAAGAGAAGAGTACGTCCGCCTGCAAAAGGAATTCGTCAATGCTCGGTCGGAGGGCAGCGGCTTCTTCCAGTTTCCCCTCTCGCCTCAAGCGGCGCTCCCGGTACACGAGGTCGCCGGCATCCAAGACATGCAGGCGGGGTGAAACGGCCTGGACTCGCTGCACCAGTTGGGGGTCCAGCTTGTACGCCAACACTACGTTGATAGATTGATTGGATTTCAAGATTTGCTCCCGACGGTGCCGCACATGATACCAGGCATCATCAGGCGTCGAGAGCCCGTTCCACGATGAGACGCATGACCTCGGATAGCATGACAACAGTGACGGCAGCAATGGCTACCGTATTGGTACCGGTCAGGACTCGGCCAAGTCGTCCTGGCAGTGGAGGCTCATCGGCAAGGTCTATGGCAGCCCGCCAGCCTCTGCGCTGGGATGCTCTACGTCGAAGCCACGCTAGCCAGAACACCCAGAGGGCCAGCGTGACGTGGAGGGCAAGGATGATGGCGTAGAGGGCGCCGGTGTAGGTGGCAGTGAGCCGTGTGATGGCGAGGATTGCGCCCGTTACCAAAAGCGTAAGGATGCAGAGTTCGACGATGCTGCCGAAGTTTTCGCCTAGGCCCCGGCGAAATTCCGCGCTGGGTGCTCCGTAGCGGGAGATTGCTGGCCGGACGACCAGTACGTAGAAAAGGCTTCCGCCAACCCAGATGATGGCTGAAAGGATGTGCAGCCAGCGGACGGCTAGGATGAGGCCGTCATTGATGGTCATTTACCCGCCGTGCCGAGGAGGCGCCTCTCCCGTCGAATGACGCCTATTGTAACAATTCGGCGGTTATGGATTCCAGGGTGGAGCGGTTGAGGGGGCCAGCCCATTTGCGGTGCACGGTGCCGTCCGCATTCAGGAATACGGTCGTGGGCATGGAAAGGACGCCGTAATCTTGGACTATGCTGGCGCTTTGGGCCTGGCCGACAGGGTAGGTGAGTGCGACTTCGTTGAGGAACTCCACCGCTTGGTCAGCATTGCCAAGTAGGACGAAGGGGCCAACGTCGACACCAACGAATTGGACGCCCTGGGTTTTGAAGGTCTGCCATACTTCTTCGAACTCAGGCATTTCGGCCCGGCATGGAGGGCATAGTGGCGCCCAGAAGTTGAGCACCACCGGATGGCCGGTGAGGTCGGAAAGTGTCAGGTCTCCGCCTTCTGAGGACGTTACGGTTTGGTAGAGGGGGATGGTGAAGTCGGGGGCGGCGCCGGGGGAGCGGGTGATGGTCGTAGCCGATTGGGTGGACGACGGATTGGTAGCCGCAGTGGGATCGGCCGCTGGGGTGTCGGTAACGGCGTTGCCGCAGGCGACCGCTGCAGTTAGGGCGACGGTTCCGATGATGACGAATAGGGATTTGGGTTTGGGGAATCGCATGTCGGGGCGCCTCTCGTTGTTTGGGTTCTTACTTATGATTGCGTAACAACGCCGGAAGATGCATCAATCGCCCCGATCACCTTGATGCTATGTCGCGAAATTGCCTGCCCGATGGGAGCTTGGGGATTGATTTTGTTTTGACTGGCGTTGCTTGTCCCACCCGCCCACCCTCGGACGTTTTCATACAGGGGGACTCCCCCTGTGACCCCCGGCGGGGCTTGGCCCCTGCACCCCGGCGGATGGTGAGCTAGGGCGTTTCCATTTTAGCTAGCGTTCGCTTTTGGTGACGCTTCTTTTGAGGCTAGCGTCGCTTGTTCCACCCTCGGAGGTTTTTCATACAAGGGTACTCCCGTTGTGACCCCCGGCGGGGCTTAGCCCCTGCACCCCACTCGGTTGCGGCGTGGCAGAGGATCGGAACTCGCAAGGACGAAAATTGGAAGGGGGTGAGCAGAGGGAACAGCTAACTATCGCGGTCGGCGGCTTCTTGAATGAGCTGCTGACCGAGGCGAAGGAGTGTGGCTTGCCGGTCTTCGGGGACTTCCTGTTCTTCCATATATCGCTTCAGCACATCGGTGGGAGTCATGGTCTCTATGGCCTCGGCGGCCAGGCGGGGGCGTCGTTGGCGGATGACATCCCGCTGGATAGCGGCGATGTAGTGGGCGCCCTTAAGGGCTTGCCGGATGGCGGTGTCGCTGATGCGGGTTTCCAATTCCTCGGGCAGGCGGATGATGAGGCGGACGATGGCGTCGTGGAAGTTGTGGCGCTGGATTGCCTGGATGACATCGGTTGTTGGGTCAAGGACGTTTTCTTCCACGCTGACGTTGATGGTGACGAAACGCCTAGCATCGACAGGGATGAACTGGAAGTCAGTGACTCGCCCTCCACGGGGCTTGGTTGGATCGATGTCGATGATGCAGAAGCCCTTGGGGTCCTTCTCCTCGCCGAAGTCGATGCGCTGGAGACTGCCGCTGTAGGCCATGAGGGGTGCTTGCCAGAGGATCTGGTGCTTGTGGATGTGGCCAAGGGCTACGTAGTCGAAGGCGGGGTTGGCGAGGTTGCTCTGGAGGAGGACGTGGTCGTGGCCCAGCATCATGGTCTGTTCCGAGCTGAGGACGGCGGTGTTCAGGGAGACGTGGGCGGTTAGGACGGCCGGAATCGACTGGTCGAGGGCGTCGATCTGTTGCTGGAGCATGGTCGTAAGGCGGTCCTGCAGTTGCTGGTTGATCTGTTCCAGGGTCAGGTTGTGCGTTTCCTCCCGAGCGAGGAAGGCGCTGCGTCGAATCCAGGGCAGGGAGACGACCTGTAAGGGGCCGTCCTTGGTGTCGACGACGGTGGTGGTGAGGCGCTCGGAGACGTAGGTTCCGGGGACGTTGAGTGTGGGGAATATGTCCAGGGCTGTGGCGCGGCTGGCGATGGAGGGCAGGTCATGGTTGCCGATGAGAAGGAAAACGGGAATGCCGGCGTTGGTGAGGGTGGCGATGCGCTTGGCAAACTCCCGCTGGTGGGTCTGAGAAGGGTCACGGCTTTTATAGGCGTCGCCGGAGAAGAGGACGAGGTCCACTTGGTTCTCCAGGGCGTGGTTCACCACCTCGTCATAGGTATCGAGGAAGTCCTGTAAACGGGTGGAGAGCCCCGTTTCGGGGTCGACAACCCCATAGTTTTCGACGCCGATGTGGACATCTGAGAAGTGAAGGATTTTCATCTCACCCCCTGGCCCCCTCTCCGTTTATAGAGAGGGGAGAGAGCGACGTTTGCGGGCGACGCGATAATGACGTTCGGGAAAACTGGCAAAAATCTCCTCTCCGCTGTGCTCCGGTCGAAATGACAAAGGGACGGGGTTTCGCTGGGGTTTGGCCCCATCCCTTCGGGCATACTCAGGGCAGGCTCCACCTTCCCCCTCAAGGAGGGAAGGAACTTTGTTTGATTGTTTGGGGCCATTTTTGCTGTTTGTAGGTGGGGATGCAAGTTGGGCCGGGGTGCAAGGCGTTCTGTTGACGGGACGACGGCCATCTGTTCCAGCTCTAGGACGACGAGGTTGGGGTGTTGTGGGTCGGTTGGGGATGGTGTGGGTTCGGAGGGACGGGATGTGGTTGCGAAGGTAACGCTGTGGTTCTTCGCTTGCTCAGAACGACAAAGAGGGTGGGCGAATGTTGGTTGGTAAGACGGACAAGGTCCTTCGCGGATCCTGTCCTGAGTAGGCGAAGGACTCAAAGACGACAAGGGGGTGGGGCGCTTGGCCCCCACTCTAACTCTCCCCCTCGGGGGGGGAGAGGACTGTTGGTTAGACTTCTTTGACGGCGCTGGTTAGCTCTGAGAGGGCTTTTTTGGCGTCGGCGAAGTACATCATGGTCTTTTCGCCGTAGAAGAGCTCGTTGTCTATGCCAGCGAAGCCAGGGCTGAGGCTGCGCTTGATGAAGATAACGGAGCGGGCCTTGTCGACGTTCAGGATGGGCATGCCATAGATTGGGCTGTCGGCGGCGTCTCTTGCTGCTGGGTTGGTTACGTCGTTGGCGCCAACGACAACGGCGACATCGGAGTGTTCGAACTCAGGGTTGATCTGGTCGAGGTCGTAGAGTTGGTCGTAAGGGACGTTGGCCTCCGCAAGAAGGACGTTCATGTGGCCGGGCATGCGGCCAGCGACGGGGTGGATGGCGTATTTGACGTTGACGCCACGGCTCATAAGTAGGTCGGCGAGCTCGCGGACGGCGTGCTGGGCCTGGGCCACCGCCAAGCCGTAACCAGGTACGAAAATGACCGTGCGGGCGTATGCCAGAGCGATGGCGGCGTCGTCGGCGGTGGCTGAACGGACAGAGCGAGTGCCCCCGCCACCGGCGGTGGCGCTGGTGACCTCGGCTGTGGCCCCGAAGCCTCCGAACATGACATTGAAGATGGAGCGGTTCATGGCGCGGCACATGATGGAGGTGAGGATAAGGCCGGAGGCTCCGACGAGCGCGCCTGCGATGATGAGGATTGTGTTGTTAACGGCGAACCCTGCTGCGGAGGCGGCCAAACCGGAGTACGAGTTCAGCAGCGCGATGACGACGGGCATGTCTGCCCCGCCGATGGGAACGACGAGGAGAATCCCCAGGACGAAGGCCAGCCCAATGAGGACAATGAAGAGCGGGATGTTGGCGGTCGTGGCGACAATGACGCCGATGATGGCCAAGCTGGCCAGGAAGATAGCGGCATTGATGGGATGCCTGAGTGGGTAGACAACAGCTTTGGATGTGACCAACTCTTGGAGCTTGCCGAAGGCGATCATGCTGCCGGCGAAGGTAATGGTGCCGATGAATACGCTGACCAGGATGGTGACAGAGGCGTCGATTGCGAGGTCGCCGGAGGGAGACCGCAGGCGAAGAAACTCGGCAGCAGCGACGGTTGTGGATGCGCCACCGCCGAGGCCGTTAAAGATTGCGACCATCTGCGGCATGGCTGTCATCTTGATGTAACGCGCCAGCGCGATGCCAATCAGCGAGCCGACAATGATGCCGGCGATAATGATCTCGTAGCCAAGGATGTCCTCGTTGAAGAGGGTGACGACGACGGCGATGAGCATGCCCAAGGCGGCCATCGTGTTGCCGGAGCGGGCGGTCGCAGGGGAGGAGAGCCGCTTGAAGCCGAAGAAGAAAAGGATGGCAGAAGCGAGATACGCGCCGTTGATGATGTTGGACAGTTCCATAGGTCAGGCTACTCCCGCTCTTTGTCTTTGCGGAACATTTGAAGCATGCGGTTGGTGACCATGAAGCCACCCACCACGTTGATCGTGGCCATGACAATGGCGACGAAGCCGAGGACTTGCCCTATGGCGCTGTCGGTCTGGCCGGCGACGACGAGCGCGCCGATGAGGATGATGCCGGAGACGGCGTTGGTGCCGGACATCAGTGGCGTGTGCAGCATTGGCGGCACTTTGGCGATGAGCTCGAAGCCGACCATGATGGCCAGGACGAGGATGTAGACGAGGATGAGGATTGGGAGGCCTTCGAACATGGTTGCTCCTTTCGGCGGGTCAGACCCGCTTTTCGAGATACTTCCTCGGTGCTCTTCTGGCGGTTCATTTATGGCTAAGGCTGCTGTCCCACCCAGCCCGCCCTCGAACGTTTTATTGCAGGGGACACCCCTGTCACCCCGGCGGGCTGCGCCCTGCACCCTTGGACTTCGGCGAGTTGCAGTCGTTCCTAATCTTAGTCTAGCGCTGGTCTTTGCGAATGGCTTGTTTGGCTAGCGCTGAGGTCCCGCCCAGCCCGCCCACGAACGTTTTATTTCAGGGGCCACCCCTGTGACCCCGGCGGGCTTCGCCCTGCACCCGCTGCCTGCGGCGAGTTGCAGGCATTCCTAATCTTAGTCTAGCGCTGTTCTTCGCGGGCGGTTTGTTTATGGCGGACGCCACTGTCCCGCCCAGCCCACCCACGAACGTTTTATTTCAGGGGACACCCCTGCACCCGCGGCCTACGGGCGTTGGAGTTGATTCCCTTGCAAGCAATTGTGCCCTAGCCAGCGCTCTGCTTTGGTGGCTTCTTGGCGGACGCTGTTGTCCCACCCCGCCCCCCCCCCAACCCCTCATTTCAGGGGGCACCCCCTTGACCCCGGCGGGGGTGACGGGGGTCCCCCCTGAAAAAAACCTTGGGGGGGCGGGCGGGGGGGGACAGCAGCCTTAGCCATAAATGAACCGCCAGAAGAGCACCGAGGAAGTATCTCGAAAAGCGGGTCTGACCCGCCGAAAGGA
>Ga0114996_10009849_pt1 | contig 10411 bp, 10 predicted proteins | sample ArcticOcean_MG_C_4_FD_87039 | JGI IMG/M metagenome (GOLD analysis project Ga0114996, IMG submission 87039) | Marine microbial communities from western Arctic Ocean - ArcticOcean_MG_CB4_134 | ecosystem: Environmental > Aquatic > Marine > Oceanic | place: Arctic Ocean: Canada Basin | collected...
AATGGTGCCCAAGGTGTCCATTGGGTGGTTTTGGTCAGTTGATAAGGTAGTGATCACCACATGTATGTCGTTGTGGAATGTCTTAGGGAACAAAGGCCTCAGTGCTCGATCCGTAAGGCGCATTGCGAGTATGGCTTCAGAGCTAGGGCGTCCTTCCCTTCGGAAAAAACTTCCTGGAATCTTGCCTGCGGCGTAGAGTCTTTCCTCAAGATCCACTGTTAGTGGCAAGAAATCTATACCTGGTCGAGCGGATTTCGATCTCGTGGCTGTGACTAGGATGAGTGACTCTCCGTATTGTATGGTTGCGGAGCCACCTGCCTGTTGTGCTAATTTCCCAGTTGTGATAGTTAACTCGCTATCACCTAATTCGCGGCGAAAATTCTGTTCCATCCCCAAAAACCCCCTTGCTTGATTTGCACGCAAAGATGACGGGGCGAAGCATTGTAACGCCGAGCAGCCTCATTTGGGTGTTCTAGCGTTATGTAACGCCGAGCAGCCTCATTCGGGTGTTTTAGCGTCTTAGACCCAACCTGGCGATCAAATTCCGGTACCGTTGAGCACTATCTTTGCTTAGGTAGCGGAGCAACCTCCGTCGTCGTCCTACAAGTTTGAGCAGACCAAGACGTGTTGCATGATCGTGACGATGGATTCTAAGGTGGTCAGTGAGCTCGGAGATTCGAGCTGTCAGGATCGCTACCTGTACTTCAGTCGACCCAGTGTCGCCAGGATGCGTCTGATTCTGACTTATAATGTCTCCCTTTATGGCACTATCCAAAACCTTATTTGCCTCTTACTTATCTCTCTGATTATGCAATGCTCAACTATACCAGAGTGAGTAATGACAATCAAGGGTTCAGGTGTTATTACTCAAGTTGGACGATAATATCTCCCCCTGACACGGTGCTGCCTTCTTCGGTGTGGATTTCTTTTACCGTGCCGGGTATAGAGGAGCGAATGCTTTGCTCCATTTTCATTGCTTCTAAGATACATACTTCGTCATTTGCCAGAACTTTTTGGCCTATTTTTACTGATATTCGCGATAGCCTCCCGGTCATTGGGGCGGTGATTGACCTTGGATCAGCTATATAGTTCACAGGGAGACTAGTTGTGGCGATGGCTGGCTTAGTCGCTGATATCCCAATCCTAGCTGATGATGAGATCGTATATTTAGGGCCCCTTAGCTTGGAAGGGGGTGTTATACCGGTCACCTGAATGTCCATAGGTTGTCCATTAACTCTAACGAAAATATTTGATCCGCTTATTTCGAGAAACTCAATGACGTATTGTTCTTCGTTTACTGCTACTTTAATTTGTTTCACCATTTCGTTTTCTCAAACTCCCTAGACCGGAATTGCATAGATTTCGTCTCATGTTTCCACATTGAGGTCCGCGTAGATGTGATTTTTTCTTTTTTGAGAGTTTGAAGTGCAATGATAATAGCCCTTGCCATATTCTCCTGAAGGGCTTTTGGTCCCGATACAGTTATAGCCGTTCCAGGGATAGAGAAACGATTCCAACGTTCGTCAATAGCCAATGAGTCCAGCATTTTAGTATGATAAGTTCCCAAGATAAATTCTTGATTCCGTAATACAGCTAAAATGAGGGGAATGTTGTTTACCACCCCTTCGGTGACAGTATCCTCAAGAGCAGAGCGCATTTTGCGTATAGCTTCGTCTCGATTCTTTCCCCAGGTTATTAATTTTGCCATGAGGGGCTCGTAATGAGAGCTCACTTCGTAACCAAGGAACAGTGCATGGTCTACTCTGATCCCGTTTCCTTTTGGCAGGCTTACTCCAGTCAAAACACCAGCCTGAGGCATCATACTGTAAGGGTCTTCAGGGTAAATCCTGCATTCTATAGAATGCCCGGTTCGGGTAATGTTGTCTTGAGAGATGTCTAGTACTTGATTGGCTGCCACGCGTATTTGATACTCGACGATGTCGATCCCTGTGATCATTTCAGTGATAGCATGTTCTACTTGTAGGCGTGTGTTCATTTCCAGAAAGTAGAAATTTTGATGGGAGTCCACTATGAATTCTACGGTCCCTGCACTTTTGTACCCGATGTGCTTAGCCAAGGTAAGTGCTGCAGAGAGTATGTCTTCACGCAGGTTTTGGGTTAATTTTAACGTGGGCGTTTCTTCAATAACTTTTTGGTTGCGCCGTTGTATCGAGCAATCGCGTTCAAATAAGTGGACAGCATTGCCATGATTGTCTCCAAGAACTTGAACCTCTATATGTGCTGCTAATGGAAGGTATTTTTCTAAATATACCTCTGCGTTGCCAAAAGATGATTGAGCAAGAGATCGGGATTTTCTGAGCGCTTCACTTAGCTCTGCTGTGTTCTCTGCTATACTCATTCCGATGCCGCCCCCCCCTCCTGATGCCTTTACCATAACCGGGAATCCTATCATTCTCGCGATTCCCTCCGCTTCTTGATCTCCAACTGCGCCCTCGGAGCCAGGTATAACTGGCACACCGGCATCGATTGCTATTTGCCGTGCCTTGATTTTGTTGCCCATTTGTTCGATCGCGTATGCGGTTGGGCCGATGAAGGATATGCCTAATTGTTCGCACTTCTCGACGAATTTTGAATTCTCAGAGAGAAATCCATAGCCTGGATGAATGGCGTCTACCCCGTGTTCCACGGCAACTTTTAGTAAAGCATCCTGATTCAAATAACTTAAACTTGCTTCAGCTTCACCAATTTCAAAAGCTTCATCAGCAATGCGAGTGTGCAGTCCGTTCCTATCAGCAGATGAATACACTGCTACCGAGGGGATACCCAATTTACGGCAACTTGCTATGATTCTACAGGCTATTTCCCCACGGTTTGCTACAAGGATTTTGCTGAACATATGATAACCTTCTATGTCGACTTTCGTCCGGATATGGTCTTTAGGTTCGCTACCGCTGTTGATTCCCATTTTTCTAGACGGCGATAAAACAGCAGAGACTGTAACCTACGATCTATGATGTACTGTAAATAATTGGTCAAAACATGTGCCAGTTCTTTTTGTACTGCCTCTGGCATCCTTATCTTTTGAGCATCCCCAGTTGTGGCCATCAGGAGGTATCGCAAAGCTTTGGTGCTAGTTTCTGATATTCCAAAACAGTCAAATTGATTCTTGCAATCTTGGCAAAGAATTCCCCCTGCCTCGAAACTGAAGTAAATAGAGTGTCTTTCAGGCGGGTTCCTACAATAAAGGCAGACATTTACCTCGGGTTGGTATCCTGACATTGTAAGCAGTTGCAATTCGAAGAATCTTAGCTGGGTCTGTATATTTGCAACCGATTGAACCTGCTTGAATTGTCTGCATGCTAAGCTGTAGAGGGGTTGGTTTTCAACCTCTTCTACAGTGAACGCATCTAGACAGTCTGCTACATAACACCCAGAAACAATTGTTTCGAAATTTGTCGATGGGGTGTAAAACCCTTCAATCATGTCGGCTTGCGTGATTAGAGGCAGGTTACGGCCTTGTGTAATCAGAAGGTTTACCTGATTTAGTGGCTCTAAATGCCCACTAAGCTTGCTATGGGGTTTACGGACCCCCCGGGCAAATGCGCGCATTTTACCGTAGTTTTTTGAGTACAAAGTAACTAAGCGATCTGTTTCGCCGACCGCTGAGTGTCGCAGTATTATTGCTTCTGTAGCGTAACTATACTGTCGTGGCATTAAAGCTCTCGTCGCCCTTCAAATGCTTGAGATAGCGTAGAGGAATCGGCATATTCGAGGTCACTACCCATTGGCAACCCTTTTGCCAGTCTTGTTATTGTTACGCCAGCTCCCCCCAAAAGCTCCTTTATGTACATGGCCGTCGCTTCCCCTTCAAGATTAGGGTTTGTTGCAAGGATCAATTCATGAGGATGGATTGTGGTTATCCTTACTAATAATTCCTCTAGTCGCAAGTCATTAGGCCCTACATTGTTCATTGGTGATATAGCCCCGTGTAGTACATGATATAGCCCCGAGTATGATCCTGTTCGCTCAAGAGCCAAGACATCTAGTGGCTCTTCTACAACGCACAGTATTGAGTGATCTCGGGATGAATCCATGCATATAGCACAGGGATTCACTTCTGTGATGTTTTGGCAATTTTCACAAAAGTCTATCTTTTCCTTGACGTCGCGTATTGCCTCGGATAGAGCATAGGCTTCATCTTCGTCCATTCGTATCAGGTGATAGGTCAAGCGCTGGGCAGATTTTGGACCAATACCTGGCAGGCGATTAAATGCCTGAATTAGACGGCTGACTGAAAGAGCTCCTGGCAAAAAATGAGACGGTTCCATAAGCTAGTGGATACCCCTTGTAGTGTTTCTAAGAGAGCCCGGGTAAATTCAAACCACCCGTCAGAGCACTCATTTTCTGGCTTGCCATGTCCTGGGCCTTTGTTAGCCCCTCGTTGACCCCAGCAAGGATTAAGTCCTCTAGCATCTCTGCTTCACTTGGGTCGATGACTTCTTTGTTGATGTTTATTGATTGTATGGACATGTCCCCTGTCACCACGACGGTTACCATGCCTCCGCCGGCAGATGCCTCTACCGTTGCAGTTTCTAACTCTGTCTTAGCTTGCTCTAATCTTGCTTGCAATTGCTGTGCCTGTTTTAGTAGGTTCTTGTTCATGTATTTGCTCCTTCGTGATTAGTGGGGGTTTCGTTGATTACTCGCCCACCTAGTTGCGCAGCTAATGAAATCAGGTGTCCAGCTTTATCCGGTTCGGGGTGTGTTGGTTTTGATTCTTCACGGGTCATTGCTCTTAGTTTGGCCACTCCAAAAATCCTGTTTGTGGCTTCCTGTAATTTCGCACGTGTTTCAGGGTCTTCTAGTTCGTTTAAAAGCCAGTCGCGATTCGAGGAGTACTTATAGGTTAGAACTAATTCATCAATTATCACTTCCTGGGTTTGTGAAGTTCTGAGAAGTCCGCCCAGATCGACTGCCTTTTTCTTCCCCTTATGGCCTTTGAACTCGTCAGTGAGTAAGTTCCATGAGGCAGTTATTTCTTCTGGAATATTTGGGGTTTGAGATGAGAGATCAGATCGAAGAGTCTCTGCCTTGGTGTCTGAGGGTGCTAAGTTTTTAGAGGCAGGATAGCCTGCTAGGGTGGTCTCGCTGACTACGGGGGCAGAGGGTGGTGTTGATTCACGGCTGAATGTTGTGGTGAGATCATGAATGGGACCCTGAGATGGCGAGAACTGAGCTAATTTCAGTGATGAGGATACTAAAGCAAGTTCAAGCCCCAAAGTGGGAAATTCTTCATGCTGTTGATTGATGGAGGCAGTAAATATCTGCAGTGTAGTGTGTATCACAGATAAAGAGTGAAATCCAGCGATTGTTTGCATTCTATTTATTTCTACTGCAGTATAATTTTGATCGGGAGATGCCCCGGAGCATATACGCATTATGTGCCTTAGGTAGTTGATTAAGGACCTTTCATATCTGCGAACATCTCTTCCTTCGGTAGAAACAGCATGGATTAGATTTAATCCTTTAGCTACATTCCCGTCTAGGGCGCTCGTTGCTAGCTCTAAAGCAGAAAGGTCTTTGTCTATGTTCAGACCCACTGAGACATTGTCAGAGCTTAAATATGATCCAATAGAGAGAAAGGCTTGCTCCAGTAAATTTTCCGCATCACGAAGACTTCCGGACGCAGCCATCGCAATTTTTTCCAGAGCTGCATCTTCTGCCTGAATTTCTTCGCCATTGCAGATCACTCGGAGCCGGCTCACGATACTTTTAATGCTGAGTGGAAGCAATGAGAATTGTTGGCAACGAGAGGTTATAGTGGTTGGTATAGCTTCTAGGTCTGTGGTAGCCAGGATCAAGATGGCATGGGGTGGCGGCTCTTCCAATGTCTTAAGCAGGGCGTCAGCAGCGAATGATGTGAGTTGGTGCACTTCATCGATTATATAAGTCTTAAATTTTCCTAATGTCGGTGAATATTGCATTTTCTCGATGACATCTTTTATGTCTGCTATGCCTCTGTTGCTAGCTCCGTCGATTTCTATGATATCCAACGACCTTCCCGCTAAAGCTTCCAAGCACAGTGGGCAGGTGTTGCAAGGCTCTCCGTTTTTTGGATATAAACAATTCACTGCTTTTGCTAATATTCTAGCTGTGCTAGTTTTCCCTGTGCCTCTCGGGCCATGTAAAAGATAAGCGTGCGAAATTCTATCCATGGCCACCGCGTGCCGTAAAGTGGTTGTAACTAGTTCCTGTCCTATCACTTCTTCAAACAAAGATGGGCGCCATTTTCGATAAAGGACTTCTGTGCTCATAATATCCCTTTGGCATTCATGTCATTGACAATGAATTCTTGAAGTTTCCACATTGTTTGCTGATCGGTGCTCTCTGCATGGTCATAACCCAAAAGGTGCAATATCCCGTGTACCAAAAGTAAGGCGATTTCATCCTTAGGTTCTTTTTCTTGATCCCGTGCTTGGTCAATTGCTCTTTCGTAGGATAGAACTACTTCCCCGATGTGGACGTAGTCTTCCCCGTCTTCAGATACTTGTATGGCACTCACGAATTCAGGGATAGGAGGCTCTAGTCCCCAGCCTCCTTTTTTTGCTACCGGAACTAAGAATGGAAAAGCCAAGACATCGGTTGGGAAGTCTTCCCCTAAATGATCTTTGTTGAGCTGGTTAAGTACCGTATCATCTGCGATAACCACGCTTACCTCATAACTCGCAATGTCCTCCACTATAAAATGGGATTCGGTTGGATCATCGATTTGGAGGAATTCTTGTGCTGTAGTCGTAAATTGTGCGATATCACTTAGCCATTGCTCGTCGAGCAGTGCAGAGTATTGAGGTATAATGTGTGACTCAATCTTCCATTTTACCAAATTTCATCACCATGTTTTAGTTGGACAATTCTAGCTGATCATAGCACAGATTTGTGACGCATTTATAGGTTTATAGATGAGAGTTATATCCTCACAGGTATCTGGTATTTGCATGAAGGTATGCTTTATTTACAGTTATCGCCGTGATTTTCCAATTTTAAGTAGTGAGCTGCTGGTGAATTGACCCTGTATTCAGTGCATGGTATTATTTGAGGCGGAAATACTTCGAATTGAGATGGCAGATATTGACCCGTAACCTAAGGGCTTTTTGAATGACACAGCCCTCCGCTACATCCCTTCAGGTCCTGGCGCAAATTATAGAAACATGCCAGAACTGCCCCCTTGGTGGTTCTCGTGGAAAAGCTGTGCCCGGACAGGGAGCATCCACTTCGGATTTATTCTTCATAGGTGAAGCCCCAGGATCTAGCGAAGACCAGCAAGGGGTTCCTTTTGTTGGTGCTGCCGGCAAACTTCTGGATTGGCTTCTGGCCGAGATCGCGCTATCTAGGACCGATATTTTTATCACTAACATGGTCAAATGTAGACCGCCGAACAACAGAGATCCCTTGCCTGAAGAAGTAAGCGCTTGCTCGCAGTACTTGGAGTCGCAGATCGCAGCGGTTTCCCCCAAAATCATTGTCACACTGGGAAGGCATGCATTCAACCGGTTTTTTCCTGGAGAGAGCATTATGAAAGCGCGAGGAGAGATTCGATCTTTTGGTGAACTGAGAATTTTCCCAGTGCTACATCCTGCTGCAGCATTATATCGACGAGAATTGCAGAGTGTCCTAAAGGAAGATTTTGCGAAATTGCGTGAGTTATTAAACGAGTTTGAGGTTTCAGTAGATGCAGATTCTGATGGCGATGACTCTGCACAACTAACAATGTTTTGATACTGTGCTTAGTCATCGGGAGTTGATAGAGGAAGAGTAGTTGGGTCAGTCTAGTGGTAGCAAATAATGAGTAATTTTGAAAGGAAAGACATAGATAAAATGCAAGGTAATCGTAACGGTAAGCAGCAAAAAAATATTCAGGAATTGCGGGTCGTCCCCCTTGGTGGCCTTGGTGAAATCGGGCGTAATATGGCTGTAATAGAGTACGGGGACGATTGGGTCATAATAGACAGTGGGATATTGTTTCCTGGTGAGCAGCATCCAGGAGTGGACTTCATTATTCCAGATTTCTCTTATATCGTGGATAATATCGACAAGATCAAGGCTGTGCTTATAACACATGGACATGAAGATCACATTGGCGCTGTTCCTTATTTGTTAAGGGAATGTAACGTACCGGTGTATGCCTCCCCTCTTGCAAAGGGCCTGCTAGAATCAAAATTGAGAGAAAAGACACCCTCAAGGATTAACAATCTGCGTTCGATTGGTGTCGGCCAGCCGTTGACGTTTGGGGCTATGGAGGTGGAGTTTTTTCCTGTGGCTCATAGCATTCCAGATGCTACAGGCATAGCTATTAGAACGCCATTGGGAGTTGTAGTGCACACTGGGGATTTCAAAATAGACCATACGCCAGTAGATGGGCGCCCTTCAGACTTCCGAGCGTTAGCAAATTTAGCTCCAGATGGGGCTTTTCTTTTGCTTTCAGATTCTACTTATGCTGAAGTTGAGGGGTATACTCCGTCTGAACAAGTAGTTGCAGACTCATTGGATAGCGTTATTCGTGATGCTCAGGGCAGGGTTTTGATTGCGACTTTCGCCTCGCTGATATCTAGAATCCAGATGGCTATCGATAGTGCGTCAAGATACGGGAGGAAGGTCGCAATCGTTGGAAGAAGCATGGTTAACAATGTGCGAATTGCGCTGGATCTGGGCTACCTAACAGATCCAAGTAAAGTTTTGATTGATATCGATCGGGCCAATAGACTCGAACCCAATCAGGTAATAATTATGACTACTGGCAGCCAAGGCGAGCCTACATCGGCTTTGGTTCGAATATCTAATCGGGCCCATCGTGCAGTAAGGATTGGCCTGGGCGATACTGTTGTTATATCTGCAAGCCCCATACCAGGCAATGAGCGATTGGTCACTCGGACTGTCAATAATTTAATGTTGCTTGGGGCGACTGTTTTTTATGACAAGAACGCTACTGTTCATGTGCATGGTCATGCTAGTAAAGAAGAACTAAAATCCATTATCAGTATTCTAAAGCCAAAGTACTTTGTGCCGGTTCACGGTGAGCGCAGGCACCTTAGTGCCCATGGGAAAATAGCGCGAGACCTAGGGGTGCTAGAGGAAAATGTTTTTGTGCTTCAAGACGGTGACGTGTTGTCATTGACCGAAAGATCTGCCAAAGTGGTAGATAAGGTTCCATCTGACTATGTATATGTGAGTGGTAAGCATGTTTGGCGAGCAACTAGGAAATTTTTTGACGACAGAATGAAATTGGCTGGCGGAGGAGTAGTGTTTGTCCAGGTTCATATTCACGGTGACGGATTGAATAAGCGTTCTAGTATAAAAACTGTCTCCAATGGGTTTACGGAGGACTTCCAAGAACTTGAGTTGTTGGAAGAGGCTGCCTACATGGTGGAAAAAGATATTAATGGACGCTTGGCAATAGGCGAGGATGAATTTCTAAAGCAAGACGGTATAGTCAAGATCGCTCGCGAGAAATTTGCGACTTTCCTGTACAATGAGACGGGTAAGAGACCTACGGTGGTACCCACAGTGATCAATATTTAGTCGTGGGATTGCTTTGGTCCTCGTGGTAATTAGTGATTGACTGTTGTAACTAGAAATCTTCTTTACCGTGACCAATATCTCGGATCTCTCCATATCGGTAAATTCCGCGGAAGGTTTTAGCGAATGGAAACTGGATTGTATATAGCTAAACGATTGTTTTGGGTAATTGGGGCTGCATCGTTGATGTGGTTCTTAGTTGGGGTGTGGCAGTACCAAGATGGGTGGCGAGCGGCTTTTCATGCTATAGCCAACGGGTCAACCACGATAGAACCAATTTCTGCAGTGAACGGTTCAATTGAGGCAGCCTTGTCTATGGTAGGAATATCAGGGACCTCTTTGCTGTTGTTGGGTAGTTTGATTGGTTGCAATCTGTTTCTTAGTCGTCGACATGTCATCCGAAGATGGCGAGTGTATTGCGTAACTGCTATTACCTTGGTGTTGTGTTCATTTGCTTTTAGTGCCTTGTTCGTTCCGATTACTGTTGGTGGTAAGACATTTTCCGTTGGTTTAGGAAGTTCACTATTTGCTAATATGGGCGGTTGGTCCCCAACATGGCTAAACTATATAGTCGCCATTGGAGTATATTTTTTAGTGATTGCATTACTTTACCCGTCAACCACCCTTGGATCCCTGACCTTTGCTGGTCGTTTGCAAGTCCGCGTAATTGTCGCCTCGATAAGTTTTATTGGAGTGTACGGGAGCCGTGGAGGGCGTTACTTATTTCGACATATAGCATTTAGCTCTAGTAAGAATACCGATGCAGTAGAGACGACTAATGGTGACAGTGTTGGTTACTTAGCTGTGGCAGGAGACAAAAGAAATGTAAAAGGTACTCAAGGTACGCTTGGAGCCTACTTGCCCCAAATGGAATTAG
>Ga0114996_10009851_pt1 | contig 10411 bp, 7 predicted proteins | sample ArcticOcean_MG_C_4_FD_87039 | JGI IMG/M metagenome (GOLD analysis project Ga0114996, IMG submission 87039) | Marine microbial communities from western Arctic Ocean - ArcticOcean_MG_CB4_134 | ecosystem: Environmental > Aquatic > Marine > Oceanic | place: Arctic Ocean: Canada Basin | collected...
CTCTGTGGTGGATCGCAAGTGCGCCAATTGCTTGTCGCTGAATCCCATCGACTTCGCGTCACGAAGACTCTCTTCATCTTCAAGGAATTCCTCGTGGCCAGCAATCTGCCGCTGGCTATCGAAGATCTCCACCAACCGATCAAGGAACCACGGGTCAACCCGACTCAGCCGATGAATCTCCTCAACACCAAACCCCTTATCCATGGCCGCTTTGATATAGAACAATCGCTGTGAGGAGGGATTCACCAGGCCGTCACGGACTTCGGCATCCGACAACCGCAACGGGTCTCGATCTTTGCCATCAGCGCCCCATCCAGCCCGGCCGATCTCAAGGGAACGCATTCCCTTCTGAAAGGACTCTTGGAAGGTCCGCCCAATCGCCATCGTCTCGCCCACAGAGCGCATCTGTGTGTCGAGTGTGTCTGGTGTTCCGGGAAATTTCTCGAAAGCCCATCGTGGAATCTTGGTTACCACATAATCGATGGTGGGCTCGAAAGATGCCGGAGTCTCGCGGGTGATATCGTTGGAGATCTCGTCGAGGGTGTAACCGATCGCTAATTTCGCCGCGATTTTTGCGATCGGAAAACCCGTCGCCTTCGAGGCCAAAGCAGAACTTCGTGACACGCGGGGATTCATCTCGATCACGACCATATTGCCCGTCGCCGGATCGATGGCGAATTGGATATTCGAGCCACCTGTGTCCACGCCGATACGCCGGATCACGCGAATCGCTGCATCGCGAAGAGTCTGATATTCCTTGTCTGATAACGTTTGTGCAGGTGCCACGGTAATGGAGTCACCCGTATGGACGCCCATGGCGTCGAAATTCTCGATCGAGCAGATGATGACAACGTTGTCGTTGAGATCCCGCATTACCTCGAGTTCGAATTCTTTCCAACCCATGACGGAGATTTCGATCAGGACCTCGTTAATCGGACTCAGATCGAGGCCGCGAGCGACAATCTGATTGAACTCTTCGCGGTTGTAGGCGATTCCGCCACCTGATCCACCCATGGTAAAAGACGGCCGGATGATGATGGGGAAACCGAGCTCGTCAACATGTGTTTGAGCTTGCTCGAGGGTATTGACGAAATACCCAGGCGGCATCTCGAGGCCCTCCTCATCCATGGCCTTCTTAAACAGTTCACGGTCTTCGGCGGTCTTAATCGCATCGAGTTTGGCGCCAATAAGTTCGACTCCATGACGTTCAAGAGCGCCACTTTCTGCTAGCTCGACAGCCGTATTCAATGCGGTCTGCCCACCCACCGTCGGGAGCAGGGCGTCGGGTTTCTCAATGGCGATAATTCTTTCGCAGACCTCGGCCGTGATGGGCTCGATGTAGGTCCGATCGGCCATCTCCGGATCCGTCATGATCGTCGCCGGGTTGCTGTTGACGAGGACGATCTCTATCCCTTCTTCACGCAGTGCTTTGCATGCCTGGGTACCAGAATAGTCGAACTCACAAGCCTGACCGATGATGATCGGCCCGGAGCCGATGAGCATAATTTTCTTTAGATCTTTACGACGAGGCATGCAGCCAGCTCCGCCGCGCATTCGGCGCGGTGATGGGTAAAATTGAGATACGAAGGGGATGTAAGACGGGGCCAGATACGGCGAGAGCAGGGGCACCCTGTGGCACACCTGCTCGATTCAACAGGACTGACATTAGATCTTCTTCACGATTTCTGCATGAACCCCAACCAGATCAACAAAATGATGAGCGCCACCGTCGTCGCATAACCAGCCTTCAGCAGATGCATTCGCACCTGTGTCCAGTCGACTCGACCACGGACGGTAAGACTGCGCTGACGGCGAAAGACAGGCCGACTTGGCTCCTCTATTTCGCCCTGGAAGCGCTGCTCGTCAATGAGCCTGACAAGACGGGGATCTACTTCGGCAATGGTCCGCAGAATTTGCCGCTTCCGCCGCGCCACCTTCTCAGAAAATTCGAGTGCCGCACGGGGCGCCTCTTCAACGTCGGTGCCTTCTTGTGGAGCGGCTGCACCGGCGGGTTCGGCTGCCGGTTCATCAGGGGATTGGGTCGCGTCTGTCCGCTCTGCCTCCGCACGATCGGTAATGAGGATCACCGTCTGCTCACGGGCAAGGCTTTCGGCCAAACCACTCACTGCCTGGCGGTCCTTCACATTCTCTTGAATCACTGCATAGCAGGTGTCAATAAAGCGCTTAAAGTCCTGGCGGACTTCATGCTCAGAGAGTCCGAGGAGATAGGACTCCTCGATCATCTCCTCGATCGCTTCTTTCACCTTGGAAGACATTCGATCGCCTGCTGCGGTCAGAGAAAAACCGGGACGTGAATGCCTTCTGCAATGCACGAGCCCGGGAGGCTGATCTGTCTTGGAGCAGATCATCCTTACGGTACCCTATGCTCACTCGACTGTCAAGATGCTCACATCGACTATAAACAGGACCACTGATACCGCTGCGGTGCACTTGTCCTGTCGGATACCGCGAGCGCTATCCAGCTCAGCCGGCGCGAACAGACACACGTCTCGTCTCGAGAAAGCTCTGAGGTAGGTGCGTGACGATATCCGCGGCTGTGAGCCCCCACTCGCCCAATTCGTCTCGACCCAGGTCACCGGACAAACCATGCAGATATGCTCCAAGACTGGCGGCCTCCAGCGCTGAGCTGCCCTGCGCGAGCAGCGCTGCGATCAGGCCGGTGAGAACGTCGCCTGCCCCGGCTGAAGCCATCCCTGCATTGCCCGTAGGACTGACGAAGACCGTGCCGGTGGGATCAGCGATAACCGTAGGCGCGCCTTTGAGCAGAACGACAGCCCCACAGTCTTTGGCCACCCTGCTGGCGACATGCATGGGCTCCCGATTGATCTGCTGTGTCGTGACGCCACTGAGTCTTGCCATTTCTCCGACGTGAGGAGTCAGCACGACCGGTGTGTCCAGATCCTTTAACGCAGAGGGGAATTGGCCCAGTGCGTACAAGGCATCGGCATCCACCACGACGGGGGGGAGATCGGGAGATTGCAGGACCCGACGCACCAATTCCATCGTTTCGTGATGACGCCCGAGGCCCGGACCGATGGCGATCGCGTCGCACGTTGCAATCAAATCGAGTGTCGCCCGGAGCCCGCGCAGGGCAAGACAGCGCCGGCGACGAATCTCTGGCAAACAGTGGGTCATCGCCTCTGTGACTTTGACCTCAAGGATATCATGCAGACTGCTGGGGCAGCCCAGTCGGACGCGCCCTGCCCCAGCCCGAAGGGCCGCCTGAGCGGCGAGAGCTGCGGCGCCTGTCATGCCTGCTGAACCGGCGATGACGCCGACGCTTCCGCAGGTTCCCTTGTGCGCCATGGAGGAGCGGCGTGGCAGTCTCCTGCCGACCTGCTCGCGGGTCAACAGATGCGTATTGCTACGACAGGCATCAAGCGCTTCGGGTGGGAAGCCGATCTCGGTCAAAGCAAGGGCACCACACAATTCACGAGCCGGATAAAACAGATGGGCAATCTTTGGCAGATCAAACGTTACAGTGAGAGTCGCCCTGATCGCGGCGCCGTCAATCACACCCGTATCCGCGTCGAGCCCAGAGGGCAGATCAATCGCCACGATCGGCAGTTCACTCAAATTTAGCGCCTCTATGAAGGCTGCCTCACGAGGCCGTGCGCTGCCACTGATCCCCGTACCCAGGATCGCATCAACGATTAGGTCGTGTGTGGCAAGCTCCATCGATGCGGGTGATTCCACGAGTTGTGGTACGATCCCAGCTTCTCTAAGTCGCTGGGCATGGATTCTCGCATCAGTTCCAAAGGAGGCTTCAGGTTCAAGCAGATAGGTCACCACATCGACACCTGATTGCCTCAGCAGCCTGGCGACGACGAGGCCGTCCCCGCCATTGTTGCCTTTGCCGCAAACAACAACAATGCGCAGGCCTTCGAGACCACTCCAGCGTTCACCGATTTCCTCCACGACTCGTGCGCCGGCACGATCCATCCATTCGTGTCCCGGAATGCCGTGGACCTCGATACTCAACTCGTCGACCCGGCGCATCTGCTCGGCAGTCACCAGTTTTGGGCCGGTTAGTCTGATATTCTCCGCTTTCATTCCCATGGACGCAGAACCTCGCGTAGTGTTCGCCGAGCGGGCATTGCCACGTCGACCTCGGGGAGAATCCGTGCGAGCACCAGGTGAACCTGGACGGCGGCGACCGTTCCTAATCCACACAGCCAACCCACACCACTGAAGATCCCGAGGAGGACCAATAACCCAAGAGAAGCGATGAGATAGACCGCAACGGCCGGTTTGTCGAAAACGAGCAGGAGTCCGCGACGCAGAGTCGGCCACACCGGTGCCTCAGGCTCGCGAGCCAGTAGCGGCAGCCAATACAGGCTTAAGAAGACAAGGGCCACCACGAGCCACAACATGAAACCGCTGAGCATGGCACCAAACCATCCGCCGATGCTGTGGTAGAACAAGGCATTGATCAGCAGCAAGGCAGCCGACAATCCGGCGGCGCCCCCAAGACACTGTACCGCAAGAAATCGTGACCGAAGAATTCTCAGCAATTGCTGGCGACTGAGAGATTCACCGCCAGAGACCCAGGGAGCCGTCGCCGCCAACAGGAGTAGTGTCGGCGGCGAGAAACTGCAAAAAAACACGGCCACCACCAGACCCATCGCACCCGCAGTGGGCACCTGGAAGCTGTCACCCAAGACCAGGCTGAATTGAATGAGCAACGCAGCAAGGGCGAACCAGGGAATCGACAAGAGTCCCCATAGAATGTTCAGGATCACAGCCCTGCCGAGGTGATCGTAGACGATCCCAAGCAAGTGCGCGATGCTACCCACTCCGCGTGTTTCAGTCGTCAATGCCACGTCGCAGGAATTCGGCGTAGGTCTTGGCTGTCAGAACCAGATCGCGCATGGGCACTCGTTCGTCTGCACCATGGGCCCGCTCTCCATCGACACCGTAGCCGATCCCTGGCAGCCGGGCTCCTTCAACGAAATAGTGCAGATCGGTGAAACCCGTGGTAACTCGAAAACCGGGAACCCGCCGGCGGACGCTACGAACGGTTTCGGCGAAGGCCTGTGCCAGAGACTCCTCGGAGGCGGTAATGCAAGGTTCAATGGCGAGGAGCGTCTCAACCTGAATCTTGGCGCCCACCGCCGCCGCAGCGGCTTCGATCGCCGCTACCAACTCGGCTTTCGCCGCACTGATTCGTTCGCCGGGCACCAGCCTACGATCAATACTGAAGCTGGCAGATCCAGGAACGGTGTTCACTTTCTGCCCTTCGCCGCCGCCGAACACACCACCGAGATTGACCGTCGGAAATCGGTCCCCGCCTCCCGGATCTCGCCAACGCCGGCTGCGCGCTGTGAGTCGGCGCTTGATGTCCTGGAGGCGAGATACAACCATTGCCATATGCTCGAAGGCATTGATGCCCCGATCAGGACTCGAAGCATGGGCGGCCTTGCCTGCCAGCGACACCTGCAGCCACAGCACGCCGTTGTGCCACAGACCCACGCGGGACCCGGATGAGCCCTCGCAGACAATGGCATAGTCTGCATGCACTAGGCCATTGTCTACAACCCAACCAGCACCCAAGGCGCCACCCGTCTCCTCATCTGCCGTGAAGGAGCACTCGATATTCATCGCAGGTTTCGTCTTTGTCGCACTGAAGGCTTCGATCGCAGCAAGAAGGCTGGCAATGGAGCCCTTCATATCTCCCGCTCCCCGACCGACGACCCACTGCCCCTGTATCTGTCCACCAAAGGGATCATGATGCCAGTCAGCCGTCGTAACCGGGACCACATCAAAGTGAGCATTGAAGTGAACGGTTCGGTCAGCACCCGCATCCAGGGCGGCGACCACGTTGTAGCGTGGGAAGGCAGGGTCAACACCGACCTTGACCAGATCAGCATCGGGTACGCGATGGACTTTCGTCCTCATTTTCAGTCCCCGGCAGCGGTCGGCCAGATAATCAGCCATGGTGCGGTACTGCTCACCTGGAGGATTGACTGTAGGGCATCTTACCATCTGCTGTAGATCACGCACAATCCGGCGTTGCGAACGATCGATGTAGTCGAGAAGCGTCATTTCGCCTGCTGTGACTCGCGTAAGTCAGTGGAACTGATATCGGCTCTGAAGTCAGACTCGGGGATCTCGACGAATAGCTGCCTGTATCCGCTAGGAATATGGATCGAGGACAGACCATGATATTTTCCTCGCCACAATCTGCCTGCTACAAAAAAGCGACTGCCCGTCGTCAGAAGCTCGTCGAGAGCTCGGAACATGTCCGCTTCCGTCCCATAGTATCGTGGTTCCACGACCCGCATGGCCGTATCGTAGCCAATGGCGAAATCACATCCAGGGAGCAATCTCGCCTTGCCATCAAAGGTCGGTTCGCGGGTCACGACCATATCCATTGTCTCATTCTGAACTCCCCGCCAGCGCTCGATGACTTCGCTGTATGTAAGGGAGGGCTTGTCCACATTGCGCACGGACAGTTCCAATGTTGCTTTTCGTCCGCTGAGCCGGCTCGCGGCGGCGGCCAAGCCGCGATGACCATCGTGCAGAGGATTGAAGGAACCGGCGATCAGCAGTCGATGGTCCAGCTTCGGTTCCACGGCCGATCCCGTCGAGGTCAGTTCGACAATTGTTGATTGTCCAGATAGCAGGTTCTCGATAGCCGAATTCACCGGCACCTGCCTGTCTTCGATCTCAACCCACACGGGCATAGATTGAGCAGGGGCCTCGGTCCCGAGAACCGTTGACAGCAGATCAAGCATGGCAAGGCTCAAAATGGTCTCCTGCTCGCTTCGCTGAGCCGCATGTTTGATAAAGGCCAGACGACGCAGATGGTATCGATCCTCGGTACGAATCGCCAAGTGAGCGCGGTCATTTCCACGGCGGTCACGGGTTGTGGCCAGGGCTGCCGTGGCGCCGACGCCCAATGCGTTATCTATCTGCGCGAAACGTTGGGCACGATGACCTGCTGTTCGTGCCAGGCACCTGGCCGTCTCCGGCGTCGCAGAATGCGGCCCCTCTTGCCCCAGATAGTCGGCAAGAGCCGCTTCATGGTATGGAATCTGGGCATCTACGATTGCACGGGAGGCTCCAGGATGGCCAAGAAGCCAGTTGATCACAAGAGAGCCGCCGCCGGTTGTGGCCAGCGCGATGGGACGCCTACACGCCAGGATCTGCTCAACGACGATGGCAATACGTTGAGGATCTAGTTCAACACTCACGAAGAACCTGCGCCGTCAAAGAGCACCCACGAAATCGATGATGCCACGGATCCCCCACCCAGTAAGAAACAGGCCGCTGGCAATGTTCAAGATGACCAGGGGCTTTCCCATCTGAAGCGACTCAGGAAGGAAACGCCGGTCCGTCCACACCATCAGCAGGCACCACAGCCCGCAGGTGAATACCCCACCCAAGATGGCGGCAGGTGTGACAATCTGAACGGGGTTGCCGCCGAGCCACATGATAAGAATCCCACCGATTCCACAATACGCCACGACCCAGGGGCGTAACTGCGAGATCGACATCTGCCTTACCCGAATGCTGACGGGTCGCAAACATTCGTGGGTCGTACGCACATACAGTTCGTAGGCGCCAAGGATGGTACCGAAGAAGGCGATGAATACACCAGCCTGGTAAACGAAGAGAAGATTTGCATGCATTTGTGTGAGGAAATCAGCCTGCACCGAAAGCAATTGCAGGCCGGACGGCACGATGTGATTCGGATGTAGAAGCGTTGCCCCCAGAATCATGAAGGCCATCGTGAACAGGACCACACAAGCAAAGGAACCGACGGTATCAACCAACGGTGCACGCAGCCAGCGTCGCCCGCGATCGATGTTGTCCGCATCATCAGCAATGTCCACAGGCGCGTCAGCCATCTGAACGGACGCCGAATCCTGCATCAGGCCCCAACGCTTTTCACGCAGGAGGCCGATATAGCCGAAGTAGTCCTGGCTGCCACCGCCAATCGCGCCCAGATAGACAGCCATCTCGACCCATGCAGAGCGAGCCGCGACGAGCGGGTATTTTCCTGCGACCCATGCCGGATAGTGCGGGATTGCAGGCACAAGGCTGCCGTGCAGTACAGCGAGCCAATCGGGCTGAGCCGCGAAAGTCGCCGCCAGGATGAGACACAGAAGAACGCCAACAATGATCGTCTGAGTGCGCTCAAGGGCCCCATAGCTCTGCACCATGGTCAAGGCGATGGCCGCCACAACAAAGAGGGTTCCCCACAGTCTGGGATCACCCCAGACATCTACGCCTTCGAGTCCACCGATCCAAACCACCAGTCCGCCCAGCATTTTGGGCAGTCCTGACAGCCAGAGGGGAAAACACCCGATGGTCAGTAGCGCCAGTACCCAAACGGCCCAACCGCTAGGACCCGGCAACAGCCGCCAGCGCTCCATGGGATGTTCACCTGTGAGCGTGATGTAGCGCGCAGCGCTGTACACCTGGACAAATTTCATCGCCCCGCCGCCGATAAAACACCACAGCAGCGCCGTGCCGAAAATCGCGCCACCCCGCGACGCGAAGACCGTTTCACCACTGCCGATCGTGACGGACGCGATGATCGCTCCAGGGCCAAAAAAGCGCAGCAGTGGAAACAGTTTGCCGCAGCGCAGTGATTCGGGCAGTTCGGGGTAGCACTTTGCATTTTCGTGATTCATGCGACTCTCACGGCTGAATTCCCCAGGGGGTTACAACGGTAGCCGCCGCGAACAGGCGTTGTCAATCTACCAGAGGGCCTCAGAGCGTCGGCAAGAGCCAGAGCGTTGACCTCATTTCGGGGGACTTCGATATTCACCGATATGACAATCGACAAAGCCGTGATTCCAGTAGCTGGTCTTGGTACCAGACTACTGCCGACGACCAAAGCAGTGCCCAAGGAGATGCTACCCGCGGGACGACTGCCCATCATTCATCATGTAGTAGAGGAATTGATCACCGCCGGCATTCGACGAATCCTGTTCGTCTCAAGCCGCAGCAAGGTGGCGATCGAGAACCATTTCGACGATTACTCGCAGTTGCTGATGGCCTTGGAGCTCGACGGCCGCGACGTGCGCGAAGTGGGTCGTTTCGACTACCGACAACGGGGCATCGAATTCTTCTTCACGCGGCAGCAGGTTCCCTTAGGTGGCACCAAACCCCTCGGCACGGGTGATGCCATTGCGGCGGCAGAGAGCTTTGTCGGCGACAGCGATTTCGTTGTCGCCTTTGGTGACAGCATCATCCGTAGCGAGCGGGATCCTGCACTGCTGCAGAGAATGATCTCCTCCCACGCAGATCACGAATCCGCGTGTACGATTGGTGCCTGGAATGTGGAGGCCGATCAGGTGTCGAATTATGGCATCCTCGTACCCCGAGATGATGAGACAGATTTGCAGGATTGCCGCCTGCAGGACGTGATCGAAAAACCATCACCTGGTGTAACGCAAAGTCGGCTGGCTGTCAGCGCCCGTTATGTCTTTGGCGCCGAGGTTTTCGCCCAGATCCGTGCCGTTGCCCCGGCAGCCAACGGCGAAATCTACCTGACGGACGCCATTCGTCGTCTCATCGAGAATGGTCGTGGAGTGAGGGCCGTGCGGCTCTCTGAGGGTGAACAACGATATGATATCGGCAACCATCGAGCCTACTTTCGAACCTTCGTTGATTTCGCTCTCGAAGATCCTGAATGGGGGGATGACCTCAAGGAATATCTGCGTGAGCGACTCGCAAGAGACGATGTTTGACAGTCCTTAGGTCATCTCTATCTTAAAGGATTATTTTACAAGGGAATACGTCACTATTGTAGGTCGTGTTCAGACCCAAAAAACGTAACGTTCACGTGATCGTTATGAATCCCATCTACTGCGACGGAAGACGCTACATGAGCGGGCGGACCTGGAAAGAAGAACTTGGCGCTCGCATCCCGGAGGATCTGGGACGCGAGATCGACATTTTCGAGACCGAGCTCGGGTGGCGATCACAGAACAAACTCGACGAAGTCCTCTTCGCCGAAACCCGCCTGAGGCGTGGTGTGTACGGCCAGCGCTACGACAATGGACAGCGCTTTGACGGCAGCCAGACGCAGCAACTCGCCTATCCTGAGGCCCTCACAAAAGGGCCAAACACGGCTTGGCATGCTCCGGGTATGCAGCGGATCAAGATTCCCTTTGGTGGTCTGACGGCCGAACAAATGGACGTGCTGGCCGACCTTGGCGAGGAGGTCTCTGACAGCATCCTGCACGTCACCACCCGCCAGGATATCCAACTTCACTATGTCCATATCGAAGACACGCCAGACATGATGCGCCGCCTGGCCGCTGTCGACATCACGACGCGTGAGGCTTGTGGAAATTCCGTCCGCAATGTCACCGCTTGCCCCCTGGCGGGCGTATGCACCACTGAGTCCTTCGACGTGACACCGTATTCCCGC
>Ga0114996_10009852_pt1 | contig 10410 bp, 7 predicted proteins | sample ArcticOcean_MG_C_4_FD_87039 | JGI IMG/M metagenome (GOLD analysis project Ga0114996, IMG submission 87039) | Marine microbial communities from western Arctic Ocean - ArcticOcean_MG_CB4_134 | ecosystem: Environmental > Aquatic > Marine > Oceanic | place: Arctic Ocean: Canada Basin | collected...
GGGCCATGCGGCGGACGAGGACCACCATCGCGGCCAGGACCACCGTCATTAGGTCGGTTTTTACGTCTTTCCTCGATCCAGGCTTCAAACGCTACCACCTGTTCCGGAGTCATGATTGCGCGTATAGCCTCACGTTGATCGCGGCGAATTTGTTCGAACGTTGGCCGTGTATCACGAAAAAAATCATCATACTTCTTCTGAGAATCCTTCAGGATCTGTCGGACTGCTACTCTTTGCTCCTCCGTCAAATCATAATGTTCAACAAGACGTCTCTCAATACGGTCGACCAGAGTAGGATCTTGGCGGTAGGGATCATTACTCGGAGATCTAGGCGGTGGTTTGTGTGTAAGCCGGAATCCAGTAACCCCAGCCGTTACCCCAATGGCAAAGACTACAAATAGAATCAGGCCCGCTTTGAGTGTGGAGTTCATAGCCAATCAGACCACTCTCCCTCACCGGAATACAAGGTGACGAGAGGATCGTCGTTCTCGAATTCAGTATCGGTGATGGTAATGGATGAATTGCCAGCGAGAACCAGCATACACAAGAATGCGGCAGCGACACCCAACCTGACGAAGCCAGGACTGAATAAATTGACCAAGGCACTGGTCCAATCCAACTCCTCAAGAGGCCGGGGGTTGCGCAACAAACTCTCCAATTCAGCACGTACCGAGTAACGGACGTCCACAGGAGCAGGTATTTCCTGCCTGCTTGCGGCGACCATTTCGGTCCAGCTTCGGTTAGGGTTATTATTCGGAGATGTCATATCGATTTAATAATTTACGTAATTTTTTCTTTGCTCGAAAGCTTTTTACTTTGGTTTTTGAAAGGCTCCATCCAGCAGCTTCAGCCACTTCTGCGAGAGGCCGTTCCTCCAGATAGTGCATTGTCAAAAGTAGTCTATCATCGGCAGGAAGTTCAGAGAGCAGTTGTTGAACTTGCTCGGTAAGTTGGTACTCTTCCTGAATATTGGTCCGGTCTTCAATTCTTTCAAGTTCCAGTTGGTTGGACTCCTGCCCGAGAGAGGCGAGAGCCACCGGAGTGCGCTTGGACCTTCGAAAGTAATCGTGGCCGGTATTGTAGGCAATTCGACGAAGCCAGTTTTCAAAGGGAGCCGTGGGTTTCCACAGGTGCAACTTACGATACGCTTTAATAAAGGTATCTTGCACGAGATCTTCCAAATCTGATTGATGCGGACAGAACCGAAACAAGCAGCGGGAGATCATTCCCTGGTGTTTCACAACAAGCGAATCGAAGGCTGATAAGTCGCCTTCGCGCGCTCGCTTCACCAGTTCGTCATCTGCTACAGTCTCCGTTTCCATCTTTAATTCAGAAACTGCTAAAGGAAACGAACTAGGATAACAATGAAACACTTTTGGCTTTTTTCGCTCAAACCCGGATTCTAAAAAATGGATTCCGGGCTTGGCTTAGATAATGTTAAAGAACGGGTTTTCAGGTTTTGTTGCGCCGGTTCGACCGCTGGCGCATCTGAGCCTGGATCTGGTTAAATTTTCTTTTTTGTTCTACGGTGAGCACATTCATCACGGACTGGAGGAGTTCGGCTTGAAGTGTCCGGTCCTTTTCTGAAAAGGCGACGAGCTCATTTCGGGCTTTTTCGAAAGAGGCCTCATCGCCAGCCCCAGAGCGAGCGGCTTTGACGGTGTCCTGCAGACCTGTCATTTCAATTCGTAATTGAGCCCCTTTCTCGGCATGTTTTTCAATTACAGCTTTAATTTCAGAATGCTGAGCCATTGTTAGATCGAGCTTAGAGAGTGCTAAGCGTAGCATTTGCATCGCCTCCACTCTACCACGAACTCGCATCTGGCCTCGCCCGAAAGGAGTTGAATCTTGCTTCAACTCCTTGGATTCGAATCCAACCGGCCCTTCCGGTCCAAAATCAGGAATCGGCTCCTCATCAACGCTCCCGAACGAAGAGGATAAGGTGAAAACCACAATGATTGAGGCTAATAAGCTAAATTTGGAAATTCTCACTTTTGATATGTGTCTGATTACAAATGAATTAATCTAACAGGATCATTGAAATTTGTTATGTCTGAATAACGTGCTTTATTCGAAAAGGGTTACATGGTTGAGGGAATTTTTCACGGATCATAACAATTAGCCAACGACTGAGGCCGGTAGTAGCAGAACCACCACTATTATAGGCTTGATTTCTTTGGAAATTGGACTCTTTTGTGCTGCGAAAATTATCGTATATTTTACGCAAAATCCAGCTGGCTCACACTTTCCACATGGAAACTAACAAACAATCAATACATAGCAATGCCAGCTAAGAAGATAACGAAAAAAGCGACTATCAAAAACTCGAGCCCGGAAAAGGCCGAAAAGAAAGTAGCCGTGAAAAAAACCACAACTAAGAAATCCGCAGCGGAAAAGGTGACGATCACCTCAAAGGCTCCTGCCACAAATGCTGCTAAAAAACCAGCTGCCAAAAAGTCAACCACGACAATTGTAGCGAACTACGATGTAGGCATGGGTAACAACCTCCTTATACGAGGAGATGCACCCGGACTCAGCTGGGACACTGGAACAATCATGGAAAATCCTGATCCCGAAACTTGGAAATGGACGACGTCCAAGGCCAAGTCTGGTTTTGAGATTAAATTCCTGATTAATGACACCACGTGGTCTCAAGGAGAAAACGAAGTGATAAAACCTGGAACAACCGCAGGTTTCGCTCCAAGCTTCTAATTGAGGACACTAAGAAAACGAACCATAAAGCCCCGGATTCGTCCGGGGCTTTTTTATTTCCACAATTGACCCGATCAAGTTAGACCAAGCATGCTGGGTCCATTGTATTATGATTAAAGCCTGCCCATTCCTACCCGAGCCCGACCCTACGATGGATTGGCGGGCCATGAATTCCAGTAAGTCTGAAACAGGTATCCGGTTTTATATGACGGCGTTGCAGTATGGGCAGGTGCTTTGGCTTAAAAATCTCCCAGCTCGTGCATTACTGACAGTCGACAGGGCACTGTTGGCGGACCTGTCGGGCGATGAAGCCGAGCTCAAAGACTGGCCACTCCCCTACCGTGCCATGGCCTGGATAATCGCCAACTACCGGGAAGAGGATTTCGCAGGGAACCCTCGGGTACACTTTCAACATCTAGCGAGTCGCGTCCGGGGAGACAGGAAAGAACAACGCATGTGGCGCGCCTGGGCTTGCTGGTACCTCACAAGACGGGTTCGCCCGCTCCTCCCCGGTGATTCCATTCAGGATATAAAAGAACCGACTCTGGCAGAGATCAGCAACGGTTTAAGATCCCATGGAATTCCCAATGAGCTGGCCACCTGGCAATCCGTGATCAATGAATTATCCGGATAAGCAAAATAACAATCAGCTATAATTCACGGTACTGCCCGTTGTATTTCCCCACCAGGTTTAGCAGCTCAGACTTGTGCTGGGGTTTAACTTGAAAGCCGACGAAGTGAATGCGCGCATCCTTCTCCGATCGCTCCTGAAGCTTGTGAATATCACGGGAGAGTTCATCCCAGGAAACATTCTCGCTTCCTCCTGTAGGTTTTGTCCGCTGAAAATCGCCGTCAGATATGATAAAGACAACATCCGGTTGCCAGGCAAAGGCCGCTTCCATTACAGACTGAATCCCATTGACAGGGCTTCGAATCCAATTTCGTCCGGATTTACCGTCAGTTCGAAATTCTTCTTCAAGCCAGGACACCCCAGCCTCTTTATTCGACCTTGTTCCAGTGACGAGATAGTCTTCAAAAAAGTCATAGCTTCTACTGAATTGAATTAATCCAAATAGAGTATTGGCATTCAACCCTTGTAATAGCTCTGCGGCTTCTTTCTGAAGTTGATGAATTGAAAGCCCACTTTTCTTCGCCTTCGTGACGACGGATTGGGATATATCAAAAACAATGACAATGCGCGTCGCCTGATCTTCAATTCCGAAAAAACTAACACTGGATGTTTCTGATACCAGCCCTTGCAACGAACCCATCAGACCGGATTCTCCTAGAAGAGCCGCCGCGTCGTTGAGCGGGTTAATTGGATTTTCGAAGGGATTAAAATCCTGAGATGGCAAGCTGGGAAGCGAAGGCAAGTCTGCATTCAACAATGATTCGGTAGTGAGCCGTTCCATTAAGGCAGGTTTACTTGCTACCTGTTGAAACTCAGACAACGCGACGGAATGTTCCAATTCTCGCTGTGGCAAATAGATTGTTTTTTTCGAAACAAACTCGGGATCCTTTTTGATACCAGGAATCACAACTACCACAAATACAGCTACCAGCAACAGGACGACCTGAATCAACAAAGCCCAAACAAGCGGGCCCAACTTGAACCTCGGTCGAACCTGGCTGCGAAAACCATCTAGCGATTTTTCCTCAGGTGATAACATGGATCAGAATCCTGATTGTAACTCAAAAAAACTCAATCTAAGAGTGCCAAATTCAGATAGCTGCAAAAAAATAGTATTTTGGGAAGAATCCCCCTTGACTAGGAATTATTTCGATATCATAGGTTTCACTCTTTATTTTCCAAGGGGTAGTAGCTCAGTTGGTTAGAGCGCCGGCCTGTCACGCCGGAGGCCGCGAGTTCGAGTCTCGTCTATCCCGCCACTTTTTAAAACCGCTTACCTAAGCGGTTTTTTTGTAAATTGATCAGTAAAGATCAAGTCGCGCCCTATATTTATTACGTTGAAACGAGGATCAGCTTACTTAGGTTTTCTTTGTCCTGAACTAATTCCTGCGATAAACCCATGTGGCCAAATATTAATGCGAGGAAAATATTGCCGCTATCATTGCCAAGTGAGAATCCAAAACTGGGATACGGTCGTAGTAATTAATTACCAAATTGATGCTTTCTAGAAAGACATGGTTCGGGTTGGTTATAGTTTTATTCTTAACCGGCTTGTTCATCAGCCGAGATAAACTGCATACCCCTTCCGATGAAGAAGAGTTGCCTACGACCATGGTGCAAGACCCCAAGCGTAAAAATGCAGAGGCGGTTGTTTATTTATTTGGCGATGAAAGCCGTCCGATTGAACAGAGCCCCTATCAAAATGTAACGGTCTCTAGTCTCACCGACGCTATTAGCAATCATGAGGCATGGACAGAATCTTATCAAGTGTCCAACACGTGGACCGTTCAGTTAAACAAACCGACTCCTAAGGAAGAACTTCTATCTCAATTAGAGGCAGAGACAATTGAACCAGTAGCAGGCTTTTCCAATGTGTTCGTCATTCAGGTCCCAGGTTCAGATCAATTGTCACGAGCGAGTGAAATTGAAAGGATACTTGAAAATCACTCTAGTGTCCGGTGGTTCGAACAAGAAATATTGGAAACCTTCGCGCTTCGATATGATGAATCACCGCCTCCGTTTTCTGATCCAACCCTGAAGGACCAATGGCATTTAAAGAATGTAGGCGATCGAAGAAATGTAGCTGGGGAAGATTCTAATATTTATCCGGCTTGGAATTATGGTGTGTCAGGAGCAGGGGTATTTATCGCCATTGTAGATAGCGGAACTGAAGGAACCCACCCTGACTTGGCTCCCAACTACAGAAGCGACCTTGATTTTGACTACATTGACAATGACCCTTCCCCAACTCCAGAAGATGGAAGCGAAACCCATGGTACGGCCGTAGCAGGAGTTGCGGCCGCGGCACCAAACGAAAGCTGCGGAGTTGGGTCGGCTTTTAATGCTGAGCTTTTAGGTATTCGACTTATCGATGAAAACAGCGGCGTTTCGTCAAGCAGACAAGCGTCCGCTGTTGCCCACAGATCTGATCTGGTTGATATTTACAATAATAGCTGGGGACCCGATACCGATGGTGGAGCACGAATGGCTGGACCGGGAAACCTTTCAATCTCAGCAATTAAGAATGCTGTAGAAAATGGTCGTGGAGGCCTTGGATCTATTTACGTTTGGGCTGCAGGCAATGGTAGGGCGATTGGTAGTAATGTAAACTACGACGGTTGGGCGGCCAATCGCTATTCGATCGCAGTTGGAGCTGTCGGAGATCAAGGAAAACTTTCAAGCTACAGTGAACCCGGTGCATCCATGCTAGTGTGTGCCCAAAGCAGCGGAAATACATCTGGCATTCGGACGACCGACCTTCGGGGGGCACGCGGAACAGATCCAGGAGATTGTCGTATCGAATTTGGAGGCACTTCTTCTGCTTCCCCATTGGTTGCAGGAATCGTTGCCCTGATGCTCGAAGCAAATCCTAATCTTGGGTGGCGCGATGTTCAGCATATTTTGGCGAAAACAGCAGTAAAGGTAGCGACTACGGACGCGGATTGGATTCGAAATGGCGCCGGATATTGGGTAAACCACAACTTCGGTTTCGGTCGTGTAGACGCTGCAGCGGCGGTTAGGATTTCTCAAGACTGGTTCCCGGTGGGCGAGGAGCTAACTATTTCGTCGAATGTCTTAACACTAAACCAAGTCATACCAGATAACTCGAGCACAGGAATCCAGGCGGTGCATGAAGAAAGCAGCGATATAAAGATCGAGCATGTGAGCGTTACCCTAGATATAGATGCTGCAGTAAATGATACTGCTGATTGGGGAGATCTTCTCATCAAACTCACCTCCCCAGCGGGAACGGAAAGTATCCTGGCAGAACCACACACCGATCCTCAGAAAACGTATCCGAATTGGACGTACTGGTCCGTCCGCCACTTAGATGAAACCAGCCAAGGAACCTGGACCTTAACAATTGAAGATCGACGTTCAGGAGAAAGTCACCTGGCAAAATCTTGGGAACTGGAAATCTTCGGAACCGCAATTCACGAGGATCAAAACCAACTACCGGTTGCTGAAACAGATGATTTTGTGGTTTCTGAATCAACTACCTATTTGGACGTGCTGGCCAATGATTCCGATTTAGATGGCGACCCACTCGAAGTAATATCCATCTACCGTTCTGCATACAGCCAGGCTACCCTACTTCCATCCGGTTTAATCGAATACACTCCCGGACAAGTAGTGGGTGGTAACGACCGGTTTGGATACACCATGCACGATGGTCGAGGTGGAATCAAAACAGCAGAAGTTGAGATTACAATCCCAAGACCGTTTGCCAATGAGGACAGTGTAGGCACGCAAATAAATAAGCCTATCAGCATACCTGTGTTAGCTAACGACATCGACTACAATGACGGCATTTTGCGCATCAAATCGTTTTCCCAAGCACAAAATGGAATAGTATCCTCTGAAGAATTACTCGGCCTAACCTATACTCCGAATGAAAACTTTATTGGGGTAGATCGATTTAACTATGTTGTAACCGACGATGAAGATGGCGAAGCAACAGGAGAAGTAACTATTTATGTAACTGCCGGAGATGATTTCGCTCTTCTGTTTGATGGAGATGATGATCAGCTGATTGTCCAAGGTTCCACGAATGACTCTTTGAATACCTCATTCAGCATCGAGGCGTGGATACGACCAACCGGTTGGGGAGAAGCAGAATTCGGATTTGCGCGGATCCTAGATAAAGATAAAATTGTGTATTACCTCCATGGAACTGGAAATCCGAACTACAATGAAAACAGCATGCTCATCTTGTTGGACCACAGCAATGGCGCTCAATCTATTCATAACACTCCAGCAAATTCCATTCGCTTGAATCAATGGCAGCACGTGGCAGCTACCTACGACAATATATCCAGAGTAAATTTGTTCATTAACGGGATTCAACAGACACTCACTTCCGCGGGAGGCATTCCTGTAGGTCCGGTAGCGGTCAGTTCTCAATCGATAATCGTCGGTGAGTCAGCCAATCAATTAAGAGCATTTGAAGGAGCGATTGACGAATTCCGTATTTGGAATCGCACAAAAACCGCCTCCGAAATCTTTGCAAATAAGGATCAAACACTTACAGGAGAGGAACCGGGGCTTATCACCTATTATCCAATGGATGAAGGCATAGGCGGACAGTTAAATGATAAAGGCTCGCCTTCTAATATCGGTGCGATTTCTGAGGCAAAATGGATTAAAGGAATCATTGGTGAAAACAGCGCCCCGACTTCCGTCATAGATGAGGTTGAGAGTATCATTAACCAAAAGATTATCATTCCGGTAACCCAAAACGACTCAGACTCTGATGGAGATGAAATAACCATTTCGAAAATAATAAATGTAAGCAGCGGATCTGCTTCAATACAGGGGGGATCTATTACCTATCAACCTGAGGTCGATTTTACCGGAATTGTTCGCATAGAATATCAAATCGATGATGGATACAATGGCACTAGTTTTTCCAGCCTGATCCTGGTTATCGGGGAAGGCCTATATTACACAGTCTGGGAAGCTGAAAACTTTGCAGGAAATCTGGGAGCAGCGGACGAGGACTCGGATTTTGATAATTTATCAAACTTCAAAGAATATGCTTTTGGTACCGATCCCCTTTCGGGATTGATGGATCCAACTCTATGGAAAATTGAATACAATAAGGAGTTAGGAACCACGAGATTTACCTATACTCTGCTCGTCGGAAGTATTGATGTTAATTACAAATTACAAATATCGACTGAATTAATGAATTGGAGAATCCCTCAGGAAAACCTCGATTATCAACTCTTATCCTCAGAGAACCTGGTTCTTAACACGGAAACAAGAGTCATTGAGTTTCAGCCCACAAACGGACAACGGATATTTATAAGGATGGAAGCGATCTCTTTGATTGGGGCTCAATAAAGACTGTGACACTCTAGGAACGTCACAATTATGTGCTTGTGCCATGCTGTCCCAATAATCGCGTAAAAACACTTACTTCAAAAAGCTTAAACGACTAGAAACGAACAACTTGTGAAGATGGTATCAATCCTGCAATCGTCTCGCTCATATGAGCAAAATTTTGGGAATAGATTTAGGTACTACCAATTCATGTATGGCTGTTTTGGAAGGCGGCGAGCCAGTCGTTATTCCGAATGCTGAAGGTGCGAGAACCACACCTTCCGTCGTAGCTTTTACAAAGAACGGTGAAAGATTGGTAGGCCAATCCGCTAAACGCCAAGCAGTCACCAATCCGCAAAATACTATATTTTCGGCGAAGAGACTTATTGGTCGCAAATTCACTGAGATCACTGAGGAATCAGCGGGACTTCCCTATGAAGTGGTTGAAGGAAAGAACTCTGACGCTTACATCAAAGCCAATTCAAATGGTAAAGATGAGACATTTGCTCCTGAGCAGATTTCAGCTTTCATCCTACAAAAACTCAAGGCCGACGCAGAATCTTATCTTGGAGAACCTGTAACCAAAGCGGTTATCACGGTGCCTGCATACTTCAATGATTCACAACGCCAAGCAACGAAAGACGCAGGAACGATCGCTGGACTCGAAGTGCTACGTATCATCAATGAACCCACAGCTGCTGCTCTGGCCTACGGACTTGATAAAAAGAACGAATCCAAAATCGCGGTTTACGATTTGGGCGGTGGTACATTTGACGTTTCTATTTTGGAAATTGGTGATGGCGTATTCGAGGTTAAAGCCACCAACGGAGATACTCACCTAGGTGGAGACAATTGGGATACCAACATCATTGATTGGATGATCGATGAATTTAAGAATGATAACGGTATCGATCTACGCAATGACCCAATGGCGTTACAACGCCTCAAGGAAGAAGCTGAAAAAGCAAAGATCGCACTTTCTTCAGCACAGTCTACCGATATCAATCTTCCATTTATTACGGCAGATGCATCAGGCCCGAAACATTTGAATGTGCAACTGACACGGCCAAAGTTCGAGCAACTGACCGACCATCTTTTTCAAAGAACTATCGGTCCGTTTAACAAATGTTTGGATGACTCGGGTTTGAACCAATCGGAGATCGATGACCTTGTTTTAGTAGGAGGTATGACTCGCGCACCAAAGGTGACTGAAATCGCCCATGGGCTAGCTGGTAAAGACCCTCACAAAGGGGTAAATCCCGATGAAGTTGTTGCGATTGGTGCGGCTATTCAGGGCGCTGTTTTGGCAGGGGACATGAAGGATGTGCTTCTACTCGATGTCACTCCGCTTACTCTGGGTATCGAAACGGCTGGAGCTGTTAGTACGGCGATGATCGAGAGAAATACGACCATCCCTGCTAAAAAGACCCAGACATTTTCAACATACTCCGACAATCAAACTGCGGTTGACATCAAGATTCTGCAGGGTGAGCGCCCCATGGCAAACGACAACAAGCTTATCGGAAATTTTCGTCTCGACGGGATTCCATCAGCACCCCGTGGCATGCCTCAGATTGAAGTTACTTTCGACATTGATGCGAACGGAATTCTGCATGTTTCTGCTAAGGATAAAGGAAGTGGAAAAGACCAGAAGGTCACCATTACCAACTCTTCAGGGTTGTCTGCAGATGAAATCGAAAACATGAAGCAGGAAGCTGAATTGAATGCCGAAGCCGACAAGA
>Ga0114996_10009853_pt1 | contig 10410 bp, 8 predicted proteins | sample ArcticOcean_MG_C_4_FD_87039 | JGI IMG/M metagenome (GOLD analysis project Ga0114996, IMG submission 87039) | Marine microbial communities from western Arctic Ocean - ArcticOcean_MG_CB4_134 | ecosystem: Environmental > Aquatic > Marine > Oceanic | place: Arctic Ocean: Canada Basin | collected...
AATTTGCGGAAAACGTACGAACGCCTGGATGGGAACTCCCGGTGATCGGCTCCGTTAGCGTGGCCGTCGCCCTGACTGCCGGGCTGCTGTCCTTCCTCTCTCCGTGCGTGCTGCCTCTCGTCCCGAGCTACCTGTCCTTCGTCACGGGGATGACGATTGATGACCTACAGGAGAGTGTGGACCGTACCCACGTGCTCACCCACTCCCTGCTGTTCGTGAGCGGCTTCACGCTCGTCTTCATGGTGCTCGGGGCGTCGGCGTCATTCCTTGGGCAGTTCGCGCGTGCGTACGACGTCTGGATCGCCCGAATCGGAGGCATCCTTGTCATCGTGCTGGGACTCCACCTGCTCGGCGTCTTCCGCATCACCGCGCTGCTCAGGGAGAAGCGCGTTCACCTGAGCGACAAGCCCGCGGGATTCCTCGGGACCCTGGTGGTGGGAGTGGCGTTCGGGGCGGGCTGGACCCCGTGCATCGGCCCGGTGCTGGGTGCGATCCTGGGCCTTGCGGGCACGCGCGAGACCGTGTGGTCGGGGGTGTGGCTGCTCTTCGTATATTCGGTGGGGCTGGCCGTCCCGTTCCTATTAGCGGCGCTGGCTCTGGATCGTTTCCTCGCCACCTTCCGTCGTTTCCGCAGCTGGATCCCCTGGATGGAGCGGACTGCGGGCGGTCTCCTGGTGGCGCTCGGGTTTCTGCTCGTGACGGAAAAATTCACCAAGCTTTCGGAAGGGCTCGCTCGCTTCACGCCGGGATTCATCCTGGAACGGATCTGACGGCAGCCGCCGGCACATCCTCTTCTGCGATCTGCGCCTCGAGTATCTGCCGCCGCAGTAGGGTGGCGTAGGTACCACCGGCTGCCAGTAGCTGGGGGTGGGTGCCGCGCTCGACGATGCGCCCCTCGTTCAACACCAGGATCTGGTCCGCACCCATCACCGCGGACACCCGGTGGCTGATGATGAAGCTCGTACGCCCCCACATGACGCGGCGCAGGTCCTTGAGGATCTTCGCCTCGGTGTGTGTGTCCACCGCCGAGAGGGCGTCGTCCAGCACCAGGATCTTCGGATTTCGTGCCACCGCCCGGGCCAGGGTCGCACGTTGCTTCTGGCCACCGGAGAGGTTGATTCCTCGCTCTCCCAGCAGGGTCCCGTATTGGCGCGGGAAGTCGAGGATCGAGTCATGGAGCTGGGCGATCTTGGCTGCCTCCGTGATCGCTTCGTCTGGGTCCTCAACTGGCGTGATGTCAGTGGCGGTGGGGAAGACGAGGTTGGGAAGCCCCAGCCCGATGTTCTCCTCGATCGTCTCGGAGAACAAGAACGGGTCTTGGGGCACGACGCCGATCACTCTGCGCAGCTCGGTCGGGTCGTAGCGGGTCAGCGGCACGCCGTCGAGCAAGATCTCTCCGCTGCTGGCGTCGCGGATGCGGGCGAGCAGGGAAATCAACGTGCTCTTGCCAGAGCCCGTGGGTCCTACCACCGCTACCGTCTCACCAGCACGCACTCGGAACGTCGCGTCTTCGAGCACCAATCGGTCGGTGTCGGGATAGCGGAAGGACACGCCCTTGAATTGGACCTCTCCACGCACATCCGTGACGGAGACCGGCTCGGCGGGCACCGCAATCGTCGAATCGGTCTCTAGGATGGCGTTCAGCCGTCCCATAGAGGCGGCCCCGCGCTGGAACAGGTTCACCACCCAACCCAGCGCGATCATCGGCCAGATCAGGAGTCCCAGGTAGAAGAAAAACGCAACCAGGTCTCCAACCGTGATGCGCCCGGCCATCACCTCCCGCCCGCCGAACCAAAGCACGATCAGCATGGCCACACCAGAGATCAGCTTCAGCAGGGGATGGAAGAGCCCCGACGCTCGTGCCAGGCGGACGTTGCGGTGGCGGTACTCGGCGTTCATGACGTCGAACTGGCGCGCCTGATCCGCTTCCTGGCCGTAGGCGCGCACGATGCGCACCCCGGTCAGGTTCTCTTGAACCATGGTGGACATGGTCGAGAAGTGTTCCTGGATCTGCTCGAATCGCCGGTGGATGATTCTGCCAAAGCCGATCACCAGGGGAGGCAGGAGCAGCATCGGGATCATCGTGAGCCTGGTCAGCCGCGGGCTGATCCAGAGCATCACGGCGATCGCGAGTACGAAGCCTACTGCGGTGTTTACCGCGTACATGACGCCCGGCCCTGCCGCCTGCCTCACTGCCAGCGTGTCGTTGGTGGCGCGGCTCATCAAGTCGCCGGTCCGGTTGCGATCGTAGAACGACGCGTCCAGCGTGAGCAGGTGACGGAAGAAATGGTCGCGGAGGTCCACCTCTATGCGTCGACTCACCCCGTTGACCAGCTCGCGCATTCCGTAACGGGCGGTGCCACCCAGGAGTGCGGCGCCAACTACCATGAGTGCATGCAGGGTGATTTGGTGCCGGCCCACGTCAGGGTCGGCGAGCCCGTCGATGGCGAGCTTCACGAACCAGGGGGAAGCCAGCGCAAACGCCTGAGCGATCACCACTAACACCAACCCCCATGCCATCTCGGCACGATAGGGAAGGTAGTACGGCAGGATCGAACGGAGTTGGCTCATACCCCGAGTTCCTGGTGTAATACGTGCAGGCTAGACCTCAAAGGTAATTCAGACCGCCGAGCGACAAGGAGCCCCGGTGTCCGCTCCTGCCCGCACTGTTTCCGCAGTCCTCCCGTTTGCGACGGTGCTTGCGCTGGCGGCGTGTAGCCAGGATGCTGAGTCCGTTCGGGATCAGGGCAGCCCTTGTCTTGATGCCGACCCGCCCGCGGGGAGTGAGCTTCCTCCTAGTTCGGCACAAGTCGAGGCCGCCGCGCCAGCGCCGGTCATAGCCGAACGGACTCAGCCGCTCCCCGAAAAGGAGCCCCCTGCTCCGCGCGCTCCCGCGCAGGATCAGCCGGCCCCGGCCGAGCCGGCTAGCGCCCAGCCCACCCGCACCTTCGTGGGCGTGGGCATCCAGATGACCGCGACCGTGGAGGAGGAGCTCGGCACCGCGCGCAGTCGAGTGGGTGACCGCTTCCAAAACCGCGCTTACCGATGACGTGCTCGGTGCCAACGGGGAGGTGCTGTTTCCCAATGGGGTGGTCCTGAACGGGTGCGTTGCCGAGAGCCATGAGAGTGGTGCTGCCGACGATCCCGCGGCCCTGAGATTGGAGGTGGAGTCGGTCACGGTGGGCGGGCGCACGCTGTCCCTGCAGGCGGAGGTGGTCGAGCTCGATGCCGAACTCGGAGCGCGCGACAGCGACACCCGGACCGCGGTCAAGGTGGGAGTGGGGGCGGCGATCGGGCGGATCCTCGGCGGGGGCCGGAGCTCCACGATCAAGGGTGCGGTGGTCGGCGCAGCGGTTGGCACCGCGGTGACGCTGGCCACCAAGGACGGTCAGGCGGTGGTGAAGCCGGGAGCTCGGATGGTGATCAAGCCTTAGCCCGGGCACGGTCAGTCCCCGCCTGCGCGCGCCTCCAGTAGTGCGGTGGCGGCTCCAGCCATCAGCGCAGCGGAGGTGGGCAACACCGAGTCGTCGATGTCGAAGCGCGGGTGGTGGTGCTCGTGCGGCGTTTCCAGCGCCGCGCCCAGCCAGACGAAGCACCCGGGCACCCGGCGTGCTAGGAACGAAAAGTCCTCTGCCGCCATCCAGCGCTCCATCGGCAGCACTGCGTTCGCTCCGATCATTGTCTCGGCTGCACACCGAACGACCTCGGTCACCTCCGCATCGTTCACCACGGGCGGGTAGCCTGGGCCGATCTTCACCACGACCTCCGCGCCCTGTGCCTCGAGCCCACGGAAGGCCTGGGTGACGGCGCCAGCCAGTTGATCGCGCACCTCGTCGCGGAAGTAGCGGAGGGTTCCGTGGAGCTTCACCGAGTCCGCGAGGACGTTGTTGGCCACGCCCCCGTGGATGGTGCCGAATGTGACCACGCCGGGATCCATCGGTGAAATCGCCCGGGCCACCGCCTGCTGGCTCGCGAGGACTCCCTGCGCGGCCAGCACCAAGGCATCCACGCCTTGCTCGGGGTGGGCGGCGTGGGCGCTTCGCCCGCGTACCTCCACCCGGATCTCCTCCGACCCCGCCATGATCGAGCCTTCGGTGATGAACAGCTTCCCACGCGGCAGGTGTCCGCCGACGTGCAGCCCTACCACGACGTCCACTCCATCCAGTGCTCCTGCTTCGATCATACGGGTGGCACCGCTCTTGCCGTCGTCGTCGATCGCTTCCTCGGACGGCTGGAACAGAAGTCGCACCGTGCCGTGCGGGAGTCGTCCCGCGTCCCGCTCCGCAACCAAGAGGCAGGCCGCGCCGACCAGCCCGGCCGTGTGGAAGTCGTGACCACAGGCGTGCATTACTCCCGCGACGTCCGACCCGTAGTCGTGGTCGAATAGCTCCTGGATGGGGAGCGCATCCATGTCCGCGCGCAGTGCCACGACGGGTCCAGGGCCGTTCCCGATGTCGGCGACGATCCCGGTCTTGGCGATACCTCGCAGAGCGTTAAGGCCGAGTGCTTCCAGCCGGTCGGCCACCAGCCCTGCCGTCCGATGCTCCTGGAAGGAAAGCTCGGGATGGCGGTGCAGGTCGCGCCTGAGCCCCACCAGCTCGGAGGCCAGGGAACGGGCGCGGTCTACTAGGGTCCTGTTAGCTTCGTCCACCTGTGCCCTCGGAAGCTCTTGGGGGTGATGAACATAGAGTGGCACCAGCGGGGGCGCGAGCATCCATGCCCGATCCACGTCTGACCGAGCAGCGCAACCCCCGCTCGCGGGAGATCGACCGCCTCTCTCCTCTCGAGATCGCGGATCTGATCAACGCTGAAGACCGTATGGTCGCCCAGGCCGTGGGTGAGGAGCGCCAGGCGATCGCGCGTGCCATGAAGCTCGTGGTGCAGGCGTTTCGCGCCGGGGGTCGGCTCATATACGTGGGGGCGGGAACCTCGGGACGGTTGGGCGTGCTGGACGCCGCCGAAATGCCCCCGACCTACGGCACCGAGCCGGACATGGTGCAGGGGGTGATAGCGGGCGGCCCCGCGGCGCTCGTGCGCGCACAGGAGAGAGCAGAGGACCGCACCGAGGACGGCGCCGCTGCAATTGAGGAGAAGCGCGTGAGCCCGCGCGACTTCGTGCTCGGGATCGCGACTTCCGGGACCACTCCGTTTGTGCACGGCGCTCTCCGCCGCGCGCGCGAACGTGGGGCTCGTACGGGCTTCCTGCTGTGTACGCATCCGAGTCATGAGCTGCTATCGGCGCACGACGTCGTGATCGCCCCCCTGGTGGGTCCTGAGGTGATCACCGGCTCCACCCGCATGAAGGCCGGGACCGCGACCAAGATCGTGCTCAACACCATCACCACGGGCGCGATGGTGCTGATGGGTAAGGTGCTCGGGAACCTGATGGTGGATCTCCAGGTGACCTGCCAGAAGCTCCAGGACCGGGGTGAGCACATCCTGATGGAAGCGACTGGAATGGAGCGGGACGCAGTCGCGAGCCTGCTTGACCAGGCGGAGGGCCACGTGAAGACCGCTCTGGTCATGCACGGCCTGAGCGTGGACCGGGACGACGCGCGTGAGCTCCTCGACCAGGCGGGTGGAGTGGTGGGGCGGGTGCTTCCGGGACTTGGCCTTTGAGCTGCCGATCGTGAAGGTGGTGGGTCTCATGTCCGGCACGTCGATGGACGGCATCGACGCGGCGCTCCTCGAGTTAGGGGGCACCCCGTCCGATGCCGAATGGACGCTGCTGGCGTTCCGGTCCGAGCCTTATCCCAACGAGCGGAGGGGGCGGATCAAGGAGTGTGTCGAGCGGGGTACGCCCGAGCTGTTCTGCCGGCTCCACGCCGAACTCGGCGAGTGGCTTGCGCAGGCTACCCTGGCGCTCCTGGACGAAGCGGGCTTGGATCCTTCCCAGGTCGCTGCGGTCGGTTCACACGGCCACACGATCTGGCACCTCCCGCCCGCTGCTGGCCGGCGCGGCTCCACGCTTCAGATCGGTGACGCCGCCACCCTGGCCGAGTGCACCGGGATCGACGTGGTTGCAGACTTCCGCACGCGCGACGTGGCTGCGGGAGGGCAGGGGGCGCCGCTGGTCCCGTTCGCCGACCGCATCATGTTCGCGGTCGGTGATCGACGGCGAGCGTTACAGAATCTGGGCGGGATCGGCAACGTCACCTGGCTCCCCCTGCGTGGTTCGCCTGAGCCCCTGCTGGCGTTCGACACCGGCCCGGGAAACGCGCTTCTCGACCTGGCCGCCGAGCGGGCCACGGGAGGGCGCCTCCGCTGTGACCGGGACGGCCTTCTGGCCGCGGGCGGTCGGGTGGACGACGCATTGCTGGGCCGGCTCCTGGGTGATCCGTTCTTCGATCTTGAGCCACCTCGCTCCACCGGCCGGGAGAGCTTCGGCCACGCGCTCATCGAGCCGCTGGTCACGGAATTTGACCGGAGAGGTGAGGAGGGCTGGGCGGACCTGCTTGCGACCTTGACCGCGTTCACTGCAAAGAGCGTGGGGGACGCCTACCGGCGTTGGGTGATACCGCGCGGTGTGGACGAGGTCGTGTTGACCGGAGGCGGGGCCAATAATCCCGAGCTTGTGCGTCGCATCCGCGATGAGCTCGACCCCATTCCGTTCGCCGCAGAAGGGGCGCTCGGGTTGGGCTCGGACGCGCGCGAAGCGGCTGCATTCGCGGTGTTGGCGTGGGCTCATCTGCTGGGTGCAGCGGGGAACGTTCCCGAGGCGACCGGCGCCGAGGGACCCCGGGTGCTGGGATCTCTCACTCCGGGGCGGGCCCGTTCGGGCCGCTCCGTCGTCACCGCAGCGCTGCCCTAACCCGGAGATCGGTGGCCAAGAAGGTACGCCCTGCGGTTCGTCGTGAGCCCGCCCCGAGCGCAGGGGAGAAGGCGGCCATCCGCGCGGACTCTCGGTGGTTGCGCCTGCCGCTCTGGGGGGCGGCCGTGCTCGTGCTCCAGCTCGGGCTCATGTTGAGCGTATTCAATCGGGCGGCCCACAACGGCGGTGACACAGCGGGCTACGTGACGTTGGCTCATTCCCTGCTCGAACAGGGCACCTACACCGACCTCTGGCATCCGGGCCAGCCCCCGCACACGAAGTATCCTCCGGTATTTCCAGCCCTCCTGGCGGTGGCGATCACCCTGGGCGCGCGCACCTGGGCAGCGCTCAAGGTGGTGCCGGCGCTCTTCACGACGCTGTCGGTCATGGCGGTCTACCTGTGGGCGAAGGGGCGGCGCGGGGCCCCGTTCGGCGCGCTTGTGGCCCTGCTGACTGCGGCGTGCAACGCGGTACTTTGGTCAAGCCATTGGGAGCTGTCCGATCTGCCCTTCTTGGCGCTCACGTTCTTGTCCCTGTGGGTGTACGACCGGGCGCTCGTGCCGGCCGCGGCAGTTGTCCCTCCCGGGACGGAGCTGCACGCGGGCCACACGACAGCGTGGCTCACGGCGGGCGCTGTCGCGACCGGGCTCGCGTACTTCACACGGTCTGCAGGGCTCCCGCTGTTGGTCGCCGCTGGTGTCTGGTTGCTCGTCAAGAAGAAGGTGCGAGCGGCGGCTGCGCTCACCGCAAGCGTGGGAGGGCTCGGCCTGCTCTGGTTGCTCAGAGGCGACCAGGGGGCTCAGTACGTGAGCGAGTTCTGGATGATCGATCCCTACCAGCCTGAACTCGGTCGAGTCGGGCTCGCTAGCCTGGTCCAGCGGGTGGTCGAGAACGCGGGCAGCTACATGACTGTGCACGTACCGATCGGGCTGACCGGGCTCCGCCCCGGGGTGTTTGTGGGCTTTCTGGGGATCGTGCTGTTCGCGCTGGCGGGGTGGGGGTGGGCACGTCGACTCCGGCAGCGACCGGGCGTGGCTGAGCTGTTCATGCCTCTGTATCTCGGGCTGATCCTTCTCTGGCCCCAGGTATGGTCAGGAGACCGCTTCGCGCTTCCTCTCTTTCCTCTCCTTCTCTTCTACTCTGGCGAGGTGATTCTCCACCTCACGGAGCGCGTGCCGGCGCCTGCTCGCAAGCTGGTGATGGGAGCTTCGGTGGCGGTACTGGCGTTTCCCGCGCTTGCTTCCTGGTCTCGGGACGTGCGGGTCGGTTCGGGTTGCTCCGCGATGGTGCACTCGGAGGGAGCGTTTGCGTGCTGGGGTCCCCGCAACACTCAGTTCGTTCAGGCAGCCCTGTGGAGCGGTGCGCATCTACCTGAAGGATCTATAGTGCTCAGCCGGAAGCCCCGTATTTTCTATGTAATGAGCGGCGTGGCGTCCCAAACCTTTCCCTTCACGAAGGACGGAACGCGTTTCCTCGCGATCGCCGACTCGCTGGGCGCCCGTTACCTGGTGATGGACTACTTGGACGCAGCAGCGAGCGTATATGTGGCGGATGTGCTCGTCCAAAGGGGCGGCGCCTTCTGCGCTCTGGAAGAGTTCGGCCGACCGGGCCAGGCGCCCACGCAGTTGCTGGGAATCGTGCTGCCGGAGTTTCGCGGGATGGTGGCAACGGAAGAAGGAGCGGATGGCATGGTGACCGTGGCGATGGACCGCTGCCCAGCTGAGCTGGTCAGGCCTGTCCCGCTGGCCGAACGCTCGGAGCGTTCCGAGGAGATCCCACTGTTGGTGGGGTTCCGGTAGCGGTCTATTCCTCCTCCTCGCCTTCCGCGTTCTAGTCGGTGATGGCTGGCCCAGCCCCGTACAGGAGGGCGAGCGCGATCCCGAAGAGGACGTGGTCTATCAGAGTGTCGTCGCTGGGCCCGAGGTCGTCCAGCAAATCGGCGAGGAATGGTACCTTCCGGTGCGGAGCGTGGGCCCCGACCAGGTTCATGAGGCCACCCCACGGCGACACCACGTACTCCAACGAGCCGTAGGCGGTGCCGCGGACCACGGGCGGCCCATGTAAGAGCGGTTCCACCAGGGCTCCGTAGACGAGTCCGCGAGCGCTGCCAGTGAGCGCCGCGTCGTGTACGAGCTGCGCGAGCGGAGGACGTGGCCGCTCTCCGGGCCCGGGTGAGCGAAGCAGCTCACGCAGTAGCGCAGCTCCGACGCCGGCAGCGCCTGCGCGCAGGAGCCTCATCACCCCGAGTTTCCGCTTCCACGGCATCGTCCCGGGCGTGCGTCCCAACAGCGCTGTCGCCGCGACCGCGACGACCGCTTCCCAGGGCTCGCCGGTCGGTGAGCTACGATGCGGAGGCCACTGCCCTGGCCGGAACCTCCGGGCGGCTCCCACCTTGCGGTCCGCCTGCCGCTCCTCCAGGGTGCGCAATCGGTCCGCGCTTGGGAGGCGCTCACGCGCGCGTTCCAGCGCGTAACCCAGGCGATACCAAACGTTGTCCTGGTCGACCATGTTCGCTCGCACTCCCCGGGGAATGAAGAGACCAACGGTGGTGGTGCATGCCGACAGGGGCAAGGTGACCTAGGCCCAGTACACGGCTCCCGCATGGTTGCCTGGGAGGTACCGCGCCCGCGCACTGCCCATCATCATCCTCGCGCCGGCATAGCCTCGGTTGGGGCGGAACTGACGACGAACCTGCTCGCTCTGTTATCGTCCGGCATCCCCCTCATGACTCGGCGTCGCGCTTCCGTTGGTGGACGCCAATGGAGGGGGCACGGCACCCGTTTTTTGTCTCCGGTTGGGATCATCGTTCTAGCGTTCAACCCGTATAAAAGCCGAATTTTCCAGGGTTTTCAGGGTAACAGACCGGCACATCCAAAGGGTCGAAAAAGAAGCTTGACCCCCCCGCATGTAGCGGTGCATATTGGCTCTCACATCTAGATCTTGTGGTATCATCTGCGACAATCCACAAGTAGAGTCCACTGAAAGCCAGCTTTCACCGGTTTTCCACTCGTTTTCGACATCGGCATAGAAAGTTTTCCACCGACTGTTCACCCGAAGAGTCTCCCCCAAATGACCTCCGCCCTCCCTCCTCGTCGTGCGAATCCCGTCCTTTTCGACGACGTCGTCCCTGCCGATCTCCCGTCGGCCCAGCTCGGCGAGAACGCGCGCATCGTTTTGGCCAAGCGGTACCTGAAGAAGGACGAGGAGGGCCGGCCTACCGAAGAGCCGGAGACGATGTTCTGGCGTGTGGCGCGCGTGATCGCGGAGGCGGACAGGGCCTACGGGGCGTCGGACGCGGCCATCGAGGAGGCGGCCCGCCAGTTCTACGACATGATGACGACGGGCAGGTTCGAGCCCAACTCCCCCACTCTCATGAACGCGGGCCGTCCGCTCGGCCAGCTATCCGCTTGCTTCGTGCTCCCCGTAGACGACGCGCTTTCCAATGGGAAGAGTGGTATATACGACACGCTGAGGGCGATGGCCCTGATTCACCAGAGCGGAGGTGGCACGGGCTTCTCGTTCTCTCGACTGCGTCCCGAGGGCGACAACGTACGCTCCACCATGGGTGTCGCGTCGGGTCCGGTGTCGTTCATGAAGCT
>Ga0114996_10009854_pt1 | contig 10410 bp, 22 predicted proteins | sample ArcticOcean_MG_C_4_FD_87039 | JGI IMG/M metagenome (GOLD analysis project Ga0114996, IMG submission 87039) | Marine microbial communities from western Arctic Ocean - ArcticOcean_MG_CB4_134 | ecosystem: Environmental > Aquatic > Marine > Oceanic | place: Arctic Ocean: Canada Basin | collected...
ATGTTTATTTCCGTCATAACTAACTAGATTATCAAAGCGTTCCATTGTAGCTTCATCTTGTAAGAACGCTTCAAAATTTTCAAGACCAAGGGTTTCATTTAAATAACTATAAGCTACAGCATGGATCGTTTCTTGTGATCCAAACATCATTGCCATTTGTTGAATCTCATGCTTCGGAAACCATGATACAACTTTCTGTGTCCAATAATCTGACACAGCACATTCTGTTTGGGCAAAACCCAGTAGTATATTACCTACTAAGTTTTTCTCTTCTGGTGTAAGCTTTTCGTTCCAATCCTTAACATCACTTGACATTGATATTTCGGTATGGAGCCAGAATGCTTGAGCTTGTTTAAGCCACCCCTCAGTATAGTATTCTGGATACTCAAAGGGTTTGTACGGTATTCTTTCATCAAATAATCCCATATTAATCTTTAAAAATTTCTAAACATAGATCTACAAATGGTAGATATATTACGTGTTGTGTAGAACCTGTGTGAGGGTAGCTTCTAGCTCCTATTAAAACTCCAGGATAAAATCCCATAGTTATTTCCCAATTTTTATCTTCCATTTAATAACATTTAATATTGTGTTCTTCTTGTAATTTTACTAAATCTGTATAATACATATATCCTTTAATATCCATTCTCCATTTCACCCACTTATCAATTTGTCTTTCAGAATACTTCTTACGAGCTATATGTTTATCGTTTCTAATATCAACCTTACTGTTTCGTCGCATTCTTTATGATTTTGTGGTTTATATAATGTTATAGGTTGTAATTCGTGAGCTACAAGTCTTTTAAACATTTTCCATTTAAGTGGGAAGCTTTCATTAGCCCTACCTTTGGTTTCAATAATAAAACCTTTACCTATAAAATCCGGAGTATATTTAATATTAAGGATTTTTTTATTACCCCTATTTTTATAAGCCCCCTTACCATTAGCGCAGCGTTCATATGCAGCCAATTTAAAATTAAAACCAGGGAATAGTTCATAGGTAATACCTTCGTAGTCAACCTCTATTTTAGCTTTCTTTAACGCTTTATACATATAGCGTTCTAAACCTGAAGCAAAATCTATACCATCATATGATATTTTTTTTGATTGTACAGGACCTTTCTTTCTTTTATATTTAGTCTTCATGAAGTCTATTTATCCAAAGATTCTCGACTTCATCTTCTAAACATCTCTTTGCGGCTTCAATATAAAGTAAAGCATCCATTAATTCTTCTTGTACATCAACTAGAAATCTATTAAGATCTTTCTTTTCATCTCTGATTTCTTCCATCATGGTAGCACCATATTTCTTTTGTCCAATTAAACTACGCTCATCCATCTTAGCTAAGACAGCTTGAACTATTTTATCTTCTGTCTTAATCCTCATCTTTCACGAATGTTCCGTTAACCATACTACCTGTGCGCTTACTAATAACGTCATAAGCTGAATCAATACAGTCTTCAATTTTATAGCCACTTATATGGGCTAAATTAGTTAATACTACAACTATATCACCTATAGCGTCTATAATCTCAGGGGTATCATTTTTAAGTAGTGCTTTAGCTAATTCGCCACACTCTTCTTGTAGTTTAACATACTGTGTTTTTACATCACCTGTTTCGTATAAACCTCTTACTTGAGCCCAATCCCTTATTTTATTAAAGCTTTGTCCAAAAAAAAGATCTGGTGATTTAGGATTACCAATTGGTGATGTCATCTTAGTTAAAAAAGAAGCTAAAGCTTTGTTATATACATAAGATCTCTGATCATTATACATAGAAATTTTAGCATTCTTTATTACCCAATTAGTAACATCATTTGTTAGTGTAAATTCTCCGTGTTCAGTATCCCATTTTAACCCTTTGTTTTCCAGTAGGTTACTTTCTAATTTTTCAATAGAACAGGGAAACGTAGACGTTTGTTCTGTCGCATTTATTTTCATTTTATTTGATTTTTTATATAATTCATTGTATTTTCTCATATCTACTCTGTAGCCATAAGACTTTTGAAGCTCTATCTCCTTGTCAGATATATAGTCTATATCGTCGCTAGAATCAAGAACCTCGTACTCTCCTTCTTTATAACCTTGTATAAGTGTAACCCTTGTATTAAGATTACTTGTTACACCTATTTTTTTACCTGGTATATGATATAAATAATACATATTTTATTTGTTTAATTTATTATTGTATAAATGTAAATTTGTAGCAAAATGGTAGTATGTACCAACTTCAACGCATAGCTCTGCTGCTATCATTTTTTGTAACTTAGCAAAACAGTACTGGTCGTTACAAAACCCGTACCAGAGATCATTAGAACGCATCAGAACAGTCATATTAAGCGCGGGATTTTGTCTACCTGTTAAATTTTGGTCATATAACAAAGTGAACTGTATCCCATAAGTACATGGAGTATCTTTTTCGTAAGTATCAATCTCTTTACCATCATATATAGATATTACTGCGTGTCTAGTATCTTTTACAACAGCTAGTTTTGCTATTATTTTATCTATCTGATTATTTCTATTCCACTGCCAACCGTAGTTTGACCTACAACGACGTTGAGAGTCAGCCATGTTTTCCCATATTGGTGGGACTTTACCATATAATTCTCCAAGCTTATCTACGCTAGGGTCACCTGATAAATACCATTGCCACTCAGCTTCAGCATACGGTTTATTCCAGTTTCTGTGTTCATCTGTAATATCCGTTTGTAAAGGGTTATTTAAATAAAACCCCACATTGAATAATGCTTTAGTATCTCCATAATCTATACCATTTATAGATATAAGATCATAAAAATAATAATAAGCATCATCAGCATTTTTAAAACTATTTTTTATGTTTGTCATAATAGTATTTTTGCATTCTTCTTAATTCTTGATGCACGTTTTCGTGAGTATATACACTGGGCGATAAATGTGCTTTCTCCCCTTTCTTATAAGTACCCAGTCTTATCTCTAGTCTCCATTCTTCGGGGAACATACCCATTTTAGTGGGTACTTGACTTATTCTTACGTTATTATGTATACACCAAGTGTTGATTTTATCCTCTTGGCTAGTCATCGACGGGTAGTTATACATTAACCCCTTGTGTGTATTCTTTTTACCTTTTCTACGGGTTTCTCTTAAGCTTCCCATGGCATAGCCTCATTTTCTTTAATCATATCATAGTGAGGTATAAAACATCCTGACGCTGTATCCCATTTAAAATGAGCTTCAGCTCCGTTCTCTCCTAGGTTTTGGAATTTAACTTTAAGTATTTTAGCTTTAACGGTTTTTTCCTCATAGTTTCTATGAACTAGAATACCGTGATATGAAGCATCATACCATTCTCCACCACCTTTTATATTATACATATTAGGTTCCTCTATTTTACCATCTTTATCTCTATACATTTTAGTTGGGTGAGCTATTATAAATACTAGCACATCAAACTTTTTAGCAAAAGATTCTATCTTAGTCAGATATTCCATTGTATAACGATTAACGTCATCTGTCTTACAGTCAACATCTCTTATCTTATTAAATGGGTCTATTACTAAACACTTGATACCTTTGCGTTTAACTAACTCAGCTCCTTTACGCAGGACAGACTCAAGGGTATAGCGTTCCATATCAATAAAGAAAAAATTATCATTTATATGGTTAGCAACCTTATTCCATTTATCTGTACCTATATCTCCCTTACTGGGCATACCCTGCCAAGCTTTACGCATCAACTTATGGGCGTGTAAATATGTAGGGGCATTTTCAGGTGATGCAAAAGCAACTTTCCATTGATAGTTTAAATTATACCCCATAACCATCTGATCAACGAAATCAGATTTACCGCTGCTTGGTATACCAGTAACAGTAATAAACTGACCAGTATAAGTGCTGAAGATATCATCGAAATTCTGAAGACCAATTTGGAACCCGGGTTTAAAGCCGTTTTCCACAAAGTCTGTAATTTCCCCTTCAATATCTTTAAATGTAGTGACATTCTCAAGAGGAACAGGTCTAGCGGACGAAATACATTCCGCGAGTTTTTCTTTTCCATATTTAATTAAGTATTCATTAGCGTCTTTACAGTCATCAAAACTAGCTAGAAAACAAACCTCTGCTCCAAGACGTCTAATTAACTCTTGTTGCAAAGCTTGACCAGCTTCATCAGAATCCACCGCTAATATTATTCTTTCTTTTTTATCAAAATAATCTATACAGTTATCCAAATAGTCTAAATTATTTGAATTAAGTGTAGCACCATTTGGTACTGATATAGAGTTTTTTATACCGGCCTCATGTAATGCTAACACATCCATCTCGCCTTCTGTTATTATACAATCATCATAACCAACTATACTATTTATATTATAAAATACTTTTTCAGCACCTTTAAATAGCTTAAAGTTTTTTCTACCATCTCGGTATTTAATATTTATGAGCTGATCACCCATAATATAATTAAAATGAATTGTATTCTCTGTCTTACCTGTTTGAGGCATATACTCAGGACCTTCACCAACCCTGAGGTCAGTTAAGGTCTTCTGAGATATTCCCCTTGTATTAAACCAATCAACCACTTTACTTTGTAAGAGCTTATATATGTATTCATTAGGTCTTATATAGACCTTTTCACTGGCTCCTTTACGTTGATATGTATGTAGTTGAAATGTTGTATTACAATTATGGCAAGTTCCAAGACCACGTTCCCAATCATAGGAGGCACATTGTGCCTTCTGGTTCTTAGGTTGTCTATCAGACGAGCACAGGGGACAAATCCCCTGCTTCTTTTTCTCGTCTAGACCATGTTGATTGAATGTGTCAATCAAAAATCCGTTGATCTCTTGTTCTTGCATATATTAAAACGGTAAGTCGTCTTCTACTTTAGCTGGAGCTGGTGGAGCTAGATCTTGTCTAGGCGGTACATTAACGTTATTACCGTTGGTCCACACAACTTTACAATTACCTAAATAAACTTTAGGTACTTTTGTTTCGCGCTCTTCTTTTGTTTGTTCTACAACTACAGGTCCTTGATTCCCGAATTGATCGAGTTCATCATTAAGGGTTAATGTAATTGGTAAGTATTTACCTTTCTTACCTATGATAATTTTATCTTTAGGTATTTCATTAAGATTAATACTAGTCTTTACTATTGATGCCATAATTAATATGTAGCCAATTGGTTAAACATTCTTCTTAACTGGTTCTTATTAGCTCCAGTTGTTCTGCGCATATTATCTACAGCTTTTACATGGCTTTGATTAGTGTAAAAGTTGTTAGTATTAGTATTCATACCCGTAACATCACAGGTTCTTTTTGTAGTTCGTGCCATAATTATAGTGTTTCTGTTTTAAAAAATTGTTTTGCGTCAAAGTCTTTGGTCTTAAAAAATAATTGGTATTGTGCCACTGCTTCTTTGACTTTTTCCTGACCTCTTTCATAGAAAGATTCAGAGCAGTCGCATATCTTAATTTGGTGAGTGGTTTTATCGATAACTATAAAGACCATCTCATAGTTAAATAACTGATTATAAATAAAAGCTTGACTATCGTAGTTATAGCGTGAAGCTGAAAATCTAAACTTTTCAATATCCGCTGTTGTTTTTAAATCTACGACTAATCTTTCACTGTGATTGATTATATCAGCTTTACCTTTCCACATCTCACCTTCTATCTCAGTAATACCTGGAACTTCATAATCTACTTCCCCGGTTCTTATAAGATCTTTACAGACATCATTAGCCATAACTTTCTCGACCATGAGTTCTATTTGATCAACCTCGTGTTGTAGTAGACATAATTCTCCGTCTGAGATCTCTTTATACACCTTACTGTTCCTTGTGGTCGACTCAATAACTTTAAAATTTTTGAGTTTGTCAGGTTCTAATATGGCGGTGTGAAAATAACCGCCAACTAGAAACGCTGGACGTGGTCCATAAGGCTCATGAAGTGCTAAAGGATTTTTTAATAGTGTTGATATGTTAGAATTACTAAGATACTCTTTTCCAAGTCCATTGTAATACTCATCATCGTTTTTTAACACTTTTAAAACCTCTTCTTTTGTCATTTAGAGTGTTGTTAATTCTTGCTCCACTTCTTTAGTTAGAGCATACTTAGCTTTAATAGCCTCTATTTTACCACCTGATTTAATAAATTTCTTAGCTTTTGCTACTTGATCTGGAGTCATACTCTTACTGTGATCATTAACAGCATCGCTATCTTGTGTGTCATCTATTAAAAATAGGTTTCCAAGGGCATATTTCTTCCCATAACTCGAAGCAGAACCAAATTGTTGAGGTGTCTGCATACCCTTTTGTAATAAATCAACACCAACTAATGCAGTTGCTGTAATTGTATTCTCGCCATCAGAAATGGTGGCTATACTATTAAAAATAGGGACAGGTTCATAGCTCACTAGATCTTCATCTAGTTTAACTGATACTCCTAGCTCTAATAGATAGGGTTTTATTGCTTCGAGGATGTCTTCGGCAGAACGGAAGTAGTATTTGCCGAATGAGTTAAATCTTGATTTTTTAGATTTAAACTTCGTCTGAATAGTTGATAACTTTTCGTTTATAGTCATAGGTATTGGGTTTATCCTTATCTATATAATTACACATAGATAGGGTGATTTACATATATAACTTACAGATAATCAATCACTTGAGAATGATCAACATTCTCTATGAGTTTATTTACAGCTTGTTTCTTTAACTCAGAAACCCTCACATATCCACTAGCTCCATTAATATCAATAGTGGGTGCAATATCTTTAGCTGAGTGCTTATTGCAATCAAGTCCATAAGATAATCTGAGTACCTCGTACTCGCTGGGGTTTAAGTGTTTTTTCATCAAGCTTTTTAAATAACTATTTAATAATCCGATATTATATGGTTCAGAAGCATCTGGTATTTGATATATCATATCTTCATCGTCGGTATAATTCTTAGCATCAATACTTAGAAATATACTGTTAAAAAACATTTCCACCATCTTCTTGTCTTTAGGATTCTTACGCATATCATTGAGCTTATGCTCTGGGATACGTATATCCCCTCTTTTTATATCAATAGCCCTACGGATAGCACCTTTGACTCTTTTAAAGAAGAAAGATTTAATTGTTTTTTCTTGGTCCTCAGAAGCCTCTAATATGGCCATATCTAGTTTATCTACAGCTTTTGTAAGACCTATTGAGCCTTCTTGTAGTAAATCCATTATATCCATAACTCCTGATGCTTGCTGAGAAGTTGAAAACTTCCTAGCTATATTTTCTACTAATGGTAGAAATTTAATTATTAGTTGATCTCTATTATAGTCTTTGTATGGTAAGCTATTTGGTATAAGCTTTAAAGAAGTTTTAAGGTCCTCTTTATATCTTATATAGTTCTTAATATTATATTTTTTCATTATATTTATTTAAAAGTTCTTTCTCTAGTTTAAGATCATTACTTAGTGTTCGATATATAGTTCTAGGGGAGCATTTTAATAGTTTTGCTAAGCCTGAAACTGTTATCTTCTTACCTAATTCATGCAGATCTAACATGCATTGGTAGACTACGTCTTCATCAACCAATCTATTTCGACCTATTAATTGGCCAACAATAGTTAGTTTTTCTTTCAATGTTAATCCAGTCCTATCTTTAAAAATAACCTTACGTGACTTGTTCTTAGGTGGTTTTTCAAGATCGCACATTGTAACATCATATATCATATTGGTTAAGTATTTGTTTAACATTGTGAACGTTACAAAACCATTGTCTTTTTCAGCTATATACTTAGCTAGTTCTTTAAACTCATTAATAGAGAGCTGAGGATTCAAGTACCAAAGCACTAATAGATGCCATTTAAGAGATCTAAAAGTATTTATCTTAGCTGAACTCCTAAATAACTGGTAGCATTCATAGGTACCATCTTTATAATAGTATCCCCAGTCATATACACTCGATGGAATATCGGTTATAGGATCTCTTCGATAAATAATTCTATTACGATTTAAAAACTCTAGTTTTAAAAATCCTTTTGTATGTGACATTAGCCTGTTACTCTTTATATTATACTACCTATTGTCATATACGTTCTGGAACATCTTCATTCCATCTTATAGTATCAAATCTACGTAGTTTTTGTGAATACTTCTTAATTAATTTAGCTTTAAATCTTAAAGCTTCCCAATGATTTACTTTATCCATGTGATATGTATCATTGTTTATATTTATTAAAACATAACGTGTTATCTCTTGTCTTAGATCCCATATTCTATTCCATAAATAGTCTTTGTGGCTATCTATTCTTTTTAGTTCTTTGAAGTATTTTTTTGGATTTATTTTCATCTGTTTTTCTTTTACGTTTAGAATTTATATTAAATAAATTTACACTGATTATGTGGTTATATAATTTATATCTACTCATTACTCTGATTTACAGTTAGCTAATTCTCCTTTAAATATAATCTCACAATATTCTTTTCTAGTATATAATTTTAAATCGTGAGAAAATCCAAACTCATATGTGCCTGGTCTTAATAATAATTTCTTATGTTCTTGTGCATCAATGTCCCAAAATACGCAGTCACAATATCCTTGATAATATATGTATGGTAGTTCATCTATTAAACAAGATGTTAATAACAATATTACTATTATTGATTTTATTTTATTCATAGTTTCTTATTGATTTAAATAGTGGGTGACGGTATGAACCTGCTGGTGTACGTTGGAAGTACGTGAATGTAGCTGTTTTACCAATATACCATTCAGCTATATCATACATTTCTTCGAGCATAGCTTGTTTACCCATAATAGGCATACCAAACTCAACTCCATTGGAATCTACAGCAATAAACTTGCCGATAGTACCGGTACGTTTGCCTTGGCCTTCGACCCAGCCAATTATTTTAGCTTCTGTATCTTGAAAGTCTTTGAACTTTTGTAAGTTATAAGAACGCTTTTGTTCATAAGATTTATTGTATCTAAGTATTGAGCCTTCATAGCCAAGCTTTAAGAATATAGCATGCCTAATTTGTGCATGAGGCATAGATGTTACACCATAATAGTCTACACTTTTAATATACTTAAGTTCAAAGTATTCTATAAGCTCATCAATCCATCTAGCTCGCTTTTCATATATTAGACCAGCAAACCCAGGGTGGAACATGTCATAGCAATGAAATTGCACAAGAGAACGTGCTTCATCCATCTCAAGAAACGTAGGCTTTTGCTTACGCACGAGTGATATTATTTTGTTAAAGTTATCTTTAAGCTTATGGTTGTATAATTCACCATCTAGTATAATATCTGGATATTCAATGAAGACATATTCTAAATCCCTTAGTATATGATCAGCATTATGAAAACGCTTATGGTTACGACTGAATGCGCCATCTTTAGTGATATAGCATCTTACGCCATCAAGTTTTGGTTGAAGATAAGTATCAGACCAGTCGGTTTGTTTTTTGCCAACTTTATAAGCTAGCATGCATTGGAATTTATCGGTTTTAGTTAAGGTCATATCGGTTTTTAAGTATTTCTATTTTTCTTTTTATTATTGTAGCTTTCTCATATTGTTCATCTGATACATAGCGTGACATTAGCTGTTTAAGTCTATCTAGTTCCATAACTATTAGATCAGTTTCATCGATTGGTTCTACTTTCATTTCGGTAGCATATTCTCTTACGAATGTTTCAACCACTTCTTTTGCTACAAGCTTAGCTATTTTATTTATTTCTTTATCTGTTAGCATATATATATTATCTATATTTTATCGTATTTAGTTTGCAAGCTTAGTTAAGTGTCTTATAGCTTGATTAATAGTACCTTTAAAAAGTGTTGAATCTCCATACAAACCTGTATATCTTATTTCAACTTCTTTAACATCTAATCTTGTAAATGCTGCATTATGAAATTTTTCTAACTCTGTATTATATTTATTACCACTCATTTTTTATTTATTTAGCAGTCTAGACGAGACTCGAACTCGCGACCTCTTGCGTGACAGGCAAGCATTCTAACCAGCTGAACTACTAGACTATTTGAGCGAAAGACAGGGTTCGAACCTGCGACCATCTGATTGGAAGTCAGAAGCTCTACCAACTGAGCTACTTTCGCATTTGAGCCAAATAAACTTTCTAATCGGCTCATAAGGTTTATAACCGCCATTAATTACATTGTTCTAAGCAATCAGGACAGATATCAGACCAATTAAACTCTGCTAAATCCATCACTTTGCCACATATTTCACATTTTTCCATTATCCTATTGGTAAATCTCCATCACATATTTGGTTATAATCTACATCAAAGGCTCTTAAATCTGGATCTGATAAACCCATCATACCGAAAAGTTTTGGAGGAGATTTAATAACTGGCTTTCTAAAATCATGAGATTCTACTAGCTTAGCTATATAACTCCATGTTTGTAAATCTCTTTC
>Ga0114996_10009855_pt1 | contig 10409 bp, 7 predicted proteins | sample ArcticOcean_MG_C_4_FD_87039 | JGI IMG/M metagenome (GOLD analysis project Ga0114996, IMG submission 87039) | Marine microbial communities from western Arctic Ocean - ArcticOcean_MG_CB4_134 | ecosystem: Environmental > Aquatic > Marine > Oceanic | place: Arctic Ocean: Canada Basin | collected...
GCTCCTGGTGGAGATCAAACATTAAAAATGATTACAAAAAAACATTTTAAATTGATGAAAAATACGGCATTATTCATTAACAATGGTAGGGGTTCCACTGTAGACGAAGAATATTTGTTCCAAGCTCTTGAAAACAATTGGATTGCTGGGGCTGGCTTAGATGTTCTTGAAAAAGAACCTCCAAATCCGGACAATCCACTACTTCAACTTGAAAACGTTATTTTAACTCCTCATGTTGCGTCTGCATCTAGCCGATTTGACCCAGCGAGACGTAGAAGAATGGGAGTAGAAGTATCACTTGTGTTATCAGGCAAATGGCCAACTGGATGTGTTAATCCTGAAATCTTAAATAATTCAAATCTAAGAAGATGGCAACCTTACTCAATCAGATAGGTCTGTCCAAAATCAACACCTAAACATTGAGTCCACAAAACTTACATGTTAGAATCTTTAATTAACCAATAAAAAAAATTGGAGTTACACTATCTCAACTAAATCTAAAAATATTCCTGTAGACAATAGGGATTGGACTAAATTAACATTTGGCGAACAAGTAAAAATGCTAGAAGTTGAAGGGTACTTAGTATTACCTAATGTTTTAACTGAATCCCAAGTTCAATTGCTAAAAGATGAAATTTCAACTGTTGAAACAAAAGGGTCTGATTATTCTGAAAAGCAACGAACATCCAGCGATATTGCGTTTCTAGGTGGAGAGGTCACAAAATTAATAGCCAACCCCCCCACTATATCTTTTCTGAAAAAACTTTTTGGTGATGAATTAGTTGTTATGAGTTATGCATATGCCCGTTCTGAACCTGGTCATCCTGGAATAGCCCTTCACACGGATGGACAACCTTGGGGTTCAAAGATTTTCGGATACGAAGGAAGTTGTCCAGTACTTATCAGGGTATTAAATTATTTAGAAGATTTAACCGTGGATGTTTCACCATTCAGGGTAGTTCCTAAATCTCATTTAAGTTTACATTCCGACGGAAATCCATATCTGAGATACGAAAGCCATCCTGACGAAATCAAAGTTCCAGTCAAAGCTGGTTCAGCTGTACTGTTAAATCACAAAACATTCCATGGTAATTTTCCAAATACAGGAAGCTACACACGTGAAATGTTAGCTATTGCTTATAGGCCTATGTGGGGTGGGCCCATTAAAGAAGTAGCCAATTTCCCACAAGAAAAAACGGAACAATTACCAAGTGAAATAAAAATGCTTTTTAAAGATAAAAATATCCGCAAAGGTGATTTTCATGGAGGAAACAAGCCCAAAGACATGAAATCTGAAGCTCCTGGAATTAACATAGCTCGTTGGTTGCAAAAATAACCTTTAAAGACTTTTCAAATTCTGTGGTCACAGATAAATCTTTGAAATATCTCATGTAAAATGATAAGATTTATAATTGCGCTCAATCTTATAAATCTAGAACATATTTATGTAAATATACATTTTTAAGGCAAATAAAATCTTGAAAAATATAAACGTTGCAATTATAGGTGTAGGCAACTGTGCTTCAGCCTTAATTCAAGGGATTGAAAAATATAAAAATGCTACCAATGAAGATTCAATCCCTGGATTGATGCATCCCATATTAGGTGAATATGGAATTTCTAATATTAAAGTGGTCGCAGCTTTTGATATTGATACAAACAAAGTGGGTCTTGATTTATCTAAAGCAATCTTTGCAAAACCAAATAATTTATTGAAATTTTCCGATGTCCCAAAAACTGGGGTTATAGTCCAAAGAGGAATGACCCACGATGGAATCGGTAAATTCACATCAGCAATTATACAAAAAGCAGAAGGTTCTACTTCTGACATTGTAAAAGTTTTAATCGAAAATAAAGTGGATGTAGTAATAAATTATCTACCTGTAGGATCTGAAGAAGCTACTAAATGGTATGTAGAACAAGTTTTAAAAGCAAAATGTGGATTTATCAATTGCATGCCTGTTTTCATAGCTAGCGGTAAAGGCGACTATTGGCAAAGTCAATTCAGAAAAGCTGGAATGCCAATTATCGGAGATGATATCAAGTCCCAAGTTGGCGCAACGATTGTTCATAGGGTTCTTACACGTTTATTTAGAGACAGAGGAGCACACATTGAAAGAGCCTATCAATTAAATTTCGGAGGGAATACTGACTTCTTGAATATGCTAGATCAAGATAGATTAACATCTAAGAAAATTTCAAAAACTAAATCTGTTACATCCCAAATTGATTATGATATTGGAGGAGAAAACATTCATATAGGCCCCAGTGATCATGTTCCATGGTTAGAAGATAGAAAGTGGGCTTATATCAGGATTGAAGGGAAAAGTTTTGGTGATATGCCACTAAATCTAGAGCTTAAATTAGAAGTTTGGGATTCTGCTAATTCAGCCGGGGTTGTAATTGATGCAATCAGATGTATCAAAATTGCTTTAGACAGGAGTATCAGTGGTCCTGTAATAGCTCCTTCTGCGTACTTCATGAAATCACCACCTAAACAATTTACTGATGCGGAAGCTAAAAATATGCTTGAGGAATTTATCAAAGAAGATATACGTTAAAAAAAACTATTTAGATATAACACCCATTGAATATAGATATCAATCTTTATAATGAAAATAGCTCTCTCCTCTCCATACGATTTTTCTAGACCAAGCGGAGTTAATAACCACATAATTGGATTAGCTCAAGAACTGTCAAAATCACAACACCAAGTCAAAATAATTGCCCCATCAAGTAAAAATGTAAAAGGGGATAATTTTTTATCCACTGGAAAACCTTTTCCAGTACCTAGCGGGGGATCAATTGCTTATATTTCTATAAATCCTTTTGACATTACAAAAACAAAAAAGCTAATTGAAGAACAACGTTTTGAAATACTGCATCTTCACGAACCCTTTGCAGGCATTATTCAGCCTTCTATAATAAAAAATTCTAAAACTATAAACATAGCTACTTTTCATTCTTTTAAAGGTACATCAATCTATAAATTCGGATTAGCAAAGTTTTTCAAACCTTATTTTGCAAAAATTCATTCTCTGATAGCAATCTCAAAACCAGCTGAACAATTTATAAGTGAGTATTTCCCAGGAAAATATCAAATAATTCCTAATGGAATTCATATCGATCAGTATTTAAGTAACACGTATGATGTGCAAAAGTTTAAAGACTCTAAAACAAATATATTATTTGTTGGAAGATCAGATAAAAGAAAAGGATTAAAGTATATAATTTCTGCATTTGGAATACTCAAGTGGAAATATCCTGATTTACGCTTACTAATTGTTGGGCCTATAAAAAATAAACATGAACACAACGAAATCATTAGTGCCCAAAATTTACAAGACCTACATTTTATCGGAGAAGTATCAGAAAAAGACAAAATCAGATATCTTAACACAGCTGATATTTTTTGTTCCCCCGCAACCGGAAACGAAAGCTTTGGATATGTCTTACTTGAGGCGATGTCAGCTAAAAAACCAATAGTAGCATCAAATATTGATGGATATTCCAGTTTAATAAAAGATAATTACAATGGGCTATTAGTAGAACCAAAAAATCCAGAATCAATAGCAAATGCTTTAGAACAATTGCTAAATAACTCAAAATTAAAAACAAAAATTTCAAACAACGCATTCAAAACTGCGAATGAATATTCATGGCAAAATATAGCTAAAAACATATTAAATATTTATAAAGAAGCTCAATCAAAACACTAAAATAGAAAAATTAATTCCCAATCAAAGTGGCTTAAACAGTTCTGAAGCCCCAATTCCATTGGCAATTGTATCTTTTAAAAATGATGACCTGAACTGAACTTTTAAATCATCATTTATAATTGTGAAAATCCATAATGTATCAAAAATATTGTATCCATGACCGTCTATGCTTTTCCTAGCTTGCTTTATAGCTAGGTGTACTTTATCTACGCTAGATTGAATTGGCTCAATTGAAAGAGTTTCAGTATAACTCCAATTTTCTAAAATAAGTTTTCTAGTCATTTCTTCATGAGCTTCACGAAAATCATTCGAAGTTTCCCACATCTCAAATTTATTATTCGCTAATCTTAGATGTGGAAAATGCATGTTTCCTATTTGTTTTTCAACATCTCTAGAATTAAAAGCACTGCTCCAACTAAAAAATATTTCTATAGCTTTGCCCTCAATGTTTTTCATAAAACACCTTTTAATTTAAAAATTGTTTTGTGATAGAGCCATTCTCTACATTGAAACTATTTATAATTGGCATGATATTTTTTTTAAAAATCTCAGACTCAGTAGAAGTGACAAAACATTGCTGATAATACGTTAATCTATCCAAAATGTAAGATTGTCGAAATTTATCTAATTCAGACATAATATCATCTAAAAGTAATATGGGTTCTTCATCAAGTGTTTTCGTCAGTAATTCTGCTTCAGCAAACTTTAGGGCTAACAAGAAAGTCCTACTCTGTCCTCTAGAAGAATAACTTGCAATATCAAATCCATCTAAAGTCATCAAAAAATCATCCCTGTGTGGCCCAAATAGGGTGACTCCTTCATAAACCTCTTTATCTCTATTAGATTCAAAAAAACTTTTAATAAAATTAGAAGTTTCTTCAAATGTAAAATCCATGTCAATTTTAATGCTTGGTTGGTATCTTATATTCAAAACTGAATCGTTTTTGGCAAGTTCACGATGTAAAGATTTCGCCATATCACATAAAATTTGAATTACTTTGTATCTAGATCTAATTAAATATTGGGCAGAATTAACTAACAGATCATCCCATTGGTCTAATTGATTTCTAGATGAACTATTTGAACGAATAGCCTTAAGTAAATAATTTCTTTGAGTAACTATTTTATTGAAATTTTGTAAATACTTAATGTATTTCTTATCCATTTGAGATATAAAAAGATCCAAATATTTTCTCCGAAGATTTGGACCTCCATATATTAAATCCAAATCTTTAGCTGTGAATATTACTGAATTAACTCGTCCTATAAATTCAGAAACCTTAATTGGATTGTCATCTAGCTTAAAAACCTTATTAAACTTAGCTATTTTCTCACCAGACCCATTACTAAATTCGTGTCTTCCAGAAGATATATCTTTCCTAATGAGATCCATTTCAATTTTGCTCATATTTTGATCTTTTTTAACTAGATTTACAGAAATTCGAGCATAATCTTTCACAATATTCCCATCCCTTAATACAATCTCTGAATCATGAGTAGCTCTCTGGGATTTGCCAGCTACTAAAATATGTATAGCTTCCAATAAATTGCTTTTCCCATGTCCATTATTGCCATTAACAAGAATGATTCCCTCAGGAAGATCAAGCTTCAAATTAGAATAATTACGTACATTAATTAAATTGATTTGTGAAAGATATATATCTATCTCCTTTTGAAGTTATAGTTTGAAGTCAATTCAATAAATTCTTCAATGCTTATGATTTTCACTTCAATAGATTTTGCAACATCCAATTTTGAGCCAGAATTATCTCCAACAATAAGATAATTTGTTCTGTCAGAAACATTGTTACTAACCGTTCCCCCAAAATCCGTAATAATGGAAACTAAATCAGCCCTCTTATAATTTTCAAAACTTCCAGTAATTACAAATTTTAACCCGTAAAATTTATCATTAGACACAATGTCGTCTTCAGAAGTATGAAAACTGACACCTGCAGCGATTAATTGATTGATTAAATCTTTGTTTATCTGACTAGAAAAATAATTTTTTATGGAATGAGCAATTTTTGGACCAATTGATGGCAAATTGATCAAGTCTAATTCACTAGCATGAATTAAATCATTAATGTTTTTATAATTTTGAGAAATTATTTCAGCTGTTTCAAGTCCAACATGCGGTATTCCTAAAGCTACAAGGACTCTGGTGAAAGAAACCTCTTTACTTTTATCTATCGATTCTAACCAATTATTAAATCTTTTTTCCCCAAAACCATCCAAGTTAATAATTTCAGATTTCTTAGCATTTAATCTAAATAAATCAGCTTGATTGGAAATAATGTGATTGTCAATCAATATGGAAATCTGCTTAATTCCAATACCTTCGATATTCATAGCTGACTTACTTACAAAATGTTCAATTAATCTTTTAAGTTGCGCTGGACAGGATGAACTAATACATAAATGTGCCGATTCTCCCTCAAGTCTAACAATCTGACTTCCGCAAGAAGGGCATTCTGTAGGAAATGTCCATGAAATCTCTACACCTTTTCTACCTTCTAAAACAAAAGAAACAACCTTTGGTATAACATCACCAGCCCTCTCAACAACTACCAAATCATTGATCTTTAAATCTTTATTAACTATATAATCAAAATTATGTAAGCTAGCCTGTCTAATAATTGCTCCTCCAATATTCACAGGTTCAAGAATCGCAATAGGGCTAATTCTACCCGTTCTGCCAATACTCAATTCAATATTTTTTAATTTTGTAACAGATTTTATTGTAGGAAATTTATACGCTATAGCCCACCTAGGATCTTTACCTGTCACACCTAACTGTTGTTGTACATCTAATCTATTAACCTTAATAACTACTCCATCTGCTAAAAAATCCTCTTGAGAAATATTCCCTGCAAGAGTTTTATAAAAATCTATTACCTCCTGCGGTTTAGAAAATAAATCAGACAGACCGCTAACCTTAAATCCCAAAGATTTTAAATAATTCAAAACGTCCCATTGAGTCTTCAAATCATTTACAGCTAAATAACCTACACCATATACAAAAATATCCAAACTTCTTCCAGCAGTAACTTTTGAGTCTAATTGCCGTAAAGATCCAGCTGCTAAATTTCTAGGATTTGAATATAAAGACAAACCTTTTTTTTCCCTAAATTCATTAAATTGTTCGAATTTTGATTTAGGAAAAATCACCTCCCCTCTCACTTCTAAAATTTCAGGCGCATCTCCCTTTAAAACCATAGGAATACTCTTAATTGTCCTTAGATTATTTGTAACATCTTCTCCTGTAATTCCATCCCCACGAGTAGCCCCTCTAACAAAAATTCCATTTTCATAAATCATTGATACAGCCAACCCGTCAAATTTCACTTCAGAAACCAAATCAAGTTGCTCTCGACCTGATAATTCTAAAGCTCGCTTATACCAATCAAAAAATTCTTTTTCTGTAAAAGAATTTGCCAAACTATACATTGGGGACATATGCTTAAATTGTTTGAATTCTGAACTTACAGCGCTTAATATCCGTTGAGATGGAGAATCAGAAGTTATAAATTCAGGGAATTTTTCTTCCAAAGACAAAAGAGATCTAAACAATATGTCATAGTCTATGTCTGATATTTCTGGCGCATTTGAAATATAATACAAATAATTATGTTGATGAATTTTATCTCTGATAGATTTAATTTTTTGTTCTATATTATATTTCATAAATCTCTGTTGGTTTCCAAATAATAATACATTCGTTATTGAATACAAATCCTTTATCTCACACTATACATCACTATACATATTAGATAGAAAAAAAGAAAATTTCTATATATACTTGACTAAAGAAGAAATCACTGTCAACCTTAAACTTAATAAACGATATTTTTTAATTCAAGTTTTTTATATTTGCAGGAAGTAACTATTGCCTTTTCCAAAAAACATTCTAGAATTTATTGAAAAATATCCAACTCTATCCACCATTGGAAATACACCTACAGCAGAAATAAATTTTCCAGAGTTAGAATTGGGTAAATCTAAGCTGTTCGCAAAATATGAATTCCTAAACCCTGGAGGTTCAATAAAAGATCGACCTATTCTAAGAATGTTAGTTGATGCAATATTAACCAACAAATTAAATGAAAATAAAACTATTTTAGATGCTACTTCAGGTAATGCAGGAATTGCCTATGCAATGATTGGGGCAACACTAAACCGTAAAGTTGAACTTGTAATTCCTGAAAACGCTAGTGAAGAAAGAAAAAAACGCTTAATTGCACACGGAGCTACATTAATTTTTACTGATCCACTTCTTGGATATGACGAAACCATTAAAGAAGTAAGAAGACTCTATAACAATAACCCAGAAAAATACTTTTGGTGTGATCAATATTCTAATCCGATGAACCCATTAGCTCATTTTGAAACTACTGCAGAAGAACTATTAAGTCAAGTTGATAATATAACTCATTTTGTAGCTGGAGTAGGTACTGGAGGGACAATTTCTGGAATAGGTAAAAAACTAAAACAACATAATTCCAACATACAAATCATTTTGATAAATTTTGACGAATGGCCAGGAATTGAAGGTTTAAAACATATAGGAGAAGGACATTACATACCTGATACTTTTGACCAAAGCATCGTTGACTCTGTTATACATGTAGATATTGAAAAAGCTGCTGCTATTTCTAAGCTATTGGCCTACAAAGGTTTATTTATTGGGCAATCTTCAGGAGCATATATAACCGCTGCTATAGAAATTTGTAGAAAGCATCAAAACAACAACCGTGTAGTAACAATTTTAAACGATATCGGAGAAAGATATTTTAGTACCGGAATATGGGGCTAACCTATACATCCAGATTCTTAACTTCTAAAGCATTTTTCTGAATAAAATTCCTTCTAGGCTCAACTACATCACCCATGAGCATCGAAAAAACATTGTCGGCTTCTAAAGCATCTTCTTGGTTAACTTGTAACAGAGATCGATCTTCAGGATTCATTGTAGTTTCCCAAAGTTGTTCTGCGCTCATTTCACCCAAACCCTTATATCTCTGAATATTTATCTTGGAATCATCAGCAAATTTTGCAATCAATTCATCTTTGTGAGAATCACTATATGCCCACTCTTGCGTTCTGCCTTTTGCAATCTTATACAAAGGAGGCTGAGCAATATAAAGATGACCTTCAGCAATAAGAGGAAACATGTGACGGAAAAAGAAAGTGAGTAACAAAGTCCTGATATGAGAGCCATCCACATCAGCATCTGTCATTATAATTACCCTGTTGTACCTTAACTTTGAACAATCGAACTCGTCTCCTAATCCTGCGCCTAATGCAATAATCAAAGCTCTAATCTCTTGATGCCCAAGCATTTTATCTTCTCGAGCTTTTTCAACATTTAAGATTTTTCCCCTAAGAGGCAATATAGCTTGATTGGACCTTTCTCTTCCCATTTTTGCAGTTCCACCAGCAGAATCACCCTCAACAATATATATTTCACAATTTTCAGGATTTTTATCAGAACAATCTGCTAATTTCCCAGGCAAAGCCCCTCCATCCATTGCGTTCTTGCGAATAATTAGCTCTCTTGCCTTCCTAGCTGCATCCCTAGCACGCTGAGCAGTTAAACACTTGTCTAAAATTCTTTTAGCATCTATTGGATTATCTTCCAAGAATATTTGAAGCGCTTCTCCCAATACCCCTTCAACTTGAGCCCTCACTTCTGGGTTACCTAATTTTCTCTTAGTTTGACCTTCAAATTGAGGCTCAGTTAATTTAACAGAAATCACCGCTGCTAACCCTTCTCTAACATCTTCTCCAGAAAGATTAGGATCAGCTGCTTTAAGAAAACCATATTTTCGACCAGAGTCATTCATAACCCTTGTCAAGGCAGCCCTAAAACCTGTGATATGAGTACCACCGTCTGTGTTATTTACAGAATTCGCAAATGCATAAACAGATTCAGAAAATCCATCATTGTATTGCAAGGCAACTTCCACCATTGTATCTTCAATTTTTTTTTCAACATAAATGGGATTTTCATGTAAGGCTATCCGGCTAGAATTCATATCCGAGACAAATTGACTAATGCCTCCTTCAAAGACGTACTCAACCTCATGAACTATATCCTTATTTGGCTCTTCATTTGCGGATAAATCCATTTGGTGATCTTCAGTCACATCATCATCTTCTTCATCAAAAGTTTCTTTTTGAGATAATAGGTTAACACCCCCAAGATTCTTAAAATTTATTTTCAAACCTTTATTTAAATAAGCAATTTCTTTGAAACGTTGAGACAAAATTGCAAAATCAAAATCCAATTCTGGAAATATATCTGTATCTGGCTTAAATGAAACTCTTGTCCCAGTAGATTTTTTTTCTTCTCCTGAAACAGGCCCACTAGAAAGGTCTGAAGTTCTTTTGCCTCGCGAAAAATTTTGCTCGTAGTGTTTATCATTTCTATAGACATCAACATTTAAAAAAGAGGAAAGTGCATTTACGACAGAAATTCCTACACCATGTAAACCTCCAGACACCTGATAAGCTTTACTGTCAAATTTACCGCCTGCATGCAACGTTGTCATAACAGTTTCCACACCCGATACTCCAGTTTTTTGATGTACATCAACTGGAATACCTCGACCATCATCTTCAACAGTAACTACTCCATCCCTATCAATATCGATCTTAACGCTAGAACAATATCCTGCCATAAATTCA
>Ga0114996_10009856_pt1 | contig 10409 bp, 9 predicted proteins | sample ArcticOcean_MG_C_4_FD_87039 | JGI IMG/M metagenome (GOLD analysis project Ga0114996, IMG submission 87039) | Marine microbial communities from western Arctic Ocean - ArcticOcean_MG_CB4_134 | ecosystem: Environmental > Aquatic > Marine > Oceanic | place: Arctic Ocean: Canada Basin | collected...
AATTGGTTAGAAAACGAAACAGAAGTATAGGATTAATAAAGCTTTTCCTTCAAATGTTACGTTTTATAAGAGTATTTTTTGTGAAGTAACTATATTGAGTATAAACCATCCATATATATGTTTACAGAAAGATTATTAGTTATGTTGTCGCCTGTAGATTTAAAATTACAAGCTGTTTTTGAGAAACTAAAAGAATCTGGTGTAGCACTTCCGGACCCTGCAGAAGTGGGTCTTGTTGCAGGGAGAAAGGCAAGAGAGAAATACTATGCATTTTTAAATCAGCCTGATGAAAAAATACCTATGCAGGCTATCAAAAATATATCTCTTCCTGGACCTTACGGGCCTATACTTATACGGCTTTATTTTCCAACGAATGAAGAATCAATCCCTGTAACTTTATTTGTGCATGGTGGAGGATGGTGGACTGGTAACGTGGAGGCTTATGACCATATTTGTAGACGCTTAGCGATGGAAACAAACTGTGCCGTTGCAAGTGTTGAGTATAGGTTATGGCCTGAATATCGTTTTCCTGTGCCGATTGAGGAAACTATGTTAGCGGCAGAATGGATTTTGAATGAAGGAAAACTATACGGTCTAGATTCTACACGCATAGCATTTTGCGGTGATTCTGCAGGTGCAACTATTTGTTTGTATGCCGGTTCAAAGCTTAAAAGTAATAAATCTTTAAAAGCTTTAGCGCTTGTATATGGCGTCTATAGCGTTGATTTAGATACACCGTCATGGATACAAATTGGAGATGGAACTTACGGTCTTACGGTAAAACAAATGCAGTGGATATGGGATGGTTATTTAGATGGACAAGATATTAATCCAAAAGACCCTCGTTTATCTCCTATTAATGCCGATTTAAATGGACTTGCTCCAACTTGGATCATGGTTGGTGATCTTGATCCTTTGTTAGATGATAATTTAGCCTTAAATAAAGCACTAGAACTTGCGGGAGTAGAACACGTATTTAAAGTTGAAGAAGGTCTTACGCATTTTGTTTGGATGTGGCAGCGATTGTATGAAAGATCGCGGCAATCAATAGCTGAAGCTTCAAGTTTTTTAAAAAAATATCTAAGAGAGTAATCAGTTTATTCTTTTGCCATTACATTATTTAAATGTTCAACTGCGTCATAGTATGGTTTAGGTTCCTGCAGCTTCAAAATTGTTTCCCACTGTTTTTCAATTAATTCCGGGGTAGCCTTTGAATGAGGGTCCATTCTCATCCCAGTTCCTTCTACAACGTGCACTTTTGAATAGTATCCTGCTGTTGCTGCAATAATATTTCCTGATTCAATACATTCTTCACTCACGAGGTATGTTGCCATTGCTGTTACGGCTTCTGGGGTTACTAAGTTTGCGTCGTATTGATCAAAAATACCAGAAGGCTCAGCTATTCGAGTTGCTGCAAGAGGTGCGAGGGTGTTAATGTTTATGTTGTTACGCTCAGTTTCGACTTTTAAAGTGTTCATTAACCCAATTATACCCATCTTTGCGGCTCCATAATTAGATTGACCAAAATTTCCATAGATACCGGCACTAGATGTTACCATAAGAATGCGGCCATAATTTTTCTCACGCATGATTGGGTAAGCAGCGTGAGTTACATAAACTGAACCCATGAGATGGACCTGAACCACGAATTCATAGTCATTAAGGTCCATTTTATGAAAAGATTTGTCTCGTACAATTCCTGCATTATTTATAAGAATATCAACGGTTCCAAAAGAATCTAATGCTGTTTTTACTATATTGGTGGCGCTTTCTCTATTCGCTACACTATCGTAGTTAGGAACAGCCTCTCCACCTGCTTTAATAATTTCATCTACTACTTCTTCTGCTGGTGTTTGTGAGCTACCGCTACCATCTATAGCTCCACCTATATCATTAACTATTACTTTGGCCCCACGGGCGGCTAGTGCTATAGCATAACTGCGTCCAAGGCCTTGTCCAGCACCTGTAACAATGGCTACTTTATTATCGAAACGAATAGTCATTATTTTTCTCCAAACTTACTTTTAGCTCTTTAGATTATGAATTTAGGTATATAGGTATATATGCATATACATAAATTTTTTCTACTTCTTTCTACCAAGTCAATTGTCTGCTTTTAGTTTAATTTTAATCTACTAATAAAATTAAAACAAATTAATGCTGTTTAATGTATATCTTGGGTTTGCTTATATTTGAAAAAATTGATAGCGATACTTTAAAACTATTAATTAAATAATTTATTAACGTAAACGTACAAGGAATTGATTCTACATGGCTGAACTAGATTGGGTGCAATATTGGTTTATGTTCCCTATTTCAATAGGTGTGGCAACTACAGCGATGCTAAGTGGTATTGGAGGAGCTGCTCTATTTATTCCCATTTTTGTAATTATTTTTCCTATTCTAGGCCCAGAATACCCGCTAACAACAGCAGCTGCGATTGGCTCTGCACTTCTAACTGAGGTATTTGGATTTTCTTCTGGTTTTGTAGGTTATTATAGAAAAAAATTAATAGACTTTCATAGTGCCATACCGTTTTTAATAGTATCGGTGCCTATAGCAATTTTAGGTGCTATCTTGTTGGCAACCATGAAAGAACAGGAGGTTTTTCTTAAGGGATTGTATGCTCTGTTGATGCTTTTACTTTGCCCAATCATACTCCGTCATACGCCGCATGATAAAATAACAGATTCGAAACAGATAGTTGGTGAAAAGAAATTAAACTCAAAAATAATAAGAACTATTACAGCAAAAGATGGTCACATATATAAATATGATAAACCAAGACTTGGTGTATTTGGAGTTTTTACTACTGGAATTGGTTCCTTCCTTACTGGCTTATTGAGCGTCGGAATTGGGGAGGTTATAATGCCGCAATTGGTAAAGCGTAATCGAATACCAGTTGCTGTTGCTGCTGCTACATCAGTATTTATCGTAATTATTACAATTGCTTCTGCGTCATTTACGCAAGTAACTGCTTTGATTGCAGCTGGGGGTGTTAACGCAATTCCATGGAATTTGGTTGTATATACTGTACCTGCTGTTGTTATTGGTGGACAAATTGGCCCACGTTTGCAAGGTAAGATATCACAACGTACCATGGAAAAGATAATTGCTATTTTATTTGGTGTTATCGGTATTTCTATGGGCTTCATAGTAGTTAGACAACTTGATTTTTTCTAATTTTATTACAACTGCGTCGAGGTGACGGATGACGCTAGGACTTTCAGAAAGACGCTATATACGTCGTCGTCGTGGGCAGTTTATTGTTCGCCTATTGCGCTGGATTTTTGTTCTAGTGGTTGCAATAACCGCTGGTTATTATGCCTATAATTTAGGTACTGATCTAGCCCTAAGAGAATCTAGGCTATTAGAATCTCAATTACAGCAATTACGTATAGTAAACCAGCAACTTAAAACAGATATAACGGGTTTAGAAGCAGCTATTCGTGAAGAGCGCCGTTTAGTTGCTCAATGGCGTGATCGGTATAAATCAGAAGTTCCGAAAGCTGAAGATATAGCTTTACTTCAAAACGTAAAAGAACGAATTGCAAATGGCGTATCACGCAAACGACTTAAGAAAGTAATAATGCTGGCTCAGGAAAATGATTTATGTGAAACTGCAACACAAACAAGACGTTTTGTTGTTCAAAACCCTGTTTATGCTGGACCAAACCAAACAGTTACTTTCTCTAATAAATCAATAATTGTTGCGGCAATAGGTGAGTCAAAAATAAATTCTAATGGCAGGCCTGAGGCTTGGTTTGATCCCGCTAAACCAATCACCGTCTACTTTACTAGACCCGGACGCGCAGCTACTTCGACTAAGGGGGTTTTGCCTCTACATCATGCCGTGGTAATTGGTGATAGTGAGTATCGTTTTAATATTGTATCTGGAGAAAGATCTTTTGCTAGAGTAACAGCACACAAATGCGTTTACCCTTAGAAGACTAAAATAGGCTAATACTTCAGGTTCTATTTCTCACTAATTCATAATTATTAATTTTATCACTCATATTCATATAGTTAAATATTAATAATTAGATTTAGGTTTATTCTTAGCTAAAACATAATCAGCTAGTATTTTAATTTTACTTGAATACTTCGATGCTCTTGAAAGAGGCTGATTAAACTAGTACAGCGGAGTCGAATTATTATGTTTAAAAATAAATATTTATTAAATAGTAGGCTATATGGCCTTAAATATTTAAAAAGTTAGTTATCGGGAGCATTTGTTGTGAACATGTTATTGGAAATTAACAGCCTTACCAAACGCTTTGGTCCTATCACTGCTGTTGATAATGTTTCGTTTTCTGTAGAGCGAGGAGAAGTTTTAGGTTTTCTAGGGCCAAATGGAGCAGGAAAATCTACTACTATGAAAATGGCGACTGGTTACTTATCTCCAACGGCAGGAAATGTTAAGGTTTGTGGATATGATGTACGAAGCCATCCGATAGAGGTTAAGAGACGTATCGGCTATCTTCCGGAAGGAGCCCCTCTATATGGAGAAATGACGCCTTTTAGTCTTCTTAACTTTGTTAGTGATATTCGTAAGTTATCACGAGAAGAACGAAAACATGGAATGGAGCACGCAATTGAAAGTTTACATTTGCAAAGAGTGTTGCATCAACCAATAGAAACACTTTCAAAAGGCTATAAGAGAAGAGTAGGGCTCGCCCAAGCAATCATCCATGAACCCGATGTATTAGTTCTTGATGAACCTACAGATGGCCTTGATCCAAACCAAAAGCATGAAGTTCGTGAGTTATTGGAACGTATGGCGAGTTCTAAGGCCATAATTATTTCTACTCATATTTTAGAAGAAGTAGATGCGGTTTGCAGTAGAGCAATTATTATTTCACAAGGAAAATTGGTTGCGGATCAAAAGCCATCTGAGCTTGAGATGAGATCACTTTATCATAATGCTGTTGGTATAAGAGTGTCTTACGAGAACCTTGAACAATGTATTAGAGTGATGAATCAAATTAATGGGGTTCGTTCAGTTGAACACATATCTCAATCTAGCCAACTAAACCATTTGATAGTTTTCCCTATAAGTGGTGCTGATATATTAACTAAAGTTAGTTCTGCACTTGATGAAAATAAATTAAAGGTTGCTGAAATATATCTAGAAAAAGGGAGATTGGAAGATGTGTTTAGGGATCTGACACTTAATGAGAAAGGTGCAGAGTTAGAAAATGTTTCTAACTCTAACGTGGCTAAAGAGGTAGCTGGTCATGCGTAATGTTTATATTATTGGGAGTAGAGAACTAGCTGCTTATTTTACGTCACCAGTAGCCTATGTGTTTATTGTTATATTCTTAGCATTAGCAGGGGGGTTAACCTTCTTTTTTGGGAATTGGCTCGAACGCGGTCAAGCGGATTTGCAAGTTTTCTTTATTTATCACCCGTACCTTTATCTTTTTTTAATACCTGCAGTAGGTATGCGCTTATGGGCTGAAGAGCGAAAGTCTGGAACTATGGAGTTCTTGATGACTTTACCAATTTCAACAGGGCAAGCAGTAATAGGGAAATTTGTAGCTGCTTGGATATTTGCGGGCATAGCCCTGTTGCTGACCTTTCCTATTTGGATTTCTGTTAATTATCTCGGAAATCCTGATAATGGTGTTATTTTAACGGCTTATGTTGGTAGTTGGCTTATGGCGGGGGGCTTCCTTGCCCTTAGTTCAAGTGTATCTGCTCTGACCAAGAACCAGGTTGTAGCGTTTGTTCTTGCTGCTGTCTTAGGTTTTATATTCCTTATGAGTGGTGTTGAAATAGTGCAAGCATTCTTCCGGGCTTGGGCCCCTCCAAAATTTGTTGATGCTATCGCAGAGTTGAGTTTTCTTACTAATTTTGGGGATTTATCACAGGGAGTTATTGATATTCGAGATATTTTATTTTTTGCTTCCGTAATAGGGGTAGCATTATTTATCAATACTGCAATCGTCGAAATAAAGAAGAGTGCGTAACGATGATTAAAAAAATTAAAAATGCTGATCGAAGCGTTTTAGCGATAGCTAGTGTTGGATTAGCAATTATATTTTTTCTTGCTTTTAATGCTTTAATAAATACCGCTTTGACTTCAAACCGTCTAGATTTAACTGAAGATCAATTATTTACTTTATCAGATGGTACTAAGGAATTGTTATCTACGATAGATGAGCCCATTGATGTAAGACTCTACTATTCTAGGCGTTTTAATGAAATTGGTCCCGATATTGCTCGTCACGCGACACGTGTAACAGAGTTATTAGGGGAATATGAGCGTTTATCTTCTGGTAAGATTCGTTTTCAGGTGTTTGACCCAGAACCGTTTTCTCCTGAAGAGGATTTGGCAGTAAGTGATGGTCTACGAGGTTTGCCTTTCGACCAATCTGGGGAGCTAGTTTATTTTGGAGTAGCAGGAACAAATAGTACTGATGACACAGATTCTATTGGGTATTTAACTCCTGAACGTGGTCCGTTTTTAGAATATGACTTAACGCGTCTAATACATAATTTAGCCAATCCCGATAAAGCCAGAATCACTATTTTGTCTGATCTTCCTTTACAGGGTACTAAATTTGATAATTATAAGGAGTGGCTTATTGTTGAGGGAATGAGGCAATTCTTTGATGTGCAATTTATTGACCGTGCAGATAAAATAATTCCTGAAAAAACTGAAGTTTTGGTTATCGCTGCAGTTCATACACTTAACCCTTCTTTATCCTACGCAATAGACCAGTTTGTTATGAATGGTGGACGAATTCTGGCATTTATTGATCCATTTGCCGAATCAATGGCGATGGCTGGTCCTCAAGCAGGGCAACTTCCACCTCCCGGTGTCGGAATAGCGGCGATGGCCCCTCTGCTTGCCTCGTGGGGCGTTGAAATGCCTGCAGGAAAATTTGTAGCAAATAGCGATGATGCTGTTCGTGTTGGTTTCCCAGATCCAGAGTCCGGTCAGCAAGTTGCTGTTGACTACGTTTCCTGGCTAACAATGGTTGGTGATAGATTTTCTAAAAATGATACAGTTAGTGGTCAGTTACAGAAAATTGTGGTCAGCTCAGCCGGGGCTTTTTTGCCAACCAAGGGAACATCTACAAAACTTGAACCACTTATTTATACTTCAAAAAATTCAAATTTGATGGATGCTTTTGAAATAGCTCAACAACCAAATCCTATTGCGCTTATGAAAAAGTTTAAATCAGAAAACAAATCATATCCAATAGCCGTGAGAATCTCTGGTAGTGTTAAGTCGTTATACCCTGATGGCCCACCAAAAGAAGTTGCTGAACTAGGTAAAGGGATAGCTTCTTTAAAAGCGCTACATTTATCTACAAGTAAAGTTCCTTTGAACGCGATTTTAGTAGGTGATGCTGATTTTTTGGCTGATAGAAATTGGGCTAGAGTTCAAGAAGTAGCTGGTCAGCGATTAACAATGCCTCAGGCAAATAATGCTGACTTTGCTATTAATGCTCTAGATAATCTTCGAGGGAGCCAGGCATTAGTTGGCTTGCGAGGACGAGGATTATCAGTTAGGCCGTTTGAAATAATAAAAAACATGCGCCAGATAGCTGATGATAAATTTCGTGCTAAGGAACAAGATCTACTTGCTAGTATCAGTGAAATAGAAAAAAACATTGATAACCTTAAACGTGAAGAACAAACTACGGGAGTTTTATTGACTTCAGCACAACAGAATGAAATTGATAGCTTTCGAATTAAGATGTTAGAGAGTAGACGTGATTTACGCCAGGTGCAGCGTTCACTAAGAAACGATGTAGAGACTTTAGAAAATCGTATACGTGTTGTTAACATTTGGGCGGTTCCGCTGATAATTGCTATTATAGCGTTATTATTGGCTTTTGTCCGTCGTGCTCGGCGAGCACGATTTTACAGAACTGCTCTGCACTAGAAATAAGAGGAATTGACATGAGCCCGCGTATTTTTTTCAGCTGGCTAGTGATCACTGTTGTTACAGTGATACTTGCAACATTAATTGTTTTGGATAGACCCACGGCTAGTTTTAACACGGTATCTCGAGAACCGGTATTTAAGGACTTGAGGTCTGATCCCGACTCTGCTGTTAAAATCGAAATAAGAAGTCGCTTTGGAGAGTTTACGTTAACTCGCTCTAATGGAATTTGGATAACTCCTGATCGATTTAATTATAAAGTAGAAGAAAACGATGTACGACGCCTAGTGGCTGGCTTATCTGACATGCGTTATATCGAACGAAAAACTTCTATTCCAGAACGTTTCACTCGTCTTGAAGTGGAAGATATAAATAATGATGATTCTGAATCAGCTTATGTAAAAATTACTGACTCTAAGGGGGCTTTGCTTGCTGAATCTATTATCGGCCGCCCAAGTGCGCGTTTTATTGACGGTTCTATTAGCGGCACTTATGTCCGTGAACCAGCTACTAATAACGTATGGCTTGTTAGTGGCTTAGCTAATGTACAAACAAGATTAGTGCCATGGTTGGAGAGAAAAATTGTTTCCATTCCATCTAATAATATTGCAAAAATTAATCTACATAATGGTAAGGAAAAAATTTTACTAACAAGAGGAACGTCTAAAGAGGAGGTGTTCTTGTTGGCGGATATGCCGAAAGGAAGAAAGCTCAATACAAATAAAGTAAATTCAATTAGTAGATCTTTTGCAGAAATTAATTTTGAAGATGTTGTTCCTCGCGGAAAATTAGTATTTCCAGATAAGGTGAGGGTTGCTAAGGTCACAACATACGATGGAGTAGAGGTAACTTTACGAATGGCTAAGGTTGATAATAAATATTGGGGGCGGTTATCGGCAGATTATGTGTCAGGTTCCGCCAAAAACATTAAGTTAGAAAAATTAGCCCTTAAGAAAGTAAATGAGATTAATGAAAGAGTAAAAGATTGGACCTATTGGCTGCCAAGTGCTGTATTTGAAGGTCTTAATTTAAACCTTAACAAACTTCTTGTAGTAGAAAAGAAAGCTCCATCTAAATTATAGACAAATAATTGAATTGGGATCTAAAGAGATCTAGCAACGTTTTTTACAAATGTTTTGGAGTTAAATATGGATCTTGGAATATCGGGAAAACGAGCATTTGTAGCTGGTGCTAGCCAAGGTATTGGAAGAGGAATTGCTGAAGCTTTGGCATCTGAGGGCGTTAGAGTAATTCTGTCTAGTCGCAATGGCGATAAATGCGCGGAACAAGCCCTATATATAGCAAAAAAATATAGTACTGAGGTTCATGGTATTGCTTGTGATCTATCTAATTCAGTTGAAATAAATCAGGCAGTAATTACTGCCCAGGATTTATTTGGTGGGGTGGATATTCTAGTTAATAATACAGGTGGTCCGCCATTTGGCGCTATTAGCAAAGTTGATATTGATACGTGGCGCACTCAATTTGAGAGTATGGTTTTAAGTGTTTTTAGATTAACGGGTCTTTTTTTACCAGGAATGAGAGAGCAGAATTGGGGACGAATATTAATTGTTAGCTCTACTGGAGTTGTTGAGCCAATACCCGAATTGGGAATATCAAATACGCTTCGAGTGTCCCTAGCTAACTGGGCAAAAACATTAAGTTATGAAATTGCTATACATAATATAACTGTAAATATGTTAATGCCTGGTAGAATAGGTACTGAGCGTCTTGAGAACTTGTATAAAATGAATGTTGAACGTACAGGCAAATCTATTGAACAAGTAAAAGCAGATGTCTCTTCAGTTATACCGATGGGAAGGGTTGGTCGTGTGGAAGAATTCGCATCACTTGCTACATTTTTAGCTAGTGAAAAAGCGAGTTATATAACAGGAACAACAACTCCTGTAGATGGAGGTTTAACTCGTAGTATTTTATAATTTTATTATATTATCCTTGATTTCCATATTTTATAACACCAAAATATATTTACCCAATAAGTCTAAGTTACAATATAATATACACAATAATTTCTACGTTTTTCACGTTACCGTTTTGTCACGGATATGATATCTTCCTGCCTATTTGATAAAATCATCGACATATTAAATAGAAAATTTTATTTCAATAGAATTTTCTATAAAAATAGGGAATGTATTGATGAAATTATACTTAGTGCCTGCGGCTCCAAATCCAACCAAAGTGATGCTTTATGTTGCCGAACGTGAGGAAATGGGGACAAAAATGAATATTGAACAAGTGCGCGTGAATCCTCTAAAAGAAGAACAAAAAAGTTCCAAGCACTTGTTACGTAATGAATTCGGTGCCCTACCTGTCCTGGAGCTCGATGATGGTAGATTTATAGTCGAGTCTCTTGCTATTATATATTTTCTAGAAGATTTATATCTCGAAAACAACATGTTGGGAATAGATGTAATTGAACGGGGTATAGCCAGAGATGTTGAACGTAACATTGAGTTTAGGTTCGCAAATATCTTAGGACGTTTTA
>Ga0114996_10009858_pt1 | contig 10408 bp, 9 predicted proteins | sample ArcticOcean_MG_C_4_FD_87039 | JGI IMG/M metagenome (GOLD analysis project Ga0114996, IMG submission 87039) | Marine microbial communities from western Arctic Ocean - ArcticOcean_MG_CB4_134 | ecosystem: Environmental > Aquatic > Marine > Oceanic | place: Arctic Ocean: Canada Basin | collected...
AACCACGCGCTCTTTGCCCTGAATGGAATGAACCTTGAAGCCCAGTTCGTCAATTCTTTGGCAAACGTAATCGACCTGCTCTTGCGGAGCACCTAACCTCATGGAAATAATCATCTGGATAACCTCTGCTTTCCTGCTCCGGCGGAAATAAAAACCCCACTCGGTTGAGTGGGGAGTTTGTGAAGCTCGTACGACTCAAAACCTGCGCCACTCTACGGAGATTAGTCCGTAAGTCGAAACCAGCGGCGATAGGCGTAGGAGAAGCGCATGCGTAACAGTATTTTTAACATGATTCCGACCCGTTTGTCTAGTTTTTTCAGGGCTTTCGGGCATCATTCGTACCGCGGGGAATGCCATTGGTGAGCTTCTTCACAACCCCAACCATGCACCATCAAATGGTGGTGCTTGCCGTGGTGGTCTTGACTTCACCGGACATTTTCAGCCGTGTGCGGCTCGCCGCTTCGATCGAGCTGGAACGGTACAGTACAATGCGTGTCTCGCCCTCCCATGCGCATCGGAGTTGATACCGGCGGCACTTTCACCGACCTCGTTATTTGGGACGGCAGCCGCTACTACACGCGCAAAATTCGCTCGACCCCGCATGACCCGGCCGAAGCGATTCTCGAAGGACTGCGCGATCTTGACGCCCAAGAAGTCGTCCACGGTTCCACGGTTGCCACCAACGCGCTGCTCGAGCACAAGGGTGCGCGCACCGCGTTTCTCACCACCGAGGGATTCGAGGACCTGCTCATCATTGGCCGCCAGAATCGCGAAAAGCTGTACGATCTTCTGGCCCCGGCCAAGCGGCAGCTTGTCCCATCGGAGCTGAGTTTCGGACTGCCCGAGCGCATGCTCTACGACGGCTCGGTCGAACGTGATCTCGACCCGGCGGCCCTCGAAGGACTCACCGAAAAACTGCGCGGGCTCGGGGTCGAGTCGGTTGCGGTCTGCCTGCTGCACTCCTACGCCAACCCTGCCCACGAAAAGCTTGTAGCCGAAGCGCTCGAAGGCTTTTTCGTCTCGCTATCGCACGAAGTTTTGCCTGAATACCGCGAATACGAGCGGGCTTCGACCACGGTCGTCAACGCCTACGTGACACCGTTGATGGCTCGCTATCTGGAGAGCCTCTCCGAAAAGCTGGGTGCGACACGGTTGCGGGTCTTTCAGTCCAACGCCGGATCGATCTCTTCGAGTGCCGCCAGCCGTGGCGCCATCCACACAGTGCTGTCAGGGCCCGCCGGAGGCGTGGTGGGCGCGGCCGCGGCAGCCAAACAGGCCGGCTTCAGCCGGGTCATCAGCTTCGACATGGGAGGCACATCGACCGATGTGTCGCTCTACGACGGAAAATTCAGCTATACGACCGAGTCCAACCTCGGTGATTTCCCCATTCGCGTACCGATGCTGGACATTCATTCGGTGGGGGCCGGCGGCGGTTCGATCGCTTATCTCGACCGCGCCGGAGCGCTGCGCGTCGGCCCAAAAAGCGCCGGAGCCGACCCCGGCCCGGTCTGCTACGGTCGGGGCGAGCAGATCACCGTTACCGACGCCAATCTGCTTCTGGGACGCATTCAGCCAGACAAGTTTCTCGGCGGGCGCATGCAGCTTGACCTTGATCGCGCCAAGAGCTTCATGAATGCGTTCGCCGCTCAGCTTGGCGTATCCATCGAAAAAGCGGCGGCCGCGATTGTGGACGTGGCGAACTCCAATATGGAGCGAGCCATCCGTGCCGTATCCGTTGAGCGGGGACACGACCCGCGCGACTTTGCGCTGCTGAGCTTTGGCGGGGCCGGAGCTCAGCATGCCTGCGAACTCGCCGAACGCCTGGACGTCTCCACCGTGATCGTCCCGCCGCATGCCGGTGTTCTTTCAGCCGTCGGCATGCTGGCCGCTGACTGCGTGCGCGACTATTCGCGGTCGATTCTCGGAAAGGATGCGGTCCTCGCATTTGAGGAACTGGGTAGCCAGGCGGTAGCTGAGTTTTCAAACGAGGGCTTCTCCGAGGTGCTGTTTGAGCGCCTGATCGATCTGCGCTATCAGGGGCAGTCGTACGAGATTAGCGTCCCCTGGGAACAACGGGCCGATTTTCACGCCCACCATCGCAAACTCTACGGCTACGATCACTCCGGAAGAGAAGTCGAGCAAGTCACCGCGCGAGTGAAGGCGATCGCCATCATGGACAAGATCGACCTGGCCGCTCCTTCCCAGCGAGAAGAGTTTTCCAGTATTTACGTCGCCTCTGGCTGGCGCGAGCGAGAAGACGCCGCCGGCAATTTGATTCTGACACGCTAAACAGAGCCCGGAACGCAAGTGACGGGTCAGCCTCCAGAGCAACCGCTGACGCTCTTGCTCACACGGGGCGCTTGTGGGCCAAGTGGCGCCACCGCGGAACTCCCGTATTGATTCGCGGCCCACGAGGCGCTATCCTGCGATGGCAGCTCCCTCAATTCTCACGAGGCAAAACCCCATGGCAACTCAACCTGTAAATCCCTCCCGCAGATCTTTCTTGAAAGGCTCAACAGCGGCCGGAATCGCGGCCTCGGGCTTCCAAATCATCAAGCCTGAACTAGTGCGCGGAGCGAGCAAGGAAAAGCTGACGGCTGGTATCATCGGTTGCGGCGGCCGCGGCACCCGCGCGGTCAATGACCTGCTCAGCGGGAACCCCAACGTCGAGTTGACCGCCATGGGCGACCTTTTCGAAGATCAGCTCGAAAAGTCGATCCGGCGATTGCGGGACCCCGAGGAATTCCCCGGCATTCAGGACCGCATCAAAGTGGCTCCCGACCACCGTTTCATGGGGTTTGACGCCTACAAGAAGATCATCGCCAGCGATGTCGACATCGTCATGCTGGCGACGCCCCCCGGCTGGCGGCCGATCCATTTCGAGGCGGCGGTCAATGCCAAGAAACACATCTTCGCCGAGAAGCCGATGGGGACCGACCCGGTCGGCGTGCGGCGAGCAATGGACGCCGCCCGCAAGTCCGAGCGCGAAAAGCTCACCGTCATGATTGGGGCGCAGCGCCGCTCGCAACAGGAATACGTCCAGTCGGTCGAGAAAATTCAGAATGGCGAAATCGGCGATGTCGTCGCGACCTATGCCAACTGGCTCAGCGGGCCGGTCCTCAAAGGTGAGGAATTTCTCGACAAGAAAAAGGGCCTCGACTGGCAACACCGCGCCTGGTATTCCTATGTCTGGATCTGTGGCGATCAAGTTGTCGAGCAACACCTCCATAACATCGACGTCATCAACTGGGTCATGGGGTCTCACCCGATCAGCGTGGTCGCTTCCGGAGGCGCGTGCTGGCGTCCCCGCGAGATGCTCTACGGCAATATTTACGATCACCTGTACGCGGATTTCGTCTATCCCACCGGCGTGCGCATGACGAGCCATTGCCGCCAGTTCCCCGACCGCAAAGTGCGCCGGGTCGACGAACTTGTCGTCGGGTCAAAAGGACGCACCGATTGCCGTGACCTGGGGCAAAAAGCGGACGTGAGCCCCTACGTCCACGAGCACGTCGAGATGGTCAACAGCATCCTCGGAACCGGACCCTACATCAACCGCGCGATGGCGGTTGCCGAGAGCACGATGACCGCCATCATGGCCCGCGAATCCGCCTATTCGGGAATCGAAGTCACCTGGGACATGATCATGAACTCGAAGCTCGACCTGATGCCCAAGCGCTTCGACCTAGAAGCGGACTTCGACATCCCCCCGTTGCCCAGGCCCGGCGAGTACCAGTTCACTTAGGGCGATACGCTGGCAAAGCAAGTGCAGCAGCATTGCGTACGTTGCCGCATGGCCGAGAGCGTTATCCGAAATTAGAAGGGATTCCGGCCCGTTGAGCGTGACGGAAGTGCTACACGAACCGGTCGGACACCCTCACAAGGAGCAACCTTGAGCTGTTCACCCAGCGCGACGGGCGACATCCAAAACGCAAGTGAAGAATGGCCGGAGGACTGCCTGCTTGTGCTGCTGCGGCCCCAACTCGTTCTTGGCTGGGCCGAGAAATATCCGATCCGGAGACTGGTCCTAGAAGACACCTCTTGCGAGCATGCTCCAGAGAGCGTCCTTTTCTTCTACGACTGGCTGCGAAACGCAGAGGGCGATCTGCTCGGAGTTCGTTGCTACCCGGGTGGAGAGTCTTTATCAAGCGCGGCGGAGTTGGAATACGTGAAGGCAAGACATTGCTCTCCAGAACATTGTGGGCTGGAGATTTTCTTCAGCGAGGACCGAGAGTTCGAGCCTGAGCATTCCGGCGATCAACAGTTCACGTATAACGATCCGTTCCAATCGAAGCACGGTGAATCGATTATTGCATTCGGCAGCGAAGTCTTAAGCGAGAGCGACCGTATCCGGCTTTAATCGATGGTCGCCAAATGGGCGAACTTCGAGATCGAGTACGGGGATTCGAGCGATGACGCCACACCCGGTGGCTTTTTCAGGGCAATGGCCGTGAGCGATGACGCCACGCCCCTTGTCTTTTTCAAGGCATTGGTCGATATCGGGAAGCACTTCTGGAACGAGGTGCGGTGGAAAGACTAGCCACCCCGCCATGCGCCCGCCCCGTAGCAATCCCGTGGCCCGTGGAGCGCTACCATGTTATGCGCCGTCTGGCGTAAGCGCCAGTAAAAAAGTAGGTGAACCATGAACCGAAGACAATTCCTGAACAGAAGCATCGCTCCATCCGCCGCTGCCGCGGCCATAGCCTCGACCGCATCGGTGCAAGCCGGCTCCGCCCAATCATCCACTGCGGCCCCGGCCAAGGCAACCGGCTTGAACGTCACGGCGGTGAAAACCTTCCTTGTCCACCCCGGCGTCGGCAAAAACTGGCTCTTCGTCAAGGTCGAGACTGACGAAGGAATCCATGGCTGGGGCGAGTGCTACACGCAGGCCGACCGCGATCAGGGCATCGAAATCCAAGCGCAACAGCTCGCCAAATACCTGGTCGGCCGGAGCGCATTCCACATCAAGCACTTCACCTTCATGGCGTACCACGACTTCGCCAGCAAGCGCGGCTCGATGGACTTCTACAGTGCGGTCAGCGGCATCGAGCAAGCCCTCTGGGATATCGTAGGCAAAGCCCTCAATACCCCTGTCTACAACCTGCTCGGCGGCCCTTGCCGCGACAAAATTCGCGTCTACGCCAATGGCTGGAGCGGGGGACCGCTCGAGCAAAAACTGGAACGAGCCAAGCAGCTCGTCAACAGCGGCTTCACCGCCATGAAGTTCGATCCCTTCCCCGGGCGCTGGCGGACTCACATTACCCGCGACGATGAGCGCACCGCGATTGAAACGGTTGCCGCGCTGCGAGACGCCGTCGGTCCGGATATTGAGCTGCTGGTCGAAGTGCATCGCCGCCTGGCTCCTGTCCATGCGATTCGCGTCGCTCGCGAAATCGAGCAGTACCGGCCCTTCTGGTATGAAGAGCCGGTTTCCTCCCGCAACGTGGATGCGCTGGCCGAGGTTCGCCGTGCGACCCGGCTCCCGATCGTCACGGGCGAAGAGTTGTATACCAAGGTCGAATTCCGCGAAGTATTCGCAAAGAAAGCGGCTGACATTCTGAACCCGGACGTGGGCAACTGCGGCGGCATTCTCGAGCTGAAAGAGATTGCCGCGATGGCCGAACCGCATATGGTCACGATGTCACCTCACAACTACAACAGCACCACCGTGGCGCTGGCCGCGACCGTGCATGCTTGCGCGGTGATGTCGAACTTTCTGATTACGGAATACTTCGTCAACTTCACCGAGCGCGGGGACGAGATATCCGTCAATCCCATCAAGGCCGAAAACGGCTACATCGAACTGCCCACCGGACCTGGACTCGGAATCGACCTGGACGAAGAAGCGCTGGCGCGCTACCCCTACAAGGCGTTTCCCAAGCGCAATCTGCCGACGTTCGAGGACGAAAAACTCTGAGTCATACCGCGGTCGGTCTTCCGGCCAAACGAAGGAGGTGCGAGGTGGGGCAGGCATCCTTGCCTGCCATGACCGAATAAACGCAGCTCGCGCGATCAGTCCGAATAGTCACCGGGCCCGATCAAGAGCAGCGCTCCACCGCGGATGATCAGGAAGACGGGGCCGAACGAGATAAACCTTGCATTCTCTTCCTTGACCACTCCCTTCAACCGGTGAGAGCGAGCCTCGAACTCTCGCCCGCACCGTGAGCATTTGAAGTGATAGCGGCGGGTCAAGATCGCCCCGAAGAGCCAGAAAATATGAAAGTAGCGGTATTCCAGATCAGCCTGAACCGGGCGGCTTGCCTGGCAAACGTGACAATCGCGGGAGCCAGCGCGGCCAAGGGGCGTCCTGCGATGACCCCAGCCGAATAAGAACATATTCCCGCCAATAATACCGCAACTTAGTGTGCTCCCGGCTTTCGGGCTAAGCCCGCTGAAACCGCGCTGCGGCCCAGCCCCGTTTTCCATCGAATGACCTGGGAATTCCTGTATACGTAAAGGCAGACCGCCGGACAACACAAGTGTTATTCAAGAGCAGGTGAGCGTCATTGCCCTTCACTATCCTGAAAACGTTCGGTAGCCCGAATCTATTCCACTAGGCGGAAGGCCGAGGCTCGAAGCACCAACGGGGAATTTATCGGATAGACCTGAAGAATTGTTAGAAATCCTGGATTAAGCGATTTAACATTCAGTAATTCAGTTGCGCTTTTGACGCGGATTGGCTAGCCTTGGGTGGATTGCCAGGAGCCACAGCATGTTGAAAGGAAAAATCCAGTTGCAGGCGATCGCCCAGTCCTTCGCGTGCCTACCCTTGCTGCTCGCTGCATGCGGTGAGCCCCAAGCCCCGGTGGGCGAAACCGACCCGATCGTTGATACGGCTTGCGAGGCCAGCGCAAGCTGGGTCACTTCCCCGAATCCACCCGCTGAAATCGGCGGAGGCGTTGCGGTGGGCGACGAGACGAATTGCCAGTTCCATCAGTTCGAGTGGCAATGGTTTCTTGCCTTGGTCCAACCACAGGCGGATGCTCCGGGCGAGCGCGTCTTCGAAACATACCCGATCTACCAGCCCGGCGAGAAAGATCAGTGCGCCTCCGATCCGGTCACCGGACAGCGCAACTTAGCAGAAATGTTGGCCGTACGCACCGCCAAGGATGACGCGACTTTCGACCCCGTCCTGCCAAAGGATATCGCGCAGGCTACCGGCGAAGCGGTCTACGACCAGAGCGGCAACGTCGTCTACTACACCATCCAATACAGCCTGTCTGAATGCCAGGGAACCTCCACGGGCGGTTTTCCGCCGAACACCACCGAGATCAAGGCCGCTTGGCGAGTACTGAAAGAAGCCGACCCCAACTATTACACCATTGAGGCCACGATCCCGGAGGTCTCACCAGAACCGATGACGCTGGGCTTGGTGGGATTCCACCTAGTGATGAGCACGAAGAATCATCCCGAGTTCGTTTGGGCGACGTTTGAGCACAAGACCAATGCACCCGATTGCACCGATCCTCAGGCCGCGCCCGGCGGCGGCTGGTCGTTCACGAGCGAGCCCTGCGCGCAGTGCCTGAAGACGAAGCCGCCGTCAGAATGCACCGACTGCAAGTTCAACACTGGAATCGATCCGCCTCCCGGGTTGACTTCCGATCCAACGGAGGTCTGCCGCGTTTACCCCGACGGGACCGATCCCGAGCCCATGACGGGAGGCAATAACAATGACACGAATCGCGCCAACATCGACGCGCTGAACGATCAACTCGTGGGGCCAGACGGTTTTCTGACCCAGTTGCCCGCCGATAGCCCAATGGCGGTTTGGAAGAACTACTCACTGATCGGAGGTCTGTGGACCAACGGCGGAGTGGGCTCGGAGGGCGATGATGTCCAGCGCGGCTCGCTTGAGCTGGCCAATATGACGATGGAGACGTTCTTTCAGCAGCCCCAGCAGAACTGCTTCACGTGCCACAACTATGACCCGGCGGCGCCGCTCAAGGTGAGCCACATCGTTTCGGGGCTGCTACCGGCAGGCAACTAGGGCGCGCGTCTCCGTAGTTCTCTACGCCGGGCGGTGCAGGTCTTCAACAATCTCTTTACAGATCCCCTGTTGCTCCTTGGTTTCCGTCGGGATGTCCAGCGCGAAGCGCGTACACCCGGCCAGACGCACTTTCATCTTCGCGGCGATCTCTTCATGCCGGCCCACGACGCAGAACGCCTCGGCAATTTCGTCGGTCACCACCGCGGCCATCTCATCCCATTTGCCCTCGACCGATAGGCGGTGGAGCTGGGTCTGCTCGTCGGTCCATCCTCCTAGCTCGAAGGGCACGCGATAGGTGCGTGTCGATCCGTAGAAGGCGATCGTCTTTCGCGCCGTTTCGAAGGATTGCTCGATCTCGGCCTGGTCTTTGCCCGTGACGACAAAGGCGCCGCCGGTTACTTCCAGCTCGTCCACCGAGCGACCCGCGCGCTCGGCGCCCACCCGCAAGTTCGGGAAGGCGACCTCATCCATATATTTGCGGGTGACGATGCCGTGCAGCCGAACCCCGTCGGCCACTTCGCCGGCAACTCGCAGCATAGCCTCGTTGACGGCCGCGATGTGGATGGGGATGCGTGCGTGCTCCGGCTTCTGCGGCGGCGGCGTGAAGGTCGGGATCATCAGGCTGAGCTTGTAGTATTTGCCTTCGTGACGCAGCGGCGTGTGATCTTGCCAGCAACTCCACACCGCCCGTAGCGCGAGGATATAGTCCTTCATGCGGGGCGCGGCGGGCAGCCACTCGACTCCGAAACGGCGCTCGATGTGGCCCTTGACTTGGGAGCCTAGGCCGAGCACGAAGCGGCCTTGCGACATGCGCTGCAAGTCCCAGGACGAATAGGCGACCGTGGTCGGGCTGCGTGGGAAGGCCAGGGCGATGCCGGTTGCCAGCTCGAGCTGGGAAGGCTCCTGGGCGGCGACGGCCAGCGCCATGAAGGGGTCGAAGGTGACTTCCGGTGTCACTATCGTGTCGAATCCCAGCGCTTCGAGTCGGCGAACCTGCGCGCCCAGGGTGTGCCAGTAGGGCTCGGGGTCGAGCAACTGCCGCCCCATGCCGGGGTTGTAGGGTCTTCCCAGTGCTAGGTGCCGCTCGACTTTGATGGGTCGCATGAGTTCTCCGTTGGGGTGATGTTGTGAAGATGTTGTGAAAAGGCCGCGGTGACGCCTGCGTGTCCCCGCCAAGCAAGCTGCCACGATCGCAGAACGAGCCGTTATCCGTCAAGAGGAGCATTTCCCAATCCAACGATGAGCAATCGGCGCCTTTTGTACAATGAGATGAAACTTGCATCCCAGGAAACGCTTCTATCTTTATATGAGCACAGAACCATCTCCGATGCCTCCCCCGCAGGGCGACGCTGATTTCACGTTCGTCGATCATGCGCAGGCGGCCACGTTTCAGACGATTATCAAGCGTCCCGTGACCATGGCCTCCATCGCGCTCGTGATCGCGATCGGAGTCTTTTTGGCGTTTCTGGAAAGTGGCAGCCTGGAGATCAGCTTGCCGGTTCCCGAGGTGTCCTATACCCTGCTGCCGAACGAAGGCCGGACGTCCGGCGTCCCGATCGCAATCAAGCTGAACCAGATCGCTGTATTCATGGTCAACGATCCGCTGAGCGGCGGCGGGGGAGCGAAACGCGCTCAACAGCTAGTCGATCAGATCCAGCTTTCTGTTGATCGAGCCGTCGAGGAACGCGGGAAGTCACTCCGCATCGATAGCGAAACGAAGACATTGCCGGCGATCGTCCTCACCGAAGATGACGGCACGGGAAAAGAAGTCGTCGTGCAAATGATGCCAGAGGACTTAGCTCTGGCCGGTGACACGGACGCCAAGAGAGTCGCCAGGGTCTGGGCCGAGCGGCTGACCGATACGATCAAAGTCACTGCTTTCGCCGAGCCCCCCAAGTTCAGTAAGGGGACCGAATTTGGCAGTGCGCTGATGGCCATGTATGTCGGCGCGCGTGATGAAAAAGGATTCATCCGCAGCACGGCTTTGAACGAGTCGTTTGAGGCGTTGCCCCCTCTTCAGAGACTGTCCCTCGAAACGCTTCCCTCACGGAGCCCGCAAGAGGTGGACGCCGCCGGAGAGCCCGTGGACATCGGGACGATGAAGGTAGGGAAGTAAGTCAGGTCAAAGCCGGCGACCGGGTGGCTCGCGGACGCAAACAAAGGCGACGGTCAGCCCGTTCTCTTTCGCTAAGTCCCTTTATTCTCACGCGCTCAATGTAGCAGAAATCAATTTCTTCACAGTTGCCTGCCTTTCTTGGCCGGTTTCTTGTGGTTTGCGACTACAAGCCCGCATTTCTCGCCGGGTGGCGGGCCAAGCACATGAGAGGCCTGTCAGTACGAGGCGCGCGCCGCTTGCGGTGACAAACGAAGAAACGACGAGCGCAGGCGTACTCTCACAGTCCGTTGAGCACGGCGAGCAAG
>Ga0114996_10009859_pt1 | contig 10408 bp, 16 predicted proteins | sample ArcticOcean_MG_C_4_FD_87039 | JGI IMG/M metagenome (GOLD analysis project Ga0114996, IMG submission 87039) | Marine microbial communities from western Arctic Ocean - ArcticOcean_MG_CB4_134 | ecosystem: Environmental > Aquatic > Marine > Oceanic | place: Arctic Ocean: Canada Basin | collected...
AGATCCTCGAAGTCCCGGTACACGCTGGCGAAGCGGATGTAGGCTACTCGGTCCACTTCCTTGAGCCGGTCCATCGCCGCCTCGCCAATCACATGAGAGGGAATCTCGCTCTTGCCGGACGCCACCACCTGGCTTTCAATGTCGTCCACTATCTTCTCGATAACTCCGGTCGGCAAGGGGCGTCTGGCACATGCCAGACGGATACCCGCCATCAACTTATCTCTACTAAATTCCTCCCGCCGACCATCCCGCTTCACCAGCATCAAGCTGCTGGCGTAGATGCGCTCATAGGTGGTGAACCGGGCGCCACAACTCAAACACTCGCGGCGGCGGCGAATGCCTTCGTCACTGTCCCGAGAGTCCGTCACCCGGGAGTCGGAATTGCCGCAGAAGGGGCAGTGCATCGTTTTCGGTCTATATCGGGGCGCTCCCCGAACCAATTCTCCTAGATGTTGTGTTTCGGCTCCCCCAAACCACTCAGTGTTGAGGGTAGCGAAGCCATATAGTGCCAGGCCAGCCCAGCCGTGTCAATAGAAAAATTGTACCAAAACAGCGCGTTTTCCCACAAGATATAGCGGGATTAGTAAGCATACCCACAACATGGAGGCATCGGCCCCTTTGAGACCTGCACCCTCTCCTCCTCTCTCGCCCGCCACAGCTTGGCGTGCTATAGTTAAGGCATCCCAGGCACTGAAATAGGAGCCCGCTCCAGCATGCGCGCAGGTTTTATTGGAGGCGGCATCATGGCGGAAGCCATGATCGCCGGAGCCATCCGTGGAAACGTCCTGCTTCCCGAGGAAATCATTGCTAGCGATGTCCTCGCTGATAGACGCGCCCAGTTGGAACAGACCTACGGCGTCACTACTACCGCCGACAACATTGAGGCCTGCCTGAATGCAGACCTCATAGTCTTTGCCGTAAAGCCGCAAACCTTCCCAGATGTGGCTCGGGGCCTGGCGGGGCACTTGAAGAAAGGCCAGACCGTCCTATCCATCATGGCCGGCGTCACGATGCCCGCCCTGACCGAGTCCCTAAAGCACGATGCCATCATCCGCGTTATGCCCAACACTCCGGCACAGGAAGGCCTTGGCATGAGCGCTTGGATCGCTTCAGCGTCGGTGCCGGAGGCGACGAAGGAAGCCGCCAAAACCCTCCTCAACACCCTTGGCGAGGAGATTGAGTTCAAAGACGAGCACTACCTCGACATGGCGACCGCTGTCAGCGGCAGCGGACCGGCCTATGTCTTCACATTCGCCGAGGCCCTCATCGACGCTGGCGTCGCCATAGGACTGCCCCGAGATGTGGCAACCAAAATGGCGGTTCAGACCATCTTGGGGAGCATCGTGCTGATGCAGCGCCGTCCTCAACACCCTGCTGAGTTGCGGGCCATGGTCACATCGCCTGGCGGCACCACCGCGGCAGCGCTCCAGGAGTTGGAACGGGGCGCTTTTCGTTCGACCATTGCAGAAGCCGTACGAGCGGCCTATGAGAGGTCCATAGCATTAGGCCAAAAGGAGTCCTGAATTAATGAAGGACCTACTACTCACAATCATAGATATCCTTACATATGTCATCTTCGCCCAGGTTCTCATCTCCTGGTTGCTGGCCTTTGGCGTTCGCCACCCAATGATCCTCACCCTAAACCGGGCCGTCATGACCATAACCGACCCTCTCATGAGGCCCCTTCGCAGGGTTATTCCCAACCTAGGCATGATCGACATCACGCCCATGGTGACTATTATCGCACTGGTCTTCCTGCGAAAGGCAGTCAGGGAATTACTCTAACCGCCGCCGCGCCTCCACCTCTCCCAGCCTTCTATCTCCACAACCTTGTGCCTTGATGCGCACGGATTTCCCTCGTTTGCCTTGCCGTCCACTGGCGCCGCCGACAGCCGCACCCGCAGGACGCCATCAACGAACCCTAAGATTTGGTTCTGACGAGCCTTGGGCTGAACATGGACAGCAATCGTGGCTGACATAACCAACACCTACAAGATGTCGCGGATACAAGGGTTGAAGGGCGGGTTGGGAAAGGCGCCGCCAGCCTCTCTACCAGAATCGACTGCTCGTAATGATCCCAAACGGCGAACCCCGCCGCATTGGCTCATATAGGTTGACCGGGGCTTCAACCAACGCGCATAATGACCCAAACCTGCCCCATAGGCGGCACTCATGCACCGAAAAGAACTGCTGAAGGGTAGCACGGAATCACTCCTCCTGGCGGTGCTGGAAGGGGGCCCTCATTATGGGTACCAGCTTGCCAAGGAAATGGAGAAGCGCAGCTCCGGGTACTTCCGCTTTAAGGAAGGCACCCTTTACCCCGCGCTGCACCGGCTTGAAAAGGCAAACCTTCTTGAGGGCAAGTGGGAAACGGCTGCCAGCGGACAGCAACGCCGCTACTATCATGTCACTGCGCAAGGCCTTGAGGCCCTGGCTAACATGATGGACGAATGGCGCAGCTTCTCCCGAGCCGTCAACTTGGTTATCCAACCAGAATTGGCCTGAGGCTTCATGCTCTCAGAGTTTGAACTCTACCTGGGCTCCGTGGAACGCCGCCTGCATCTCAGGCCGGAGCAGGAACGCGACATCCTTGTTGAGCTCCGCGACCACCTGCAGGAGCGAGCGGACGACTATCGCCAACAGGGAATGAACCCCAAGCTTGCCTTCAAACAGGCCGTTGAAGACATGGGCGTCCCCGATGACGTCGCCCGCCGCATGTACGACATTCACAGCGGCAATTCGTGGCGGGACGCCATTCTCGCAGCCACCCCTCACCTAACCTTGGCACTGCTTTTCGCGATGCACCTCTGGACCCGTACCGCTTGGGTAGTGGTCATCGTTGGAATGTTGGCCCTCGTCAGCCTGCAGGGCTGGCGCCGCACCAAATCCATGTGGCTCTACCCTTGGTTAAGCTACACCCTAGCGATCCCCATCCTATCCAGCCTCGCTGCCATGGGGGCGGTCGCCTACGGTGTGTGGAGCCTTGTACAGAATGGCCATGCTCCGCTAGGTATCCCCTACTACATTCTGTTTGGCCTCTACGCGCCTTTCGCGCTGTACATCACCGCATCCATGGCCTCCAAAGTCGTGCGGAGAGACTGGCTGCTGGCCTCGCTCACAGCAACGCCGCTGCCGGTACTGATGGGTTGGCTGCTTTACATCCAGGACGAGGGCCGGGGCTTTGGTGAGAGCCCACAGCAGATCGGCCAGACCGACGGCTCCACGGCACTCGTGTTCCTAGCACTGGCGATCACGACTGCTGTGTTCCTGAGAGTGAGCCAACGCCTCTTCCGCATACTCCTCCTCATCACCGCCACCCCTATTCTTTCATTCTTTGCCTACCTCACCTTCATCGGAAGCCCAGGGTTGCTGTCCCTCATCGTCATCATCGCCCTGTGCGCCGTCCTCCTCCTTGGCCCAGCCCTGCTTGACGCTCGTGCCAGCCAGTCATCTCCCACCGGCCCACCCGCCTTCAGCCGCCAATAGTTACCACTCTCTGATCTCGTCCGGGTCCAGAAGGAGATCCTGCAGCCGGCACTGGCTGCAGGGATTACACCCCGCCGACGCTGCAGTTTTCGCCGCAAGGATTCCTAGCAACGGGGGTGCAGGGGCAAAGCCCCGCCGGGGGTTCGGGGGAGTCCCCCGACTCCTCAAACGTTCGTAGGGCGGGATCGGGTGGGACCACAACGTTAGCCCTTAGAAGACCGTCCGACACTAGCCTCCACCCTTATTGGCGGGCTAGCCCTGCTAAGAGGGCCCTCTCCCTTGCAGCGCCCGCCGGGATACACTAACGTAGCTTCACTACTAACAAGTTGGAGGTCGGCCATGGTAGAAGCAGCCAAGAAAACACTCCGTATCGACGCTGACAGTCACTTTCAACCCCTCCTAGACCACGACTCTCTGTCCGTCCTGCTGCCAGACTTCGAGCCAAGGCTCGTGGACATGATCGCACGGGACGCCGCCGTCTTCTCTGACCCCAATGCACGTGGCGGGGGCTTCAGTGGCTCGGCAGCAGGCCAGCAGGTGGGAGCCTTGGTGGGCGGCATCGCTGCCCCAAAGAGTTCTGGGCCCATAGGCCACGCTGAGTTCGAAGAGCGCGCCAAGCTGCTTCCTGCGACCGGATTCGACATGCAGGTGCTCATCCCTGATGGCGTTTTCTTGGAGAAGCCCTTCAAGTCGCCGATTGAGGTGGCCGAGTCAGGGATCGACCCTCTCATCCGCTACGCGCTGTGCGTCGGTTATAACAACGCCGTATCCCAGGCGCAGACCACCTTGGCCAACACCTTCATCGGCGGGGCGCTGGTCCCCTTCGGCGGTGGCACCGTGCAACAGTGCTGCGACGAAGCCATCAGAGGCGTCAAGGAACTGGGCCTCAAGGCCATCGTCATCAACGACAACTGGGCGGGCCGCAACTACGATTCGCTTGACCTGTACCCCTTCTGGCAAACCGTCAACGACCTGAACGTGCCGATCATCGTGCACCCTGCCCCCTTTGCCTGCCAGGTCACAGACCATGTGCCTCGCACCTATCGTCTGGGCTGGGAACGCATGCGGCGTCTACACATCAGCAACTACTTGGGCTTCGCCTTTGAGTATATGGTGGCCCTCGCCAGCCTCACCCTGGGCGGCGTATTCAAAGAGTTCCCCAACCTCCGCTTCTGTTTCTACGAGGCTGGCGGCTCCTGGCTTCCTTGGGTCATGTTCACTCTTGACCACACCTACAATGTGGAGCGCCAGTGTGCTCGCTGCGACATACCCCCCAGCGAGCAGATCATGAAGTCTTGCTTCATCGCCGTGGAGCCCTACGAAGAACCCATCGTCGGGACCATTGCACAGGTGGGAAGCAAGAATTTCCTCGTGGGCAGCGACTACCCCCACCCACCCTCCACCTTCCCCAACACCGCCGTAGGAATCGAACGGCTGGAGGGCCTGACGCAGCAAGACAAGGACAACATCCTGGGCATCAACGCTCGGGCCGTTTTCCAGGTTCCCTAACGCATCTCGAAACAAAGAAACAGGCCCATCCAATGTTGGATGGGCCTGTTTCTTTTGGACATCCGAGTCTAATTTTACCTATTGAGCCTCAATGGAAGGCCCTATAAGCTTCCCGGAAAAGGCGGCTATGGCAGGGCTCCCAAGGTACATCATTGCCAAAACCGTCCTCCTGGCGCAGCATAACAACATCGCTATCTGACAAAGGCCAATCCCTTGATCAAAAAACGCAACATGTTCGGTCAGGTCCTGTGGTTCGTAAGTACGCTTGGCCTCTACGGCATTTATTGGGTGTACACCAGCTTCTCAGAGATGAACGACTACCTGCAGTTGGGAGAGAATCCAGCCCTTCTGACCGTCCTCTCGTTTATCCCGTTTCTCAACTACTACGCCCTCTATAAGCACGCTGAGGCCGTGGAGTCCCTCTCGGAAGGAAGCGTCAACAAGGTACTCATGTTCGTTGTGTGGGTAGTCTTCTCACCAGCAGCGTGGTTCATCACTCAAATGGAACTGAACAAACGAGCGACGGCCTAGACTCGGCGTGTAACATCGCCTAGTTGAGCAAGGCCGCTGTTTTGTTTGCGCCCCTCCCGTGTCTTCGTTACAATGCGTTCCACCTTGCGCCCCTAGCCACAGATGGTAGGGGCGTTTCCAGAGAGGAATCGTGGCCCAAGCCCCGGACGTCAAACGCAGCCGACGTCGCAGAATTATCTTCATAGCCGCTCAGGCCATCTTCCTTTACGCCTTCTGGCTAGGCCTCTCCGGACGAACTAGGCCGTTGGAATTGGTAATGGGGCTCTTCGCCGTGGCCTTGGTCGTCACCATGACCAGCCATGTCGCTGAGTCTCATCACCCCGAAGGATCGGCGCTCCCCGGCACCCACCCGGAGCAGTTTCGGCCCTTTCGCCTACTCATGTATTTCCCATGGTTGCTCCTGCAGATTGTCAAAGCCAACCTAGAAGTGGCCTACCTGGTGCTGCACCCGGGGCACTTGAATCCTGTGCTGGTGGAGTTTCGCACGACCCTCCACAGCGAAGCGTCGCAGGTCCTGTTGGCGCACTCCATTACCCTCACACCAGGGACCATTACCATAGATGTCCATGATGGCCGTTACCTGGTGCACGCCATCACACCCGAATCTGCGGAATCGCTCTTCCAAGGGCACATGCAGCAGCGAGTGCAGCAGATCTTCGGCCTCGACCCAGAGCCGCCCACGGAGTTCACGATCACACGTGACCCTCATGAGGTGCACGTGTGACGACCCTGGTGTTGTACCTCGCCGTCCTTCTGGCGTTGCTTATGGCCGCTTCCATGTACCGGCTCATCAAGGGCCCCACCATCTTCGACCGCATGGTGGCAGCGGGAGCCATGGGAACCAAATCCCTACTGTTACTGGCGTTCGTCGGTTTCCTGTATGGACGCACGGATGTCTTCGTCGATCTAGCCATCGCTTACGGCTTGCTCAACTTCATTAGCGCCATCGTCGTTGCCAAGTACTTCGAACGGCGCAGGGAAGAAGCGCCATAACCAACATCGCCGGATCCATTTTGCTACTCTTAGGCGCAGCCTTCCTAGTCCTTGCCACTCTCGGCATTGTGCGGCTGCCCGACTTCTTTACGCGGGCTCACGCCATGGGCAAATCGGAGACCCTCGGAGCGATCCTTATTCTGGTTGGCCTTGCCGTCCTCAACGGCCTCAGCCTGGCCAGCTTCAAACTTGTCCTAATCCTGATTCTCATCGCCGTCGCTAACCCTGTGGCTACCCATGCATTGGTGCGGGCTGCGCTCCGGTCCGGTTTAGCCCCCTGGGTGCGAAAGACCCATGACCAAGCCCCTGATTCGCGCGGCCAGGGCTAGGAGTCGCCGTGGCCTGGCAACTCGACATCATTCTTTTCGTGCTCATCATCGTAGCCGCCATTTTCGCCTTGCAAATCAGGGACCTCCTGGCTGCAGTCATCGCTTTGGGGGCCTATAGCTTCTTCGCAGCGGTACTCCTTGCAGAGATGGGGGCAGTCGACGTGGCTTTCACCGAAGCTGCCCTTGGCGCAGGAGTCACGACAGTGCTATTCGTTGTTGCAATATTCGTCACCCGGCGGAGGTCAGAGGATTGAGGCGTCTACCTGTTCTTCTTGTGCTCGCTGCCTTCGCCGCCCTCCTTATCTACGCCGAGGGTGACCTTCCTGATCGTGGAGACGTGCAGGCGCCAGCAAACCAGCACGTGTCGGCTTACTACATACAACATGCTGAGGAGGAGGTTGAGACCCCCAACATCGTGAGCGGGGTACTGGCCGACTATCGGGGGTACGACACGCTGGGCGAGACGGTGGTTATCTTTGCCGCCGGAATGGCCAGCCTCCTGATTCTGACACGCGGGGGCCACCGTTGATTGACCGTTACGACAGCCTCATCGTCACCTTCACGACGCGCCTGCTAGTGCCCTTCATCCAGATCTTCGCGCTCTACGTCATTGCCCACGGGCATTTCAGCCCAGGCGGTGGTTTCCAGGGCGGAGCGATCCTCGCGGCCAGCGGACTGCTCGTCAGGATCTCGCTCGGCCAGCCCGTCGTACGGTGGTTCACTCACAGCCGCATGCGATGGCTTGGGGCTGCGGGTCTTCTCATCTTCGCTGGCACCGGCATAGTGCCGCTTTTCTTTGGCAGCGCCTACCTCGACTACAGCGGTCTGCCAATACCCTTCCTATCCGGCGCAGCCCTTCGAGCCACAGGGATTCTCATCGTTGAAATCGGCATAGCAATGGCAGTGCTGGGCATTTTGCTCACCATCTTCGACCATCTATCAGGCTGGGACCGGTGAGTCAGCCAGCCACAGAAAGACCGATAACAAGCGACGAGGCGGCGTCAAATAACAATCAGCCCTCTGCCATTGCAGGGGTGCAGGGGCGCAGCCCCGCCGGGGGTCACAGGGGGTGTCCCCCTGTACCAAAGACGTTAGAGGGTGGGCCGGACGGGACAACAGCGTTAGCCCATCCAAGCCGCTAGCAAACCGATACGCAAATGGAAAAAGCCCCTTAGGGGCTACAGAATTACCACGCCAGGGGGAAAAGGACGATCCATGTTTGACGACTTTCTAGCACGATACGCCTACTGGCTGACCACCGTCCTTATGGTGATCGGCCTTTACGGCATGCTAGGCAAACGCAACCTCATGAAGAAACTCATCGGCATGAACATTTTCCAGTCCGCCATCATCCTCTTCTTCATCGCCGGCAGCGTAAAGGAAGGGGCAACCGTGCCCATCATTCAGGGCGGACACCACGAAGCCATAGACGTCGCCGCTTATGCCAATCCCCTTCCCCACGTGCTGATGCTGACGGCCATTGTCGTCAGCGTGGCGATAACGGGCGTCGCGTTGGCCTTCCTCATCGCCATGTACAAGCGTCATGGCAGCTTGGAAGAACCGACCATCCTTGGAGACATGCAATAGGCTTCCCCGACCAGCTACCCATCCTTATTCCCATGGTCCCACTCTTAGGGGCCTTTCTTGCCTCCGTCCTCGGCTGGTACAGGGCAAAGTTAGCCTACACCGTGACGCTGGCGTCGGTCGGCTTTTCCCTCGCGGCCTCGGTGACAGTCCTGGTCGATGTCCTGCGAAACGGGGACGTCCAGTACCGCCTGGGCGGTTGGGCGCCCCCCATCGGCATCGAGGTCGCCATCGATCCCCTATCGGCATTCGTGGCGGTGGTTGTTACCGCTGTGGCCCTGATTGTCCTCGTGCCTTCCCGCCAGCTCATGGCCAACGAGTTGCCCGCTGGCGGAGGCGGCCCCTACGCCAGCGTGGTACTGCTCTTGATGGCCGGCCTGACCGGCATCATCATCACCGGCGACCTCTTCAACCTCTTTGTATTCCTGGAGATTGCCTCGCTGGCGGCCTACGCCCTCGTCGCCGTCGGCGGAGGAAAGGCGACCGTCTCAGGCTTCAGATACCTGATCCTGGGAACAATAGGCGGCTCCTTCTATCTGCTGGGGGTCGGTCTCATCTATTTCATGACCGGGACCCTCAACATGGCAGACGCCGCTCGCCTGCTCCCAGAGGTCCAAAACACCACGACCATTGTTGCCGCGGTTGTGCTCATCACCACGGGCCTTGGCCTGAAGATGGCCCTCTTTCCCTTACACCAATGGCTCCCTGACGCCTACGCCTACGCACCATCGGCAGTATCCGCTCTTATCGCTCCGATCGTGACCAAGGTCTACGCGTACGCGCTGATTCGCATGTACCTCTCCGTTTTTCCTCCCAGCTATATCACTGACGTCCTGCCCATCTCCACCGTACTGGTGATCCTAGGCATGACCGGGATAGTCTTCGGCTCCGTTATGGCCTTTGCTCAACAGGATATCCGGCGCATGTTGGCTTATAGCAGCATCAGCCAGCTTGCCTTCATTGCCCTGGGAATCGGCCTGGCCAATTCCCTCGCCCTCATTGGCGCCGTACTCCACATCATGAACCACGCGGTGATGAAGGCATGCCTGTTCTTAGCAGTAGGTTCCATTCGCCGCCAGGCCGGCACGGCGTCAATACCCCAACTTGCAGGTCTGGGCCGGCGGATGCCGCTGACCATGGGCGCATTCACCGTAGGCGCACTATCCATGATTGGCGTACCTCCCAGCAGCGGCTTCTTCAGCAAGTGGTACCTCATCCAGGGAGGAATAGACGCTTCTAATTGGGCTGCCGTCGCAGTCATCCTCATCAGCAGCCTTCTTACCGCCGTCTATTTCTTCAAGGTGCTGGAGAAAATCTATTTCGGCATACCTGAGCACTCCCAGAACGAGGCCGTGAATGAAGCGCCGGCAATCCTCGTGATACCTACATGGGTATTCGCCATTGCCATGGTCGCACTTGGAGTCGTGAACGCTTTCGTCGTGAGCGGGATACTGGACAAAGCCATCGGACCGAATTGGGGTATTTAGGGTAGGCCCCCTTCCCTATCAAAAACGACATGCCTTATACATCCTGGATACCCTTCGCGGCAGTGGCCGTTCCCTTCTTGGTGACGGTTCCCATTGTGCTGTCATCACGCCGGCCCAACCTGCGGGAAACGTGGACAATAGCAGCCGCCTTTGCCACAGTCGGCCTAGTGGTTTCTATGCTGCCGGGGGTTTTGGACGGCAATATCCCGGAACTCAAGCTGTTCCAGATTTCCCCGGCGATTCCATTCACCCTGCGGGCGGACCCTCTTGGCTTGTTCTTTGCCCTGATTTCCTCATCGCTCTGGCTTCTGACCTCGTTCTACTCCATCGGCTACATGCGAGGCCACCACGAGCACAAGCAAACCCGCTACTACGCCAGCTTCGCCATAACAATGGCGGCGGCCGTCGGCCTGGCGTTTTCAGCCAACCTTCTAACCTTCCTGATCTTTTTCGAAATCATGACCTTCGCTACCTATCCTCTCGTCATCC
>Ga0114996_10009864_pt1 | contig 10404 bp, 7 predicted proteins | sample ArcticOcean_MG_C_4_FD_87039 | JGI IMG/M metagenome (GOLD analysis project Ga0114996, IMG submission 87039) | Marine microbial communities from western Arctic Ocean - ArcticOcean_MG_CB4_134 | ecosystem: Environmental > Aquatic > Marine > Oceanic | place: Arctic Ocean: Canada Basin | collected...
ACGAGCAACATGGCCAGCCTACAAATGATTCTGCCGGTGCTCAGCGAAGCGGCCCAGCGTCTGCAAATCGAGCCACAACTGTTGATGCTGCCGGCGACGTTGGCGGCAAGTTTCGCCTTCATGTTGCCGGTCGCGACGCCGCCCAACGCGATCGTATTCGGCTCGGGTCGTCTGCGGATCGCCGATATGATCCGCGCCGGCATTTGGCTCAATTTGCTCGGCGTCGTGGTCGTGGTCGGCACGCTGATGGTGCTAGGGTATTCGTAGATGCATGGTTCATGTCCAACACCTACCGATTCGCTAGCGGTGATCATCGTCCGGTTGATTATCGGTCGTGCAAATCACCTCCAACCATGATAACATTCAACATGGTTCGGCTAGTCTGGGAATGGGAGAGCTTCGAGTTTTCTTTCAACAAGCCTGCCGAACGACTTTCTTCGACTCAATCGCCTATTGTGTCTCCACAAACAGAGCACCCTTGATGTTGCGAAGCATGCTACTTGCCGGACTGATCGCACTCGCAATGCCCGCGATCGTGTGCGCCTGCCCTTTTTGCCCCAAGGTTTCGCTGACCTTCAGTGAGCAGATCAACTCAGCCAAAGCGGTCGTGATCGCTCGGCTAACCACCAAGTCCCCGCCGCCACAGCCAAAAGAGTTCAGCGGCGATGCGATTGGCGAGGCGTTGGAAAAGGCCAAATCGACGTTCCAGATCGTCCGCGTGCTCAAGGGACAAGAACTCGTTGGCGACGCCAAGACCGTTCGCGTGCTCTACATCGGCAAAGCCAAAGAAGGCGCCACAATGCTGGTCTTTGGCGTAGAGGCCGAAGGGTTTGTCTGGCAGTCCGCCTTAGAGATCGGTGCCGAAGGACCCGAATATCTTGATCAGGTGCGTAAGCTATCCAAGAAAGGCGGCCAGCGGCTCGTCTTTTTTCAGGATTACCTGACGCACAAGAACAGGGCGCTGGCCGAAGATGCGTTCGGCGAGTTCGCCTCGGCTCCTTACAAGGACCTGCTCGAAATGAAAGGCCGGCTGAAGCGCGACCAGATCGTTCGCTGGATCGCCGATCCCAAGACGCCCGTCTCGCGCCGCCGGCTCTACTTCACCATGCTCGGCGTTTGCGGCACGAAGAAAGAGGCAGACTGGCTCGCCGAGATTATTCGTTCGGGTGACACCCCAAGCAAGCGAGGTCTCGACGCGCTGATCGCCTGTTATCTGCGGCTATCGGGCAAGTCCGGTCTGCCGCTGATCGAAGAGCGATTCTTGAAACACGAAAAAATCGACGGCAAACAGGTCCCCTATATCGAGACCTATGCCGCGATCCAAGCGATCCGTTTTCACGGCCAAGAGACCGACGTGATTGCCCGCAAGCGATTACTTGCGAGTCTGCGACTGCTGCTCGACCGGCCGCTTCAAGCCGATCTGGTCATTCCCGATCTGGCTCGCTGGAAAGATTGGTCGGTGATCGAGCGGCTGACCACAATGTTCAAGCAGGCGGACGACGAGACCTCCTACCTGCGTGTGCCGGTGGTCCAGTATCTGATGGCTTGCCCGCTGCCGGCTGCCAAAAAAAAGCTCGCCGAACTCGAAAAGCTCGATCCGGAGGTCGTTCGCCGAGCCGTGATCACGCTAGCTCCGGCAAAGGCCGCCAAAACCAGTGATTCCCCCAACACAGCACCCCGTTAGCAGGAGAATTGCAAAGTCGCGCGGAAGGGGTCAGGTCCATGTTTTCGGCCAACGCTTTTCGCAAGTGGCAGAGTTTTGCTCGCCGAAAAATGGACCAGACCCCAGACTTTGCAGTTCTTCTGACCCCGTTAGGCCTCATCTGCGTCGGCGGGCGGGAAGTTGCTATAATGGGTATGTCGATTCGTGCAATCAGCAATCGAGAGGATTCGAGTGATGCTTTCCTGCAAACCGCTGTTCATTCTGGCCGTTGGCGCCGTAATCTTCCTGGGCACGTCGGCGGTCCGCGCTTGTCCGTTCTGTACCGCGACGTCGTTGACCTTCTGCCAAGAGATCAAACAGTCGGACGTGACCGTGGTCGCCAAACTGACGTTTCGGCCGGTGCTAAAAGATCCACTCAGCTCGTCGCTCGACATCGAAAAGGCCAAAGCCACGTTCGAGGTGATGCGGATCATCAGGGGCGAGAAGTTCGTCGAAGGCAAGAAGACAATCCGTGTCACCTATTTCGGCCGCTCAAAACTCGGTACCCGATTCTTGATCATGGGCATCGACCCGCCCAAGATCAACTGGTCAACCCCGATTCCCGTCGGCGAGCGGGCGGAGAAGTATCTGCTGAGGGCGGTCATACTGCCGGCTAAGGGAGGCAAGCGGCTGGAATTCTTTCAGAACTATCTCGAGGACAAAGACGAGATGCTCGCCCGCGACGCCTACGACGAGTTCGCGAAGGCGCCGTATGATCTGGTCAAACAACTCAAACCGAAGATGAACCGCGACAAGATCGTCGGCTGGATCAAGGATCCCGAAGTACCCGCGTCGCGCCGCCGGTTGTATCTCACGATGTTGGGTGTTTGTGGTGGCGAAAAAGATCTGCCGATGCTCGAAAAAATGATCGTCTCCGGCGACCGCAAGCAAAAGGCCGGCTTCGACGCCTTGATCGGGTGTTATCTCACGCTCAAGGGCGTAGAGGGGCTGAAACTGATCGAAGATCGGTTCCTTCGTCAGGATGTGGTCGAAGGCAAAAAGGTGGACTATTCCGACACCTACAACGCGCTGCAAGCGCTCCGGTTTCACGGTCAGGATGGCGGGGTTCTTCCGCGCCCGCGGATCGTCGAGGCGATGAAGCTCATGCTCAAACGGCCTCGCTTGGCCGATCTAGTGATCCCCGACTTGGCTCGCTGGAAAGACTGGAGTGCGATGGAGCAACTCGTCTCGATGTTCAAGATGTCCGATCCCGACACGACTTGGGTTCGCACGCCAATTTTTCTCTATCTCAGGGCCTGTCCATTGCCGGCCGCCAAGAAGCACCTCGAGGTACTGGCCAAGCTAGATCCCGATGCGTTTGAGCGGGCACAGGCATTCGCGCCACCTGAGGAGGCCAAAGACAAGAAATCCTCTGGCGCTGCCAAGAAAAGCGATACAAAGAAGAAAGATGCCGCCAAGACCAACACGTCAGCCGGCGCTTCTGCGCGCCAGGACTGGCCTCTTTGGGCAGGCGTTTCTATGATGACATTAGCCGCGGTATTGCTAATCCGCCGTACCTCGCGGCGCTGAGTATATCGCGTGCGATGGCCTTTCCAACGATTCTTACCGCCACAACATCATGGCCTCTGAAGTCCAACCACCGCTCTCGTCGCAAGATGCCGACACGGCCCGATATGAACAATATCGGGCGTTAAGCATCAGCGCGGTGTCGAGTCTTGTGTTGGGCGTGTTGTCGATCCTGGCGATGTATGAATGGGTATTGGCCGTGATCCCGCTGTTGGGAATCGTCGTTGGCGTCATATCACTAGCGAAGATTCGTCGCTACGAGGGCGAACTGACCGGGACTCGACTGGCAAAGATCGGCATCACGCTCTCAGCCTTGTTTCTGGTCACCGGATGGACCTGGATGGGCGTCGAGTACGCGATCGAGGTACCCGAAGGGTTTCAGCGCGTCACGTTTCGCGAGTTGCAGCCGCATCACAAAACCCCCAAGAACCTGCCGCCTGAGGCGATCGCGCTCGATGGCCAGCAGGTTTTTGTCAAAGGCTACGTTCTTCCTGGAATTCAACGCGACGGCCTGACGGAATTCATTCTAGTTCCGGATCTTGGCACATGTTGCTTTGGTGGACAGCCTAAAATTACCGATATGATCTATGTGAAATTGAAGAGTGACCAGACCGTCGGTTTTTCGTATTATCAGCAGAAATTCGCCGGCACGTTTCGCGTCCTCCGGGGTCGCACGGCAGAAAAGGTCGGTTCGGTTATTTATCATCTCGATGCGGAGTATGTGAAATGAAAAGCATATTTTCAGCGACCGCCGTATTTCTTATTGCTAGCAGTGCCCTCTGTGCGACTGCTGCTGAGTCGACGAAGAGCCTGACGTTTGACGACGTTAAGCTCGATATGAAGAACGAGGAAAAGTACCGCCCTGAGCTGTTGACCGACAAAGTCAAGGCGCTGGCCGGCAAAACCGTCAGCATCAAGGGGTTTATGAGCCCCAGCTTCAAGGCGGACGGTATCACCCAGTTTGTTTTGATGCGCAACAGCTCCTGCAGATTCGGCCGTGACGCGCCTCATCATTTTGTGCGTATCAAACTGGCGGAGGGCGATTCGGTGAAATTCCAGATCACGCCGCTCACCGTCGAAGGTCGCTTCAAGATCGAAGAATTCAAGCTCGGCAAAAAAGTCTTTGCGATCTATCGCATGACCACCGCCGAAGTGAAATGAGCGCGGCCCCTGGATCTCGTCTGCTGTGCGGCTTGCTCTGCGCGCTGATCACCCTGATTGCCTCCGCCTCGCCGGCGTGTCCCTTCTGTAAATCGCTCAGGCCAACGCTTTCTCAACGAATCGACGCGGCACAGATTGCCGTGCTTGGCGAGCGCAAGTCCGACAAGTCGATCCTCGCGCATCACATTCTCCGTGGCAAGTCACTCGCGAAGCCCGGTTCACGGCTCCCTTCGCCCGATCGGTTTGCCGCCAAGACGGGTACGTTATTGCTGCTGCTCGGTTCTGGGCCGAAAGATGCCTCGCTCGAAGATCTCAAGTTTTCCGCTGTGCCGCTGGCAGAGGCGAGTTACTCGTACGTGGCTCGAGCACCCTCGCCAAAAAAGAAGAGCCGTGACCGCCTGCGTTACTTTGCCCGCTATCTGGAACATGCGGACGAGTTAATCGCCGAAGACGCCTATCAGGAATTCGGCCACGCGGCCTATGACGAGGTGGCGGCGGTCCGCGATGTTTTTCTGTCGAGCAAGCTACGCACTTGGCTCGCCGACGAAGCGACACCGCAGGCCCGGCGCGGATTCTATGCACTGGCCTTGGCACTGGCCAAGGAAGACACCAAGGCGAAACAAACCAATGCCCAGTTCCTTCGGGCAATCATCCTTCGCCCGGCCGACGACTTTCGGGCCGGCTTCGACGGCGTGTTGGGCGGCTATCTGGTCGCGGCGAGCGAGCCGGCGCTGAAGTTGATCGAAGATCGCTATCTGGCCAATCCCAAAGCGGCCGTCGGCGATGTGAGACATGCAATCGCGGCGCTACGTTTCTATCAAGAGTACGGCCGGGCCGTCGAAACGAAAAAACTAGCCGCCGCACTTCAGAAACTTCTCGTGCGACCGGAATTCGCTGCCGAAGTGATTCCCGACTTGGCCCGCTGGAAAGATTGGTCTTCGCTCGAGACCGTGGCATTGCTCTACGAGCAGCGCGGCTATACCGCGCCGGAAATCCGCCGCGCGATCATTGGCTATCTGCTGGTCTGTCCCGGCTCGTCCGCGGCCAGGCACTTGGCGCGTCTTCGTCGCCTCGATCCGCGCGGAGTCGCCGCCGCCGAAAAGACCCTCTCCGCGACGGTCGTCACGCCCGAGTAGGGCATTTTTCTGTTGAATGTTTCGCGGGGGTGACGTCCTCCCGCGGTCTGGCTGCGCCCAAGTTACTTCGCTTCCAACTGGCTTCGCTTGAGCGTCATCGTGTGAACTGTCCTGCCTTTGATCGTGATACAGCGGAACGTCATCGTGGGATCAGCGGCGGTCAGGTCAAAGGTGAGCATTCCAAAGAAGTTGCCCTTGTTATAGGAGAAGATCGCTTGCTTTCGCGTAGCATGCGTGTGGCGATTGGTCAGCTTCGAGGTCTCGAACTCGTAAAGGTCGTAGCCCTTTGGCCGCTTGATGCGATAGATGTCGGTTCGGTGTCGGTCGGCCGAGAGCAGCACGACGCCGCCGATTTTCTTGCGGTCGATCAGCGAGAGGATCTCCTCGCGTTCGCCCTTGACTCCCCACCACGAATCGGCACCGCCCTTATCGGCGGTCTCGGTCCAGAGGGTACCCGAGGCGAGTACCTTGAACGTGGCGGTCGACTTGCCGAGCTCCCCGAGCAGCCATTTCTTCTGCGTCGGGCCAAGCATCGTGCCGTCTTTGAACGAGCGATAGTAACGGCCGTCGGTCATGAAGAATTCGACGTCGCCGATCAAAAACTTGTACCAACACCCGGGCTGCTTCTCGCCGCCGCCATAGCCGGGATTGACCCAGTTCTCTTGAAACACCCGCCAAACCGGCACCTTCCAGTCGGGCTTGAACGGATCGAGCCCTCCGGCACAATCGTTGGCGCCGAAATCATGGTCGTCCCAGATCGAGTAGCACGCCGCACCGGCGGTCAGCCGCTGAAACTCGGGCCGCAACTGCCGGCGATAGTAATAAAGCCGATGCCGGCTGCGATTCTTGGGGTCATCGATATAGATATTGTCGCCCAAGAACAGAAACGCCGACGGATGGAAACTGGCCACGGTATCCCAAATCCGTTCGTGTTCCGGCACGTAACGGGCTCCGCCCCCGAACGCGACGTCGAACTTGGCTTTCTGGCCGGACATCGGCGAGGTGCGAAATCGGGCCGGCTTGTCCTTGAGCACCGGACGCCCGTCGACCGTGACGTCGTAGTGGTACAGCGTGTTGGGTTTCAAGCCGGCGACTTCCATGATCGCTGTTAGGTCGGCTTCATCGCCGGTGCGTACCACTTTGCTCTTGATCGGGTTCGATAGATCTGCATTGGCCGAGAGCACGACTTGCACTTCAGCCGGTGCCGGTGTGCGAACCCAAATGCGAGCACTCGAATCGGTCACACAGCCGAGCATCGGCCCACCGAACAGCCGCAGGTCGTGCTTCTTCACCAGCGCCGTCAGCTTCTTGTCGGTGTGTACCTTGGCGAGCGAATTTTCGCGTCCACCACCCGACTTCATCATCAGCTTGATCAGCACCGGCTCAAGTTCTCCGAGCACCGGCGTGTCAGGCGGCGTCGGAATAATGCCCTTGGCATGAATCCAAGATGTGAAAAGCACAAACACGCACAAGGTCAATCGACAATGCGTCATATCAGATGTTCCATTAAGCGAAAATCAACAGAAGACCAACCACCACCCGTTTCGCGGCCGCTTCCAAGCGGCACTCCCGCCTGCCATCTATCCACCAAGGCAAGACCAACGGAACCCCGCCTCACACCAACAACTTCTTCACCACGTTCCCCCCAACATTCGTCAACCGCACGTCGAGACCCTTGAATCGATGGTTGAGCTTATGATGATCAAACCCGAACAAGTGCAGAATCGTCGCATGCAGGTCGTTAACATGCACCGGCTCGTCGACCGGGGCCCAACCAATGTCGTCGGTCGTTCCGAGCACCTGACCGCCCTTGATCCCGCCGCCGGCCATCCAGAGACTGAACGCATAGGGATGATGATCGCGGCCCGTGTTGAACTTGCCCTTACTGCGGTTTTCGCCCAGCGGAGTGCGACCAAACTCGCCCGCACAGATCACCAGCGTCTCGTCGAGCAGGCCGCGCCGCTTGAGATCCTTCACCAGTCCCGCCGCCGGTTGATCGAGCATGCCGGCGTTGTAGGTCAACTCGGGACTCAAGTTGCTGTGATGATCCCAAGAGGCGTGCATCAGCGTCACGCAGCGCACACCCCGCTCGACCAGACGTCGGGCGAGCAGGCAGTTGCTGGAGAATTGCTTATAGACGTTCGCCCCACCGCCACGGAAATTATGCTTAGCTGGTTCCTTGCGAGTCACGCCGTAGAGGTCGAGCGTCTCTTTCGTTTCGCCCGACAGATCAATTAGCTCCGGCGCGGCCCGTTGCATGCGGAACGCCAGTTCATAGGCACTCAGCCGGCTGGCGATTTCGGGATCGCGGAGTTGTTGGTAACGAGCCTGATTCAATTTGGCGATCGCGCCCAAGCCTTGCTGCTGAAGCTGGCGGCTCACCCCGGGCGGATTGGCAAGATTCAGAACGGGCGTTCCTTCGCCACGGAACAGCACGCCCTGATAGGTCGAGGGGAGAAACCCGCTGGTCCAGTTCGATACGCCACCGCTACTGCCTCGAGCGGCGGTCAACACGACATAGCCGGGCAGGTTCTTCGACTCGCTTCCCAGACCATAGGTGAGCCAAGAGCCAAGACTCGGTCGCCCGAAACGTGGCACGCCGGACGAGAGCATCAACTGGGCCGGATGATGGTTGAACGCCTCGGTGTGCATCGAGCGAACCAACGCGATGTCGTCGGCGCAGCTACCTACGTGCGGCAACAGATCGCTTAGCTCCATGCCGCACTGACCGTGCTTGGTAAATTTTCGCGGGCTGCCCATCAAGGTCGCCGAATTCTTCTTAATGAACGCGAAACGAATTTTGTCGGTCATCGACTTCGGCAACGGCTTGCCATGTCGCTCGTTGAGCACCGGCTTGGGATCGTAAAGATCGACGTGACTGGGCGCGCCGGCGAGAAAGATAAAGATGCAAGACTTCGCCTTGGGCGCAAAGTGTGGCGCCTTGACCGCCAGTGGATTGGGCGACGCCGCGCCTTTCTCGGCCGCCAGCAGACCGTCTTGGGCTAACATGTTTGTCAGCGCAAGCCCACCGAGACCGGATGCGCCGGCGGTGAAAAACTCGCGTCGAGTGTAGGCTAGTTCCTCGGGTAGTAACGCCATGTTGCCCTACTCTTTCGTAATAAACTCGTCGAGATTCAACAGCGCTCGCCCGGCGAGAATCCATGACGCCAACTCTGCTTTGGCCATACCGCCCGGCATGGGACGCGAGCCGACGATCGAATCGACTGCTTTGGCATCGCCTTTGAGCAGCGCGAGTTGCTTCGCGTAGAGATCCGTAATCGCGGCATGCTCTGGCTTGGTTGGCGGCCGAGCCATGCAAAGCCGGAACGCATAGTCAGTCCGCGCGGCGATCTGTTTCTTGGCGTCGGTCTCCTTGGGCGACTCGTTGGCGATGCGTCGTCCGAGTTTTTGAGCGCACTCAAAGAAGACCGCATCGTTCCAGATCGTGAGTGCTGCCAGCGGCGTATTGCTAAGCGTCCGCCGCATACAGGCCGTGTTCGAGTCGGGCGAATCGAACGTCATCAACATCGGATAAGGCGAGGTACGCTGAAAAAATGTGTAGAGCCCCCGGCGATAGGCGTCACCGCCTTTGCTGGTGGACCACTTGGCCGAGTTGGCGTACGTCAGGCTCGAATACTCTTTCGGCTGCTGCGGTCGCACGCTCGGACCGCCGATTTTTCGATCCAGAAGCCCGCTCACCGCCAGGGCCAAATCGCGAACGATTTCCGATTCGACGCGACGGCGCGTCTGTCGGGCGAGCAACTCGTTTTGCGGATCCTTCTCGATCAGATCGGCCCGCCCGGCGGACGACTGTCGATAGACGGCCGAGGTAACAATCAACCGGTGAAAAGCCTTCATCTTCCAACCGCTGTCGCGCAGTTCGCTGGCCAGCCAGTCGAGCAATTGCGGATGACTGGGCCGTTCGCCTTGCGTGCCAAAGTCGTCGCCGGTCGCGACGATTCCCTGGCCAAAATACCGCTGCCAGATCCGGTTCACGGTGACCCGGGCCGTCAATGGGTTGGATCTGTGCATGAGCCAGCGTGCCAGATCGAGCCGGTCGGGACGTTTGCCGCGTGGAATTATCGGTGGGAAGATCGACGGCGTGTTGGGTTCGACCGCCGCACCCGGGTTGAGAAAGTTGCCACGCAGATGGATCCGAGCCTGGCGCGGACCGCCTTCGCTCACTGCCTGGGCCTTGGCTCCTTTGTTGCCGCTCCAGGGGGCGGTGACGTTGGTCTCTTTGATGTTGTTGAGCAACGCATAGAACGAATAATACTCCCGCTGCGTCAGCGGGTCGTATTTGTGTGTATGACACTGAGCGCAGCCGACCGACATGCCAAGCCAAATCGTGCCGATCGTGTTGGTTCGATCGACCGTCTTCTTCACGCGGTCTTCTTCGCGATCAGCACCGCCTTCGGTGTTGTGCAGCGTGTTGCGATGAAAGCCGGTGGCGGCCCGTTGCTCGGGCGTTGCTTTGGTGAGCAAGTCGCCGGCGATTTGCTGGATCGTGAACTGATCATACGGCAAGTCTGCGTTAATCGCGTCGATGACCCATTGCCGATAACGCCAGGCATTGGGTCGCTGGCGGTCCTTTTCATAACCGTCGCTGTCGGCATAGCGAGCCAAGTCAAGCCAATGCCGTCCCCAGCGTTCGCCAAAATGTGGAGAGGCTAGCAGTCGGTCAACCACTTTCTCGTAGGCGTCGGGACTCTTGTCGGCCAGCAGCGCCGCGACCTCTTTCGGTTCGGGCGGCAAACCGATCAAGTCGAGATAAACCCGACGCATCAGCATCACGCGATCGGCTGGCGGCGAGGGCTTGATGCCTTCTTTATCAAGCCGCGTACGGACAAACGCATCGATCGCGTTGCGAACCCAACC
>Ga0114996_10009865_pt1 | contig 10403 bp, 2 predicted proteins | sample ArcticOcean_MG_C_4_FD_87039 | JGI IMG/M metagenome (GOLD analysis project Ga0114996, IMG submission 87039) | Marine microbial communities from western Arctic Ocean - ArcticOcean_MG_CB4_134 | ecosystem: Environmental > Aquatic > Marine > Oceanic | place: Arctic Ocean: Canada Basin | collected...
CGCCTGTGCGTCCATCAGCTGCAACCCCGAAACGGGCGGCTGCGAGCTCATTATCTCCGACGATGGTACGGCTTGCACCGACAACAACGCCTGCACCGGCGCCACTGGCGACACCTGCCAAGTAGGCATTTGCAAAGGCGACGTGGTGGTGTGTGACGACGACAACCTGTGCACGAACGACTCCTGTGATTCGGCCACCGGCTGCGTCCAGACCCCCGTCGCCGGATTCAAGGAATGCGATGACGACGATCCCTGTACCCCTTGGGACGGCTGTGAAGGCGGCTTCTGCAAGGGCCAAGGAGCCGTGGATTGCGACGACGACAACGTGTGCACCACCGACAGCTGCAAGGCCGGTGAAGGCTGCGTGCACTCGTCCGCAGCGGGCGCCACATGCAACGACGGCAACGCCTGCACCACCGACGGTACGTGCAGCGCCCAAGGCCAATGCACGAACACGAGTATCGTGGATTGCGATGACAACAACGCCTGCACCACAGACAGTTGTGACGCCGTCACGGGTTGCCAACACGCGGCGCTCTCCGACACGGCCTGTGACGACGGCGACGCGTGCACAGCCACCGACCTCTGCGCGGCGGGCAATTGCGTGGGCAGCGGCCAACCCAACTGCGACGATCAAAATTCGTGCACCACCGATTCGTGCAACAGCCAAGGCGGCTGCGCCAACACGCCCACCGTGGGCAGCGCGTGCGACGACGGCAACGCATGCACAACCGCCGGGACCTGCAACGCCAGCGGTCAGTGTGCAAACACCCAGACCATCGGCTGCAACGACCAGAATGTGTGCACCACCGACAGCTGCGATGTGAACACCGGATGCGTAAACGATAAACTCACGGGGACAGCGTGCGATGACGGCAACGCCTGCACAGCGACCGACGCCTGCGCCACAGGCACGTGTACGGGCACCGGACTGGTCGAATGCAACGATGACAACACCTGCACGGTCGATTCCTGCAACGAGCAATCGGGGTGCATCAACACGGTCCAGGTGGCGGCTGATTGCAACGACAACAACGCGTGCACGGCCACCAGCGCCTGCAACGCCGGCGGCTTCTGCGTGGGCAGTGACCCCGTAGTGTGCACCGACGACGACGTCTGCAACGGCGTCGAAACCTGCGATCCGGCCCAAGGATGCGTGAACGGCACCGCGCTGGATTGCGAAGACGGCCAGAGCTGCACCGTGGACCAATGCGATGCCCTCGCCGGCTGTTCGTCCACCCCGGACGACGTGCTCTGCGACGACGACGTGGAGTGCACGGTCGACACCTGCGACGCGGCCACGGGTTGTCAGTTCACCGCCACCGACAGCCTGTGTGACGACACCTTGTTCTGCAACGGCACCGAGACCTGCGACGCCGACCTGGGTTGTCAGGACGGCACCGCACCGACCACCGACGACACCGTGGCCTGCACGGTCGACGCGTGCGATGACGACACGGACCAAGTGACCCACACGCCGGACCACAGCGTGTGCAGCGACGGCGACGCCTGCACCCTCGATGTGTGCGACGCCGCTGGATGCAGCAATCCTGCCGCTGATCCGGGCGCCCCCTGCGACGACGGCGATGGGTGCACCGTCAATGAGAGTTGTTTGGATGGTACCTGTCTGGGCGGACAAGCCTGCAGCGAGGTGGGCAAACTCTGCTCCAACGGCGAGTGCGTGGGCGGAGGCACCGCGACGGTGACCTGCGTGTCCACCCACACAACCGTCAGCGACGCCAACGGCTCCCTGGAACTCTTGGTCTCTCCCACCACGGCGGGAAGCGACCTCTTTGTGGATCTCTTTGAAGTGTTCTTCAGCGCACTGCTCGACGACGTGAGCGGAGGAAACTAATCATGAAAAACACACTCGCAACACTACTGATAACAACGTGGCTCTTGGCGGGAACGGCCTTGGCCGAAGATCGGCACATGGTGGTGGAAGGCCTGCTCAAAGACGACGCAGGCGCCGTGTTGGAGGGCGACTTCCAGGTCACCGTTTCGTTGTATGCGGCCCAAGACAGCGCGGACGCCGCGTGGTCCGAGACCTTGGACGCGCTCGCGGTCAAAGGCGGCTTCTTCCAAGCCCGGCTCGGCATGGCCAACAAGCTCGAAGCCGGCTTGTTCCAACAAAACGCCGGCCTGTGGATCGGCGTGGCCCTGGAAGGCCAACCGGAGTTTCCGCGGACGTCCTTGGAGACCGATCCCTACGCCTACCGCGCCATGAGCGCCGCCAGCGCCGACGCGCTCAACTGCACGGGCTGTGTGGATCAGAGTCACTTGGGATTTAGCCCGGCCACCGGCGACGCGGACGGCGCGGCCCTGAATGCCATCACGGCCATCAACGCCGATGTGGCGGCCGACATCCAGTGCACCGGCTGTGTGGATATGACCGCCTTGGAGGTGGGCGTCCTGGCCGCCGGCAACATCAGCTTTGATGACACGGTCGCCGCGCTGGGCGCCGAGACCGTTCAATCGGCTTTGGAAAAACTCAAAGCCTTGGTGGATGAGGGCGGCGGCGGCAATGGCGATGTGGTGGAAGGCGCCGGCTCGGTGGCCCTCAGCCAGTCCAACCGCTGGGAGCTCTCGCCCTTCGGCAGCGGACGAAACCGGATCCATTTGTTCAATCCCACCGATCCCAAAGTGCTGATGTTCCTCCATGGTGACAGCACCTCGTCCTACTCCACAGGCAACAACCTGGTGGTGGCCTACGACTTTGCCCCCAACCAGTACTCGGCCGGGCTCAACGGACAGGCGGGCGAGGCGGTCATCCAGGTGACCAACCCCTCCATCTTTAACGTGGGGGCCCACGTGCTTCTCTACCAAACCGTGGGCACCGGCGGGAACGGCACCGGCGCCGGCACCTGGGAGATCAACGCGGTCAAGAGCATCCAAGGGAGCACGGTCGAGATGGTCAAACCCCTGGTCAACAATTACGTCGACAAAGGCGAAAATGCGGCGGGCGACAACGAAGGCCAGGCCCAGGCGGTCATCGCCGCCTCCTACAACAACCTGGAGCTGGTCTCGGGCGGCCACCTCAAACCCTCGAAAAGCCTCACCGAGTATGGCGACGAGGGCGGCATCGTCTACGTGCGGGCCCAGACCGTGACCGTGAAAGCGGGCGGGAAGATCACCGCCAATGGGTTCGGGTTTGACCAATATAATGATTATAAAGACCGAGGTGGTTCGGAATGTCACGCCCGTCCAACCGGCGACTCGGCGAACAACAACTGCTCGGGCGGCGGCGGCACCCAGAACGATAACTACTGCTCCGGCGGTGGCGGTGCGAACAAGACCGCCGGTGCCAAGAGCACCAACATCGTCAATTGCAGTAGCGGCAACGCCGGAAAAGGCGGCACGGCCAAAGGCGACGCCGAAGCCAACATCCTGACCCTGGGCGGCGCCGGCGGTAATGGCTATCACTATCATCAAACTTCGAACGGAAAACCGGCTGACTCCGGACGGGGCGGCGGCCTCATCGTCATCGGGGCCAAAACCTTGAAAGTGGAGTCCGGCGGACTCATCAGCGCCAACGGCATCATAGGCGGTTATGGCGGTGGCGGCGGCGGCGGCGGGACCGTGGCCCTCTTTGTGGAGAACCTCATCAACGAGGGAACCGTCGAGTCCAAAGGGGGTGCCGCTGGTCCCAAGTACAATGGGAGCGAAAGTCTGGGCGGCGTCGGCGGCGAAGGCTGGGTCCATCAATTGGCGCCCATCACCGGCATCATCAACGAGAGCTATCCCAAGGGCGTGAAAGTGCTGGTGGACGGCGCGGATGTGACGGCCACCTTGGGCGATCCCAACGGCAAAGGCTCCCCCCATTGGAGCGCAGAAAACAAGCTCTGGGGCGACACGGGCTTGGTCCCCTGGTCCTCGGGGCCATTGGATCTGACGGGCGCGGCCAATTGGACCCTGGGCGAGCACACCATCACCCTGGAAGAGACCGGCGGGGCCGGCGGCCTGCTGGAATCGTATGTGTATGTCATCTATCCCTTCACCGAGAGCACTCCACCGCCCAACAACTCGTGCGGCTCGCCGGTGCTGTTGGATCCCAACACCGAAGCGGTGGTCATCTCCGGCACCACCGAGGACACCATGGGCAAGACCCTGGCCACCGACGACAGCAAACAAGCCGGCTGCGGCGGCGACAGCGGACCGGACGTGGTCTATAAGATCGAGCTGGCCCAACGCTCGCTCATCCACGCCAACGTGGTGGCGCCTTTCGCCAGCAAGCTCTACATCCGAAGCGACAATTGCACCACCGGTGAGATGGTCTATTGCGCCCAGACGGAGCTGACGACCACGCCGCTGGAGCCCGGGGATTATTACCTCTTTGTGGACTCGGACGCTGAGGGTGCCAAGGGCAACTTCACCTTGGGCGTGTCGACCACCCCCGCGCCGCTGCCGACCAATGACACCTGCGCGACGGCCATGACCTTAAACTTTGGCCTCGACGGCATCGCCACCCATGACGGCACCAGCCTCTATGGGTTGGATCAATACAAAGGGCTGTGCCCAGCCCCGAACAACCTGGGCGCGGACACGATCTATGAGCTGGACGCGGGCACGGGCCAGACGCTCACCGCCACCGTCACGGCTGATTTTGATGCGGTCCTCTACATCACCACCATGCAGTGTGGAGCCAATGGGATCCCGCTGGGGTGCAGCAAGACAGGCTCGCTGACTTTGCAAGGTTTGGCGGGCGGCAAGTACTGGTTGTATGTGGATGGGACCGCCGAGAAAGAGTGGGGAACCTACAATCTGTCCGTGTCGCTGACCACACCGGGACAATAGAAGAGGGCGAAGGAAATGACGAAGAGAACAACGCGGAATCGATGGCTACCGACAACGGTCTTGGGGTTAGCGCTCTTGTGGATGGTTCCCAGTGCCCTGGCCGAAGACCGGCACATGGTGGTGGAGGGCCTGCTCAAAGACGACGCGGGCGCGGTGTTGGAGGGCGACTTCCAGGTCACTGTTTCGCTCTATGCGGCCCAAGACAGCGTGGACGCCGCGTGGACCGAGACCTTGGACGCGCTCACGGTCAAAGGCGGCTTCTTCCAAGCCCGACTCGGTATGGCCAACAAGCTGGAGGCCGGCTTGTTTCAACAAAACGCCGGCCTGTGGATCGGCGTGGCCCTGGAAGGTCAACCAGAGTTTCCACGGACGTCATTGGAGACCGATCCCTACGCCTACCGCGCCATGAGCGCCGCCAGCGCCGACGCGCTGAGCTGCACGGGCTGTGTGGATCAGAGTCATTTGGGGTTTAGCGCGGCTACCGGCGACGCGGACGGCGCGGCCCTGAGCGCCATCGCGGCCATCAGCGCCGATGTGGCCGGCGACGTCCAGTGCACCGGCTGCATTGATTTGACCGCCCTGGAAGTGGGCGTCCTGGCGGCGAGCAACGTCAGCTTTGACGACACAGCCTCCGAGCTGGGTGCCGACACCGTCCAATCGGCTCTGGACAAACTCAAAGCCCTGGTGGATGAGGGCGGCGGCGGCAGCGGCAAAGTGAATGAGGGGAACGGGACCATTGTCCCCTACAACAGCCAGTGGGGACTGCCCTCCTACGGTACCGCCGTGGAATACGTCCATCTGATGAATCCATCGGCGGCCAAAGTGCTCGTTCATCTCTATGGGGGCGAGGCCACCGGCTTTGCGGGCTCCAACAATCTCATTGTGAGCAACACCTACGCGCCCAACGCCTACTCGGGCGGCGTCAACGGAGATCAGGGCTCCGACACGGTCAATGTCACCAACGCCGGTGAGTTTAATATCGGCGACCATATCCTCATCCACCAAACCGTGGGCAACAGCCCCGGACACTGGGAGTTGAACGCGGTCAAAGCGGTGACCGGCACAGCGATCACCCTGGCCAAGCCCTTGGAGGAAAGCTACAAGAGCGCGACCGGAAACACCCAGGAGCGCGCACAGATCGTGATCGCCGCCTCCTACAACCAGCTGGAAATTGTGAACGGCGGTACCATCCGTCCATCGATGGGTCTCACCGGCAACAACGACAACAACTTGCGCGGCGGCATTGTCTATCTCCGGGCCCAGTCCATCACCCTCAAGAGCGGCGGGAAGATTGAGGCCAGCGGTAACGATAGTCCCACAGGCAGTTATGGCGGGTTTTATGGCGGGGATAATGGCAATAGTCCCGGCAGTGAACGAGGACAGTCGGAATGCAGCGTACAGGACGGCAACTATTCCAACGCGAACAATTGTTCCGGCGGGGGCGGTGGTCGTCACTACACGAGCACCTGCAGTCATGGCACCAATGCGGCCGGCGCCGGCGGGGGCAACAAAACCGCAGGTGAAAACGGCAAGGGTGGCAGTAATGTCGGAACAGGCGGCGCGGCGAAAGGGTCGGCCGACGCGGCCACGTTGGAGTTCGGCGGCGGCGGCGGTTATGGGGCCTACTATTGGGGCGGACGGGGCGGCGGCATCGTCGTTCTGGGAGCCAAAACCATCATTGTGGAAACCGGCGCTACGATCTCCGCTAATGGATCCAATGGAAGTGGCAGCTCTAGCTGCAGAGCGGCCGGGGGCGGCGGCGCCGGGGGTTCGGTTTTGCTCTTTGCCAAAACCGTGGACAACCAGGGCACCATCGAAGCGAAGGGCGGCAACGGCGGGGACGGTTACAGCAGCAAGGATGGTGGTGACGGTGGCGAAGGCTGGGTCATTGAAAAAGAACCCGTCCCCGGCGTCGTCAACCAGAGTTACGCCACCGGCGTGGAGATCTGGGTGGACGGCCAGGAGGTCACCGCGGCCGTCGGTGATCCCAACGGCAAAGGTGAGCCTCATTGGGGCAGCACAAACAAGAAGTGGGGCGCCACGGGCACCGATGCCTGGTCGACCGGTCCGTTGGATCTGACCAACGTGGCCAATTGGACGCTGGGGGAACACAAGCTGGAGTTCAAAGAGACCGGTGGGGCCGGTGGTGATCTGAAAGCCTACACCTACGTAATCTATCCCTTCACCGAGAACAGCCCACCGACCAACAACACCTGCGGCGCACCGATACTCCTCGATCCCAACACCGAACCGGTGGTCGTCTCCGGCACCACCGAAGACGTGATGGGCAAGACCTTGGCCAGCGACGACAGCAAGCAAGAAGGCTGCGGCGGCGACGGTGGTCCGGACGTGGTCTACAAGATTGAGCTCGCCGAGCGCTCGCTCATCCACGCCAACGTGGTGGCGCCTTTCGCCAGCAAGCTCTACATCCGAAGCGACAACTGCGCCACCGGAGACATGATGTATTGCGCGGAGAACGAGCTGACGACCACGCCCTTTGAGCCCGGGGACTATTACCTCTTTGTGGACTCCGATCTGGCCGCTGCAAAAGGCAACTTCACCTTGGGCGTCTCCACCACCAAGGCGCCGCTGCCGACCAACGACACCTGCGCAACGGCCATGACCCTAAACTTTGGTGCCGACGGCTTGGCCACCCATTCGGGGACCACGCTCTACGGGCTGGACCAATACAAAGGATCGTGTCCGGCCCCCAACGACAAAGGCGCCGACGCGGTCTATGAATTCGACGCGGGCACGGGCCAGACATTGCAAGTGGACATCACCGCGGACTTCGACGCCTTGCTCTACGTCACGACCATGCAGTGTGGCAAAGACGGTTTCTCACTCGGATGCAACAAGGCGGGCAGCCTGACGATGCAAGGTCTCAACGGTGGAAAGTACTGGCTCTATGTGGATGGATCGGCCGAAAAAGAGTGGGGAACCTACAATCTGTCCGTGTCGCTGACCACACCGGGACAATAAAAGAGGGTGATTGGAATGACGAAGAGAACAACGCTGAATCGATGGCTACCGACGACGGTCCTGGGGCTCGCGCTCTTGTGGATGGTTCCCAGCGCCCTGGCCGAAGACCGGCATATGGTGGTGGAAGGCCTGCTCAAAGACGACGCAGGCGCCGTGTTGGAGGGCGACTTCCAAGTCACCGTTTCCTTGTATGCGGCCCAAGACAGCGTGGACGCCGTGTGGACCGAGACCTTGGACGCCCTCACGGTCAAAGGCGGCTTCTTCCAAGCCCGACTCGGCATGGCCAACAAGCTCGAGTCCGGCTTGTTCCAACAAAACACCGGCCTGTGGATTGGCGTGGCCCTGGAAGACCAACCCGAGTTTCCACGAACGTCCTTGGAGACCGATCCCTACGCTTACCGGGCCATGAGCGCTGCTAGCGCTGACGCGCTGAGCTGCACGGGCTGTGTGGATCAGAGTCACTTGGGGTTTAGCGCGGCCACCGGCGACGCGAGCGGCGCGGCCCTGAGCGCCATCACGGCCATCAGCGCCGATGTGGCCGGCGACGTCCAGTGCACCGGCTGCATTGATTTGACCGCTCTGGAAGTGGGCGTCTTGGCGGCGAGCAACGTGAGCTTTGACGACACGGCCTCGGAGCTGGGCGCGGATAACGTACAAACCGCTCTGGACAAGCTCAAAGCCCTGGTGGATGAGGGCGGCGGCGGCAGCAACGCCAACGAAGGCGCTGGATCCGTAAGCCGCTATTCCAATCAGTGGGGAATGCCTTCCTACGGCACCGCCATTGAGTACCTCCATCTCCTGAACCCCTCGCCGGCCAAAGTGCTCTTGCATCTCTACGGCGGGGAAAACACGGGGTTTGCGTCGTCCAACAACCTCATCGTGAGCAACAGCTACACACCGAACACCTACAGCGGCGGCGCCAACGGCGGGGCAGAAGACGACACCCTCACAGTCAGCAACGCGGGCGCCTTCAATCAGGGCGACCACATCCTCATCCATCAAACCGTGGGCAACAGTCCCGGTCACTGGGAGCTCAACGCCGTTCAAGCCATTAACGGCAACAGCCTGAAGTTGGCAAAGAAACTGGAACACAGCTACGTCGACAATGACGACAGTTCCAATCGGGCGCAAGTGGTCATCGCCGCCTCGTACAACACCTTTGAGGTGGTCAACGGCGGCCATGTCTACCCGTCCGTTGACCTGAATACCGATGCCGCAAGTGGTGGCATCGTCTACGTTCGTGCACGGCAGCTCACGGTTAAGAATGGCGGTAAAATCAGCGCCAACGGGTACGGGTTTCAGGGCGGCGGTTCAAACAGCGGCTGGCAGCAATGGTCCAGACAAGGCGACTCGGAATGCAACACGAACAAGGACACCAACGACACGCAGAATAACTGCTCCGGTGGCGGTCCTGGGTACCCCTATTCAAGCTACTGCGAGACCCACAACTACGGCGCTGGCGGCGGCGGCAACAAGACCGCCGGGACCCAAGGCAAATACCACAACTGCAATTGCGAACAAGGTGGACAAGGAGGTGCCGCCAAAGGCACCGACGACGGAACAGAGCTTCATTTCGGCGGCGGCGGGGGTTCTGGCTATTATGAAAATCAGGGCTATGGAGACGGTGGCGGGATTGTGGTGCTCGGTGCAGAGACCATTATCGTGGAGTCGGGCGGTACCATAGAGGCCAAAGGCGGCAACGGCCGTGGTGGATGCCATGGCTCGGGTGGTGGCGGCGCCGGCGGTACGGTGGCGCTCTTTGCCACGACCACGCAAGTGGATGGGAACATCAACGTCTCGGGTGGCAGCGGGGGCGACAACAGCGGCAATGCCAATGGCGGTGGGGGTGGTGAAGGTTGGAGCATACAATTGACTCCCATGCCGGGCATGATCAACCAAAGTTACGCCACCGGTGTGGAGATCTGGGTAGACGGCCAAAACGTGACGGCCACCATCGGCGATCCCAACGCCAAAGGGTCCCCCCATTGGAACAGCACCGACAAGAAATGGGGAGCCACGGGCACCGAAGCTTGGTCGACCGGGCCGCTGGATCTGACCAACATAGCCAACTGGACCCTGGGCGAACACAAGCTGGAGTTCAAAGAGACCGGCGGGGCCGGCGGCGATCTGAAAGCCTACACCTACGTCATCCACCCCTTCAGCAAGAGCACCCCGCCGGACAACAACGCCTGCGGTGCGCCGACGCTCCTGGATCCCAACACCGAAGCGGTGGTCATCTCCGGCACCACCGAGGACTTCATGGGCAAGACCTTGGCCAGCGACGACAGCAAACAAGAGGGCTGTGGTGGCGACGGTGGTCCGGACGTGGTCTACAAGATCGAGCTCGCCGAGCGCTCGCTCATCCACGCCAACGTGGTGGCACCTTTCGCCAGCAAGCTCTACATCCGAAGCGACAACTGCGCGACCGGAGACATGATGTATTGCGCTGAGAACGAGCTAACGACCACACCCTTTGAGCCCGGGGATTACTACCTCTTTGTGGACTCGGATCTGGTGGCGGCCAAGGGCAATTTCACTCTGGGCGTCTCCACCACCAAGGCGCCGTTGCCGATCAACGACACCTGTGCGATGGTTATGACTTTGAACTTTGGGGTCGACAGTATGAC
>Ga0114996_10009867_pt1 | contig 10403 bp, 9 predicted proteins | sample ArcticOcean_MG_C_4_FD_87039 | JGI IMG/M metagenome (GOLD analysis project Ga0114996, IMG submission 87039) | Marine microbial communities from western Arctic Ocean - ArcticOcean_MG_CB4_134 | ecosystem: Environmental > Aquatic > Marine > Oceanic | place: Arctic Ocean: Canada Basin | collected...
GTGCCGTGATGATCTGCTCCGGCGTGTGTCGTCTCCTGCTCATTGCTGACCTCCTCGCTGAATCTCCGACCAGCTCAGATCCTAACATCCGCTCTGGTCTCCTTTCAGGGGGTCACGCCATCGGTGGCTCCACCGTCGATCTGTGCCGCCACCGTCGTGATGACGAGCGCCGTGAGACTCAGGAAAAAAATGCCACTTTTCATTATCGATTCCTCACCTACGTGCCACCGGAGAACGCTTCTTTTCGTGGAACTCCGGGGAAGTCCGCACGCACCCGGTTCGGGCTCGACCTAAGCAACTATATATTACCCCGCATTCATGGGAGTCTGTCTGGGACCAATTCGTTAAGCACGCAGCGGCCTCCTGTAGAAGAGTCAGACCGGAACTCCACAGGGCGGTGAACGGTATTTCCAGCGTCGATCAGATTCGTACCCTTTCCCTGGCGGACAGGTAGATCACCATGGTTGTCCGCAGGGACAAGCTCGCCGCACGCCTGTGCCTACGTGTGCGTATTTTATTCTCCACGCTGCCCCTCTTCTTGGCGCTCGTCCTGCTCTCGACCCCATTTGGACTACGGGCCCAAGTGGCTGGCCAGGGGAACAACGAGCCCACGAGGGAAGACATCGCCGACGCCGTCTATAACCACGAAGCGGCCGTTCGGGCTCGGGCCGTAAGAGCGCAGACCGCCATCGACGTGGATGGTCGGTTCGACGAGCCGGTTTGGGCGCAGGCTCCAGCCATCACGGAGTTCTTCCAGGAAGACCCCGCTGAGGGCGAGCCGGCAACGGAGCGTACCGAATTCCGCGTAGCGTACGACGATGCCGCGATCTATATCGCGGCCAATCTCTACGATCGATTTCCGATCACCACCCGCCTTCAGCGTCGCGATGTCGGGTTGGGCGACTTCGACTTCATCACGATCAGCCTCGACAGCTACCACGACCACGAGACCGCATACCAGTTTTCTGTAAACCCGTCGGGCACGATCCGCGACGCCGTGTCGTCCAGCGGGGGCGGAGGCGGTGGGGGCGGCGCGAGGGGCGACACTTCGTGGGATCCCGTCTGGGACGTCGCGACGCAGATTACGTCGGAGGGGTGGACGGCGGAGATGCGCATCCCTTTCAGTCAGCTTCGTTTCAGCACCGCCGACGAGCAGATCTGGGGCCTCGAAATAAAGAGAAACATTCACCGGAACCAGGAAACGGTGGCGTTCCCCTTCATCCCGACGCTGGATCGGGCGGGGGCCTCCCGCTATACGCATCTAGAAGGGATCGAGGGCATCGAGACCGGCCGACGGTTGGAGCTCTTACCCTACGTGGCTGGCCGCGGGGAGTACCTCGAGTTGGCGACTCCGGATGGCGTCAGCTTCGCGAACCCCTACCAGACAGGATCCGACTACTTCGGCGAGGCGGGGCTGGATCTGAAGTACCGTTTGACGTCGAACGTCACGTTGGACGGGACCGTGAACCCCGATTTCGGACAAGTGGAGTTGGATCCGTCCATCATCAACCTGACGGCGTTCGAGACTCGCTTCGAGGAGCGTCGTCCTTTCTTTGTCGAGGGCGGGGACATTTTCCGAGTTGGCGAGGGAGGCCCAGGTGGTAGCACGGGTCGGCCCCCGCAAGTGTTCTACTCCCGCCGGATTGGACGACCGCCGTCGGGATCGGTCTCTTCAGACGCGGTGTTTTCTGACGTGGCGACGGCCACCACCATCCTAGGCGCCGCCAAGGTCACAGGGAGGGTGGGGGACGGTTGGTCGTTGGGGTTCCTCGAGGCAGTCACCGGACGAGAATCCGCTTTCCAAGTGGACGCGAGCCAGACGACGAGCGAAACCGTAGTCGAACCGACAACCAATTACCTGGTCGGAAGACTTCGAAGACAAGTTCGGGGTGGGGAGACCCGTTTCGGAGTTTTTGGTACCGCGGCGAATCGTGATTTGGGCGGGACGGGTATGGAAGCCGATCTCCACACGGCGGCGTACTCCGGTGGCGCGGACTTCGCTCACGAATGGTCGAATCGTATGTACCGAATCAGCACGATGGTCTCGGGCAGCCTCGTACAGGGGGACCCGGCCGCGATTACGGGAACGCAGGAGTCGTCGACTCGGTACTTCCAGCGTGCGGACGCCGACCACCTGACCTTGGACCCCACCGCGACATCTCTAGGTGGATATTATGCGATGGTCGATGCCGTGAAGCAGGCCGGAGCGTTTGGCGCGAAGGCGGCGTTGGCGTTTGCCAGCCCGGGCTACGAAGTGAACGACCTCGGATTCCAATCCGCTTCGGACCGGATCATTGTGGACACGAACTTCGCGTACAGCCAGCCGAACCCCGGGCGGACCTTGAGACAGTGGGACGCTCGTTGGAGTCCCGACGCGGTGTGGAACTATGCAGGCGATCGGATTTGGACCGAGGTGAACGGAAACTACAACGTCACTTTCTTGAACTATTGGGGGGCGGGCATCAGGCTAGGGTACAACCCCCGGCACGCCGATGATCGGCTCACGCGTGGCGGGCCTTTGGCACGCACGCCCAGCCGTTACGGCGGTATCGTGAACTTCAGTTCGGACGGGAGGCGTAAGACCACGGGCCGCTTCAACTATAACTGGGCCGCCGAAGCGGACGGTTCCTGGGACCAAACGGTCTCCGTCGACCTGACCGCGAATCCGAGTGAGCGCTGGAGGATCCAGTTTGGGCCATCGTACAACTTCCGTCACAACTCGGCTCAATACGTAACGAGGGAGGAGGACCCGTTAGCGACGCAGACTTTTGGTAACCGCTACATCTTCGGTGGACTCCATCAGACCACGCTCTCCCTCGAGACCAGGGTGGATGTAACGTTTACCCCCGTGCTGTCTCTCCAGCTCTATCTCGAGCCCTTCATATCCACTGGGGACTACCGCGAACTGAAGGAGTTCCGGGAGCCGAACACGTTCAAGTTCCTCGAGTACGGGAAGGACGTCGGGACCGTTTCCCAGAATGAAGGCGAGGACTACATCATCGATCCTGACGGAAGCGGCCCTGCTTCGCCGTTTACGGTATCGGATCGTGATTTCAGCCACCGCAGCCTCATCGGAAACGCGGTCCTGCGCTGGGAGTGGCGCCCAGGTTCGACGCTGTTCCTTGTGTGGCAGCAGAGCCGGATCAGTTCGCTCAAAGGGGACGGCACCGACGGCACCGATCCTTGGGTCGGCAACTTCGACTTCGGCAACGATATCGGCGACGTGTTCGCGACGACGCCCGACAATATCTTCGTGATCAAAGTGAACTACTGGCTGAATCCCTGATGGCGGGCCCATGAATAGAGCATTCTTATGAAGAGCACCTTATGGCGATGGTCCGTGTCCGCAGGCCTGCCGAGCGCCTTACTTCTGCTGTGGGCTCGCGACGTCGCGGCCGCGCACGGCGTGGCACAGGACGACGCGTCGTTCTTCCTCACAAACGTGGGCGCGGCCATCGGTCCGTTCATGTATCTCGGCGCGAAGCACATGTTCACTGGCTACGACCATCTCCTCTTTCTGGTGGGCGTGCTTTTTTTCCTGTACCGCTTTCAGGACGTGGTCGCCTACGTAAGCCTGTTCACGCTGGGCCACAGCGTTACCCTTCTGGCGGGCGTTCTTTGGGGGATTCAGGCTAACCCATTCGTCGTCGACGCTATCATCGGCCTCTCCGTCGTGTACAAGGCGTTCGACAACATGGACGGATTTCGCCGTTTTTTTGGTTTCCAACCGAACACGAAGATTGCGGTGCTGGTGTTCGGACTTTTCCACGGCTTTGGCTTGGCGACGACGCTGCAGGAACTCGCGCTTTCGCAGGAGGGATTGGTTACGAACATGCTCAGCTTCAACGTCGGCGTGGAGCTCGGTCAGATTTTTGCATTGATGGGTGTTCTCATTGCGCTGAGCTTCTGGCGTACGCGAGACGGTTTCCTGAGGCATGCTTTCGTGACGAACGGGTTGCTGATGGCGGGCGGCTTCATCCTCATGGGGTATCAGATCGTCGGCTTCTTTGTGAACGCCTCGTGAGGTCCCAGTGACTGATCCGGCGATGCCGGAACTGAACGGGCCCGAGTCTTCAGCGCCCGAATCTTCGACGCCTGAGTCTTTGGTGCCCGAGCCTCCTTCGAAGGCGAAGCTGGCTTGGGCGACACTAGCCGCTCTTCTCGTTGCCGGCGTCGTGCTAGTGACAACCGTGCTGCCCGCCGAATACGACATTGACCCTCTTGGGGTCGGCGAAGCTCTTGGGCTGCGCGTGCTTTCAGGAGGATCGGAAAGCGGCGTAATTCCAGTACGCTCGGACGGATTGCTGGCCGCACGCAGCAGCTACCGGGTAGACCACAAGACGTTCGAACTCGAGCCTGGAGGATGGGTCGAATACAAATACCGGTTGGAAGAGGGCCGCGCGATGGTGTTTTCGTGGACGGCAACCGGGTGGGTCCGCTCCGAGATGCACAGTGAATCCGACACCGCGCCGGAGGGAACGGCCGAGTTCTTCGAGGTGGCGGAGGAGACGCTCCACCGACACGGCAACTACATCGCGCCATTTCCGGGGATCCACGGCTGGTACTGGATCAACGAAACCGACCAGCCGGTGACGCTCACGCTGGATGCTGCCGGATTTTTCACGGCCTCGATGGAGTTTCTGGAGGGTGTGGCCCCCATTGTGACCGAGATCACCGAGACGCCCGACCCCGAGGGTTTTCGGCCGTACTTCTAACTTTTTTGCGTAGTATTTTGCTGTTCGGCCCTTTTCCACGCTTTTAGACCCCTGTTTGGCTTAGTTGGCACTGGTCCAGAGGTCGTCCGGTCCAGATTCTGGCCCCTGCAGCGTCCTCCCGCCGGAATCAGTCCCATCCAGACATGTACAGATTTTGGCGCGCGCGATTCAGATGATCCGGGACGGCGCGCACGGAGGCCTAGGAGCACCCCTCGTCTTCCAAGTGGCCGACGACGCCGGTCAAGGCACCCTTCGCAAGCCTGAACTCGCGTCCTCGGCCGCTCAGAAGCAAGCCAGAGCCTCGAAAAACACCCCGTTAAGTTACAGGGGTCGTTCGCCGCATAGCCGTCCCACGCTTGGAGAATCTCGTGATCAACTTTGGCCACCCAACCCTCGATGAACGCGCCAGCATGCAACTCACGTGCACCCCCTCTCCCACGGTCGCCGCCCGCATGTCTGCCCCTGCCATGGACCTAGAGGGCCTGGGCGACGAGATCGCCAAGCTCGCTGCACACATTGGCTGAGTTGGCGCACCGGCATCGCCCTGGGACCGGCGCGCGAGAGGGTGCGCGTCGCCCACACTCCCGCGGATCTACCCCGCCTCAGCGAGAGGATGCGGACGGGAGTGCTGTCCTACTCCAAGGCCCGGGCCCTGACCCGCGTGGCCACCCCGGAGAACGAGGAAAAGTTGGCGGACTTCGCGCTCCACGGCTCGGCGTCACATGTGGAGAGCCTCGTACGAGCGTGGTGGCGTGTGGACCGTTTGGAAGCACACGGCAACGAAGTGGACCACGGAGAGGAGCGTCACCGGGCTCGCGAGCTCAGCGTGTTCCCGGACGAACACGGCTCCTTCGTCATCCGAGGTCGGCTGGATCCCGAGGTGGGCGCCGTGTTGATGCGGGCGCTCGAGGCGGCGGGTGACGCACTCGGGGGACGGACCAAAGCGCGGACCACCGGACCACGGGGGAGGGCCGCCGCGATCGGGTTACTCGCCGAGCGTGCGTTGCAGGCCGGATTCGAGGTAGACGGTAAGATCCACGGCCGCGCCGACCGCTTTCGGGTGGTCCTGCACGTCGATGCTGCCCGGTCTTCAGCACACGATCTGTGCTCCGAATCGTCGGAACCAGAGCTGGGAGCCATGCTGGAGGACCACCAACACGTTCCCGCGGGAACGTCGAAACGTCTCGCGTGTGACGCGGGCCGCGTCGAGATGACCCACGGATCGGACGGTTCTGTGCTCGACGTCGGCCGAAAGACGAGGATCGTGCCCCCTACCATCCGCAGGGCCCTCGACTACCGGGACGGAGGTTGCCGCTTCCCGGGCTGCGGAAATCGTTTCTGCGACGCCCATCACATCAAACATTGGATCGATGGTGGAGAGACCCGGATCGACAACCTCGTGTTACTCTGTCGCCGTCACCACCGGGCGGTACACGAAGGAGGTTTTGGGGTCGAGGTCGTGGAGGGCGGGGACCATCTCGGGGTTAGCCGCGTCGACGGGCGGGCGGGTCGCCGGTGGGCCGCCACGGTCCGTTTCCGTTGGCCCGATGGGAGACCTTTCCCGGACGCACCCGGGGCGCCGATCCTCTCCAGCGCCGGTGTCCGACATGACGTCGATACACAGCCGCCTGGGGATCGGTGTGGGTCCCGAGACGGCGACGCCCCGTTGGAATGGAGAGCCGTTCGATGCGGGTTGGGCGGTCCACGTCATGTGGAGCCCCGGAATCTGGGCGGTAAGCATCGTCGACCCGAAGCCCAAGAAGCTCACGGATACCACCCAAGCATTTGCCTCGCGACTGACACGAGGACCGTGACGGGGGCTGTGATCAAGGCTCGCGGCGCGACGCATCTTGGCGACGCCGAGACCGGCGGCCACCGAAGTTACACCTCGTGGAAGCCTCGTGCGTAGAGCTAAGCTCCCAACAATCGGCGACTGAGCAGATCCTGCATGTCGCGCCGGCCATCGGCAATCAGATACACATATACCATCTCCCCCGTTACGCGGTAGACGATTCGGTAGGGCTTAAAAAACAACTCCCTGTACTCCTGGATACCGAGGGCCGCGAGCTCGGGCGGATGGGGACCTCGCTCAGGCAACTCCTCCAAGCTGAGGATCGCCTCTGCAATCTTGTCCAACACGTGCTCCGCCCGGCCCGGACCGTCGTGCCGATGAAGGTAGACGTCAAGTTCCCCCAAATCCCTCACCGCGTCGTCAGTCAGGAATACGCGGAACTTCATTCATCCCGTTCCCGGCGGGCACGAACGTTCTCGAGTGCTCGTCGCGCGGGCCGAACCCGGCCGTCTTCGATCTGGCGATTACCCAGGGCCAGAATCTTCAACAATGCCATCGTCTCCTGCGTTTGCTCGAAGCTGTGCACGTCTTGCAGGACCGCCTTCGCCTCACCGTTCTGAGTGATAATCAGCGGTCTTCCGTCCTCAGCCAACTCACGCAAAATCGACGAGGCATGCGATTTTACGTAACTAATCGGTTTGATCTGGTCGGACAGGGCCATCGTACGTCTCCGTCGCGAAGTCTGAATTTGGTCTAAATGTAGGCCGGCGTTCGAATCGCGGAAAGAGATGCTTATGTCAGTGATGGCTCGACACACGGTACGCTTCCATGGCTTCGAGGGCACCCCATGTCGGATCCCTCACCCGTGTGAGCGCAGCTGGAGGGCCGCTACGCGATCGAGCACTTTGGCGAGGGCGCCGCCACGGCACATTAAAAAAAGAGGGTTGAACGATGAAGAGCTTTCCGATCATCGCGATCGCCATCATGACTATGACTCTCACCGCCGGAACGGCGACTACGCCGTCGGCCGTTGGGGGAGGGGAAGCGCACTCTGGCGTTCAGAGCGTCTGGTGCGATGACCTGACCTCGTCCTCGATATCCGAAGGGACCGTCACGTACGCCGAAGTGGTCGCGAGCGGATCGTTCACGCCGCCGGTCGCATCAGGTGGTCGTCCCCCGGCGCCCGCCTCGGTGGCCCGCACGTACGGTGGCCTGCCAACGTTCTGTCGCGTGATCGCCACGCTCCGACCCACGAACGATTCGAACATCGCGGTCGAGGTGTGGATGCCGCTCTCGGGATGGAATGGAAAATACCAGGCAGTCGGGAATGGTGCCTTCAGTGGGTCCATTCGTCATGGGTCCATGGCGGCTGCGCTGGCCGCCGGCTACGCGACCAGCTCGACAGACACGGGGCACATCGGCAACACGGCCGAGTTTGGTCTGGACCATCCGGAGAAGGTCATCGACTTTGGCTGGCGCTCCCTGCACCTGATGGCTGTCGTTACGAAGGAGGTCATCGCTGCTCACTACGATGAAGATCTCCGCTACTCGTACTGGAACGGGTGTTCTGCGGGGGGTCGCCAGGCCATGAAGGTGGCACAGGACTTTCCTGAAGACTTCGACGGCATCGTCGCCGGCGCGCCGGGCCAGGATTGGAGCGGACGCGCCGCCGGAGCACTTCGGGTCGCCACGTATCTGGAATCCAACCCCGCCGCCCGGCTTTCCGAAGATGACCGATTGCTGGTGCATTCAGCGGTGCTCAGCACATGCGACGCCGCCGATGGTCTCGTGGATGGTGTCATCGACAGCCCGCATCGTTGCGATTTTGACCCCACCGTCCTCGAGTGTACGGGTGCCAAGAACGGCTCCTGCCTGACGTCCGCGCAGATCGAGACCGTGCGGATGTTGTACTCGTCTCCAGTGAATCCCAGCACCGACCGGGAGATTACCGGTCTGGTTCCGGGGAGCGAGCTCAACTGGACCGACCTCGGGTGGACCAATTCCGCGCGCTCCACCGGGCTCGAACTTTATCGTTACCTCGTATACGGTGACCCCAGCTGGACGATCGACCGATTCGATTTCGACACCGATATCGTGAAGGCGGAGGAGAGCGACGACGGGACGATCAACGCGCTCGATCCCGACCTCGCGCCGTTCTTCGCGCGCGGCGGAAAGTTGCTCGCCTATCACGGTTGGAGCGACGCGCAGATCTCACCCTTGAACGCCACCCAGTACTACGAGCGCGTGGTCGAGTCGGTGGGAAGTGCCGACGAAGTTCACGACTCGTACCGTCTCTTCATGGCGCCCGGCATGGGACACTGCCGCGGTGGTGAGGGACCCAACGTCTTCGACAAGATGGAGCCGATCGAAGCGTGGGTCGAAGAGGGGCGGGCGCCAGATCGGGTGGTCGCGACCAAGTTCAGTCCGGAGGGCGAAGTGGAGGTGCGCAGACCGCTGTGCGCGTACCCGGCGAGGGCCGTATACAACGGGACCGGGGATCCGAAGAGGGAGGAGAGCTTCTCGTGCGCGACTACCGCCTCGCCACCTTGAGCACGGCGCGCGCCGTCCGGTGGTCGCACACGAGGTGGGTGAACAACGGTGGGGCCGAGTAGCCGCCGTGGACTCTGCCCCCGCCGAGCGCCGCGAGCAGCACGTCGCCCTTGTCAAAGCCCGCGTCGTAGGGGCCGAGGGCGAATAACACCTTTTTTCCCTGCTCGATGAAGTCGGGGATGCTGCTGAGCGGAGCGAGCGTCATCACCTTTACCTTCGTTTCGATCTCGGCCGGTCCGCGGAAGGTGAGAGGCTGCCACAACATGTCGCCGACCGTCCCGGCTCGGATGAGGTCATTGTAGCCTCTTTTGTCGCGATCGAGCATGAGCGTCTTGAGCTGGGAGTAGTCGGTGCTGAGCGGTGCCGTATCGGCCCGGTCCGGAGCGCGCTCGCGCTCGCGTTCTCGCTCGTGGTCGGGGGCTGGCCCGATTTCGCCCGAACCCAAAATTTCCATGATCCGCCAGCTCGATCCCGCCGTGACGAGAATGTGCACATCCTTGAATGATCTGGCCGCCTTCCGCATGTCGGGCTCGGCCTCGAGCATCGCTCGGACCTCGGGGCGCATGATGGGGGGTGCTTGGTAGGGCACCGCGGAAGTCCGCGTGTCGACGCCGGGCACCCGCAGGAGGTGTGAGATGAAGGCGTTCGGGTCGGTTGACGGGTCACTGTAGTCGATTCCGGTGCACGCCGTGTGGAAGACGAGCTCCGGCGGGATGCTGTCCGGGTCGGCGAGCTTGAGGAGGTCGACGAGCGCGCGGACGATCCCCAAGACGGTTCGGCCACCTGCGAGGCCGACCCGGACCCGGCCTGCTTCCTCATCTCGTTCGGCCTCCGGACGCGCCTGGTCCGCGATGTAATCCGTTTGCTTGGCGGCCCACTCCTGCTGTATGAGGTCGAGCAATACCGCGGCCGCTCGTGAGGCGACGTGGTCGAGCATCGCCGTCTGGACGACGTGTGCCTCTGCGAGGTCCCACTCCTGCGAAATGCCGGCCGCTAGCATCGGCTCCAGCGGGGGCCGGTAGTGGAAGTACCCGAGCGCGCTCGCGAGCTGCAGCAGTCGGTACGGTTCTTCTCGACGGATGTTCTCGTCCTCGAAGCGCTCGGCCAAGTGTTTCTGAATCTGAGACGGCGACTTCCCTTCGCAAAAAAGTTTGGCCGTAAGCGAGAGGCGTTCCTCGTGATCGAGGTTGCTGTACGCCCGACGGAGCTCGGGGACCCGTATGACTCGGCGGCCGTGACGTGCCCCCAGATGTGGTACCACTTTCTATGTTAGGCTTTGAGGCCCCGGCGGTCCAAGAAGTTGGGGCATTCTAAGGAACCAAGGTGATGGTTTTATCGTCTCTGGA
>Ga0114996_10009868_pt1 | contig 10402 bp, 9 predicted proteins | sample ArcticOcean_MG_C_4_FD_87039 | JGI IMG/M metagenome (GOLD analysis project Ga0114996, IMG submission 87039) | Marine microbial communities from western Arctic Ocean - ArcticOcean_MG_CB4_134 | ecosystem: Environmental > Aquatic > Marine > Oceanic | place: Arctic Ocean: Canada Basin | collected...
ACCGCGCAGCCACAGCAGGCTTGGGGAAGGCCTGACCGCCCAGCCCCTGAACGTCGAGACAACCGAACCCCACGACGAGGGTTCCGGGGTCTACACCCAGAATCCGCATGCGCTGATGCTAAAACTACCAATGCTGTGCCCGGCACAGTATTGATGGTTTTAGCTGTGAACGTTGCCATTCTTCTCCTCGCCTCGGGCCGCGGCCTGCGCATGGGTACCAAGACGCCAAAGGTGTACCTATCCGTCAACGGCACGCCGATACTGAGTCGTAGCCTCGCCCGGCTGGCCCGTCTCACCGACGACGCGCAGATCGTGCTGGCAGTGCACCCCGACGACCGCGAGACGCACTTGAAGCCGCTCCTACCCGAGTTCGAACGGCAAGGACTGACCGACGTCGTCGACGGCGGCGACAGTCGCCAGGAATCAATGGCGAACGCGCTGGCGGCGTGCGCAGCCGACCGCGACTTGATCGTGATCCACGACGCGGCCCGACCATTCTTCCCGATCGCAGCGGCGCGGCAGGCGCTGCACCGCGCAGGAGACGTGGGCGCGGCCCTGCTCGCGGTTCCGGTGCCCGACACGCTGAAACGCGTCGACGGGGAGTTCCGCATCACCGAGACTCCAGATCGCACCGGCATCTGGCTCGCGCAGACACCCCAGGTCGCACAGCGGCACCTGCTCGAAGACGCCCTGGCCAGGGCTCAGGCGGATGGGGTGCAGGCGTCGGACGACGTCGCGCTCCTCGAACGAATCGGCATCCCCGTCGAAGTCGTTCCGTGCACGGCGAGAAATATCAAGGTGACCGTCGCCGCGGACCTCGAACTCGCCGAGCTGCTCGCACAGTTGGAGGACCTCTCGTGACAGCCGGTCTGCGTATAGGGATCGGAGTGGACACCCACCGTCTCGCCGAGGGACGGCACTGCCGATTGGGCGGCGTGGACATCGAATCGGACGTGGGACCGGTAGGGCACAGCGACGGCGATGCCATCCTCCACGCTCTCTGCGACGCGGTTCTCGGCGCCGCGGGGCGGTCGGATCTGGGCACGTTGTTCCCGGACTCGGACGCGGCGAACAAGGATCGGGACTCGGGCGAGTTCTGCGCGGAGGCACGCCGACAGCTCGCCCTTGAGGGTTTCGCCATTCTCTCACTGGATGTCGTGCTCGAAGCGGAACGTCCGAAGCTGATCCCGCACCGCGCGGCGATGCGGGAGCGCATCGCGATGCTGTTCGGCATTGACCTCGAGTGCGTCAACGTGCGCGGAAAGACTGCCGAAGGGCTCGGCGCCATCGGTCGCGGCGAAGCCATCCGGGCGACGGCGGTGGCGCTGTTGGAGAAGAGCTAGCGGGACAGGCGACCTAGAGCTGCTGCAACCGATACATGCGTGAATAGAGCCCGCCCGACTTGACCAACTCGTCGTGGGTGCCCCGCTCTTCGATTCGCCCCTTGTCCATGACCAGGATCACGTCCGCGGTTTGGATCGTCGACAGACGGTGCGCGATGACGAACGACGTGCGGTCTTTCATCAGGTTGGCGAGAGCGCTCTGCACGACTTGTTCTGACTCCGAATCGAGCGCCGATGTGGCCTCGTCGAGGAAGAGGATTCGTGGGTCACGGAGAATCGCCCGGGCGATCGTGATCCGTTGACGCTGCCCACCGGACAGGTTCGTCCCCTGCTCACCGACCACCGAATCGTAGCCGTGGGGTTGGTCGACGATGAACTGGTGGATGTGGGCAAGCCGCGCGGCTTCGAAGATCTCCTCGTCGGTCGCATCTCGCTTCCCGAACCGGATGTTCTCCAGGATGGACGTGTTGAACAGGAACGGCGTCTGGCTGACCATCGCGAGTTGCCGCCGGTAGCTGTGCAGGTCGATGTCGCAGAGGTCATGGCCATCGATCAGCACGCGACCGCTGGTCGGATCGTGGAAACGGGCGATCAAGTCCACGACCGTGGACTTACCAGCCCCCGAGGGTCCAACGAACGCGATGGTCTGCCCTGGCCTCGCCCGGAAGCTGAGATCGTTGACGACCGTTTCGGACTCGTAGGCGAAGTGGACGGCCTCCAATGAGACCTCGCCGCGAAGCTCCTCCAATACCTTGCCCCCCTGACGGTGCCCGACGTCGGCGTCCACGGTCAAGATCGACTCGATGCCCTCCATCGCTCCGACGGACTCGCACAGGATGTTGTACGCCCGGACCAACCGCTTGACGTGTTGGTACGTCGTGGCGAGCGGCAGAGTGGCCATGGTCATGTCGCCCATGTCGTAGCCGTGGTAGACCACGAGCCACCCCATCAACACGAGGAGTGCGCCGAACGAGATCTGATACCCCGCGAACAAGAACCCCTGCGAGAACCCCTTCGCCTTGAGCATCTTCTTCGTGCGACGCAGGAACTTCCCGTTGAAGACCCTGTACTCCTGCAGCCGCTCCTCTTCGAGTTGGAACGACTTGACCGTCCGGATCCCGCTCAGCATCTGGTTCATCGACTCCGTCGAATCCCCCATCGCCTCGAGGCTCTTGCTGGAAGACCTGTGGATCTTGCGGCCCGCCCGGAGCATCGGAACGCTCATCAACGGGACCGCGACGAGCATGACCCACGCAACCTCCGGCACGTAGATCAGAAGCAGGATGAAGTTGAACAGGATGCTCAGCGGATCCACGACCGCGTTGTTGGAGACGAGCGTGAAGGAACGCGTCAACACCGCCGTGTCGTTGGTGATGTTGGAGATCAGATCACCCATGCGGCGTTTCGCGAAGAAACGCATCGGCAACCTGAGGATGTGTTCGAGCACCTCGTTGCGCAGGTCGACGACGATCTTCGCGGCGAAGAAACGGGAGAGGACGGTCATCCCGTAGGTCGCGGCTCCGCCGAGCACGCCCATCACGATCGCCGCGATGCCGCAACTCACGAACACGGCCATGCGTTCGCTCTGGATATCGCACGCCTGCTGCACCCAGCCGCTGAATCCCTTGAACCACGCCTCGATCGTTTTCAGCACGTCCGCGGAGACATCGCTCCCGAGCAGCTTGGGGTCGAGTGGGGACGGTGTCTTGACCGGGGCGGTCGGGTCTTCGAACGCGTCGATCAAGAACTTCACGAGCCCGAGTGGGGCCTTCGTGAAGAAAGCCTGCAGCACGCCGAGGACGAGCACCACAGCGACAAGTCCACGGTTCGCCACGACCCCGCACCAGATTCGTCGGAACAGGTCACGGAGCGTCGACCTCATCCGGGGGCTAGAATCCGGGTCGATCCGAACTGCTCCTGTGTCCTCGCTCACGGGCGGTATGGTGCCGGTTTTGTTCGTTGCGGCAACGACCATCCACGGACGAGAGGCTTAAACGCAAGAGCCCCGATAAAACACCGAGGCTCTTCTCACGCGCGATGTAACTCGCTACTTGACCTCGGCCTTGGCGAGCACTTCCTTGGACCACTGCAGGAACTTGTGCGTCAGGAAGTCTTGCTTGACCAATACCCGGGTGGGCTCTGCCTTGACGGAGACAACCTGGCGCGCCGGTCCGCGGGCGTTCACGCGGATGATGAACCACGCGTCCGTGCCCATGACCGGTCCGATGACCTTGCCGGGCTTGGCGTCATAGTAGAGGAAGTAACCGAGCGAGAACCCGGTCAGCACGTCGGAATACTCGCTCTCGCGAATGCTCCGTCGGAGTTCGTTGAACGACTTGTTGCCGAGTCGGCCCTTCTCCTTGTCGAGCGGGTAAAACTCACCGTAGGACTCGAGAGACTGGTCAAAGGTCTTCTCGCCCTTGGTGATCTTCTCCAGACAACGTGCCGCCCGCTCGCGGGCCTGGTTCATGCCGTTGGGCTGCCACGCGCCGGTCTTGTGGCTCTTGCCCATGAACGGGATGACGTCCACGTTGACCGATCCGTCGGCGAAGAAGCGCTTGTGCTTGTCCGCGTGCTTTTGCAGGACGTCGTTGTTGACTTCGTTCGCGATCATGTTCTCGTACGACTTGATCAGACGCCAGCGAGCACGGAACGCCTCGAGGGTCGGGTACCCCTTGAACGCGCGCGCGATCATCTCGGTGTTGAACAGCGTGTCGTCGAACTGCTTCCGGTATTCCTTGAACTCCTTGGCGAACTCTTCGTCGTTCAGGTACGAGTCCTTCGAGACGAGCGCCTGCTTGAGCGCTTCGCGGATCACCAGCTCGCTGATCGCGCGCTCCATGTCCTGGACGAACAAACCGTCCTTGACCTGCTCGAACGCGTCGGCAGTATTCCACTTGCGACCGTTGACGTCGAGCACGACCGTCGGGGGCAGCCCATCGGCCGGATACTTGATGTCACTCCACTTCTTGAGCTGACCGACCAGCATCTTGCGGATCATCTCAGCCCAGAACTTGGGCACCGGGCGGGGGTTGCCTTTCTCGTCGTAGCTGTTCTTCTCCAGGCCCTTCAGGAACGCGTCCCCGTCGGTGCCGTTGGCTCCAGCCTTCACCGCTTCCCTCGAGATCGCCGGCCACTTGTCCGCTGGGCCAGGCATGAACACCTTGTCGAACTCCATCGTGACGCGGCGCTGGTGGATGTACTGCTCCTTCGGGATACCAGTCTGCGAGCGCACGACCTCCCAGAAGTCCAGGCCGGGGTACGTGATGCTGAACTCACGCAGGTGTGTCTTCAGTTCTTCCTCGATCGACTTGTCATCGACGGTGAAGTCAGAAGCCTTCTTGCCGTCTTCCTTGATCATCCGCTCCTTCCACTCCTCCACGATGAATTCGAGGATCTTGAGCTCGATCAGGTTGGTGCCGGCGAGGAACACCGTTTCGCGCTTGAGGTCGAGGGGCGACAGGCTCTTGCCGTTGACCTGGATGGGCCGCAGCAACTTCGAGCGGAGAGCAGAACTCTCGTCCTTCACCTTCTTTGTCGCGTTGATGATCCCCCGCTCTTTTTCGTTCTTGGCCTTCTGAGGGTCTTGAGCCCCCAGCGGGATCAGGACCGTGCCAGAGATCAAGATGGCCAGTAGATTTGCGAATGCTGTCATGGTCGGGTGTCCGGTGAAAAACGGAGGCGGGGGGGAGCTTCAGGGGCGCAGGAGCTTACCCTTTCAGGGTACCCTGGCCAGTTCCCCTTCGTGCCGCAAACGGCTCACACCGCCAGGATACTCCCTGATTTATCGATCCCCCTCTAGATGACCTACGACCCCCGCACCATCGCCTTCTTGGCCGAAGTCCTCTACCCCCCCACGCAGGTCGTCCCCGACGTCGTGCAGGGAATCCACAACTCCCTGTTTCAGCAGCCGGAACTGGGCTACCAGAGCTTCCAGGTCGCCCAGGATGGCATCCACCTGACCAACATGCCGGAGACCCCCGGATCCGTCTCGTCGGTCACGTTTCTCCCCGACCGCCTGATCCTCCGGGAGGAGCTGCGCGCGACCACGCTCGACGACTTCGCAACCCGCCTTGTCAACGTGGCTGGGATCTCGCTGGAAGCGCTCCAGATCCCCGTGTCCATCGCCCAGCAGTTCGTCATCCGGTCGCTCGTTACGCCTCGACACGTTCGGGATAGTAGAGAGTTCCTGAGCCAACGGCTGATGTCCGGGTCGATGGACCATTGGGGCAAGTTCGACCGCCCGTTCGAGAGCCTGGGATTCCGCTACACGTTTCCGCAACACGATGACCGACCGGAACTCTTCAACCTGCGCATCGAGACCTGGAACCAAGACCCCCGGTCGGTGTGGATCGAGAACGTGGGCAGTTTCACGCAGCCGGTGCCGATCGCCGAGATGCCGCAGCTCGGCGCGCACCTGATTTCGACATACCAGTTCTTGACCGGTCCCGTATGCGAGTTCATCCAAGAGTTCGACACGCCCTGATCATCGCTCTGCTCTCGCTCGCGAACGCATCGTGCGACGACGCACCGGACAAAGGAAAACCTGATCCCGCGCCCGTGATGAAGGAGGCGATGGTCCTCGACGGCGTGGCGATCACCCGGAAGGAGATCGAGGACTGGCTCCCGTATCTGCGCGAGGTGTCCCCGAGCACGGGCCACAACTCGGGCATGCGGTACCTGCTCGATCGCTATTTGATTCCGATGGCTTTCGCCCGAACGAAGTTCGCCACGAGGCACGAAGAGCAGCGCAAGAACGCCGAGGGAATCGCGAAGGTGCTCGGCGATTCAGCGGGTTACGCCGAGCTGCTCGAGCGCACCAGGAAGTTCTCTGGTGCGGAAGTGCTGACCGACCTGCTGCGGACGGATCTACCCCTCCCGGAACAACGGTGGCTATTCGACGATGCGAATGTCGGACGCGTGAGCCCGGTCCTGGAGACGGCGCAGGGATTCAGCCTCGTCGCCGCGTCGGACAAGCAACCAGGACTGACGAAGGCATTCGACCGTGTGGACGCGATTCTCGTCCGTTTCTACACACACACCGCGAAAGACCACGGGAAGTGGTGCCAAGCTCTCAAGGTTCGCCTGGGGAGCCTTGCACCTGAAGCCATCAAGGTTCACCCTGAGTTCCGGGACGCCCTCCCCAACTGGCCGAAACCGAAGAAGTAGATGACCCGCCACGCCTGGCTGCTCGCCCTCGTCCTGCCAATTGCCGCAGCGCCCGCGCTCTCGCAAGCGGCGCAGGACAAGAAAACGGACAAACCACAGAAGGTCCAGGCGCCGCGTTGGCCGGAGATGTCCAAGGCCGATCAATCCAAGGGCCGAAAGTGGCTGAAACTCCTGGCGAGCAAGAAGGACAAGACACACCAGAAGGCCTCCGACGAACTGCTCGCCCTGGGAGTCGGGATGGGCGACCTCATGTTCAAACGCATGACGGACTCGCCGCGAAACTTCAACGAGCGGATCGTCTTCGTCCTCGAGCAGATCCTGAAGCCCTCTCACTCCCCGTTGATCGCGCTCCACGCGTCGCACAAGTCGACCTTTGCGCGTCGCTACGTATTCAAGAAGCTCGCGATGTTCGGGCAGGACGGACTGACTCCCGTCTTCAAGAAGGCCCGCAAGGACAAGGACATCGAGGTCTCCTACTACGCCTCGCTCGGGCTCGTGAAGACCGCGCGTGACTTCGACGCACTGGACCAGATCTTCAAGCGGTGCGAGGAGGAATGGGGAGAGATCGGCGACGAGGTGTCGAGGTATCTAGCGGATTCTCGCAGCGAGAAGTTCCGCCCGTGGATCTACAAGAAGCTCGCGAGCAAAGAGATCACGGAACACATCGCGCTCCTTCGGGTGATGCGCTCCATCGCGCCGAAGGAGAGCAAGAGCCTCGTGAGGCGTTTCCTCGACTCCGAGCACAGCATCCTCAAGAAAGAAGCGATCAACACGCTCCGCGTGATCGTCGACGGCAAGAAGCCGATCCCCCTGAAGAAGATCACCGTCTTCCAGATCATCAAGATGGCCAAGGCATGGAAGGTACGTATCTGATGAACACCGTTCGAGTGGGTCTGATCTCGATGACGATGGCTCTCTGCGCTCCGCTCGCCCACGCACAGAAGAAGCTGCCGAGATGGAAGATCGACCCGTACACGAAGAACGAACCGGCTGCGATGAAGAAGGCAGGATACGTGTCGTTCGGCCCCTTCCCGTTCGGTGAGCTCGGCACCAAGATCATCACGTCGAAGCGCATCGACGAGCACCTCAACTACGCAAAGATCCGCTGGGTTGAGACGGCGCACTTCCGCATCGGCTCGACGTTGCGCGCATGGCCCGTACCGACCGAAATCGAGGTCCGGCGGAAGCTGCGTAGCGAGCTCGAGCGGCTGAAGAAGAAGCTGGGTCGGAGGGTCAATCCAAAGACAAGAGTGCTGGATCCGTGGCTGCGCCTCCACCTGACCGCGCAGCGGATGGAGGAGCTCTACACGGAGATTCAGGAACTGCTGGGCGTGAAGGACTCACAGTTCCCGAAGGACTCGAAGTCGAAGGTCTACGGTGCGACCTACATGGGCGAAGGGCCGTACATGGGGATGAACGAGAAGTTCATGATCCTCGTGACCAACAAGGGCAACACGTACTTCGACTACCTGAAGAACTTCACCGGTCGGCAGTCCAAGTTCGGGCAGCGGTGGCACTACATGAAGCAGGGCAGCCTCTTCTACGGCATCGGCTGCGACATGAACAAGGGCTCGCTAAAGCACGACACGGCGCTGCACTGTGACCTGGTCTTCAATACGACGATCAACATCATCGACGGGTTCCGCCACTACTCGTACGACCTTCCAGTCTGGATTCGCGAGGGGCTAGGCCACTACTACCAGCGGCGCGTGAATGAGAAGTGGAACACGTTCGATCAGGACGAGGCAGCTCCCTTCGATCCGCCGTCCAAGTGGAAGTGGAAGCCCTACGTCCGACAGCTGCTCCTGGGCAAGAAGTGGTCGAAGTTCAGCAAGGTGATTCAGTGGCGCCACTACGGCGACATCAACTTCTACGACCACGTGATGATCTGGGCGCGGACGGACTTCCTGATGAGCCTCGGGAAGGAGAAGTTCAAGGAGTTCATGTTCCTCATCAAGGGCCGCTACGACTACAAGACCGGCAAGGTGCCCACCGGCAGCATCGTCGGCGTCACGCGAGACGCGATGAACAAGGTCTACAAGCTCAACCCGCTGAACTTCGACAACAAGTTCAAGGAGTGGGCGATCGCGACATACCCTGCCAGGTAGGGGTGAGGGCAACCACGCCGCGTCGGAGACTGCCCGGAAGGGCGAAGGCAGCCACCACGTCGGAGACTCGCGTCCGCTGCGACATCGAGTACGGGGGCCTTGTCGTGCTGAGCCCGGGTAATCTCGCGTAACCGAGACTCCAGCACGTCGCGTCCTGACACTCGCGGTATCGAGAACGGTTTACGGCTCCCACAGAATGAACCGGTACGCGGGGAGAAGTGCGAGGGTCGAGACGGTCGCCCACTGGGCCGCTTCCTCGCCCATGCCGAGGACATCTTCCTTCGGCAGCTCACGCACGAGGTGCAGCCAATGGTCGCCCGGGGTGTAGGCCTCGAAGTACTCCCGCATCGCCTGGGGAGTCACGCTGTTCGCCCAGTAGACCTTGCGCCAATCGTGCATGCGCAGCCCGAATCCCGCCGGGAGCGCCCGCAGCAGTTCGACCCAGGCGCCCATCTCATCCCTCTCCATCGCGCGCTTCTTCAGGTTCTCACCATCCCACCACGCCATCGGATGGATGCGCAGCGCCACCTGCAGGACCTGGGAGTCCAGCGACGTCTCGAGAATGGTCTGGATGTAGTGCGTCTCGGCGTCCTTGCCGAGCGCGTCCCCGAAGAAGGTCTTGAGCTTCTTCCGCTCCCTGCCGGAGCGGCACAGATACGCCCGCTGCTCGCTCACGCGGAAGTTGTTGAACGAGTACGGATGGTGCAGCCCAGCCGCGCTGTCGGTTTCGTAGCCGAGTTCCTTGGCCTTCTTCTTGGTGTCGTCCGCGATCGCCTTGAGCTTCCGCCGCACGGACAACCTGAGGGCATTGAACTCCGGGTCATCCTGCCGGTGCCTCTCATAGGCCAGGAAGTCGCGTTCGAGGAATGTCATCGGGGCTTTGCTCATCGGTGCTGGGCGAAAATGTCCCAGCGAACCGTAGCCGATCCGAGTTCGCGTCGCCTAAGCTGCGTTGGACTTCACTGGGAAGCCAGCCGAGAAAAGTGAATCGATTCATACTCACAATCTGCCTCGCCGGCGGAACGTCGCTCACCAGTTGCGCATCCTGGCCGGGTCTCGACGACCCGTTCATCAGCATCGCGCCGGAGTACACGCTGTTTCGCCTCAAGGGGCAGACCAGAATGGAAGCCGGCACCCCGAACTTCGGCAGACGGGGCGAGAACAGCGTTTCGGATCTCGGCGCCGACGACCGCGAGGACAACGTCGGCATTCGCGCGACATACGGCGACGGCGCCTCCGGATTCGAGTTCCACTACGCCCGCTTCGAGTCCCACTCATCAGAGACTGGCGTGGCCAAGAATGACTGGGGCGTCATCCCTAACGGCGAGACGGTCGACACCCGGGTCACGATGGACGAATTCCGCCTCCGCTACATCGCCGCTTGGGCGCTCTACTCCGGTGCAGACGACGAAGAGTGGATCAAAGCCGGCGTCGGCCTCCAGCTCGGTCACAGGGAACTGTCATTCGACATCCGCGGAATCTCCTCGGGCGTCGGTCAGAAGATCCAGATCAAGGACGACATCACACCCATGCTCGCTGTGCGGATCGCCGGTCGCCAAGGACCGTGGGGCGTCACCATCGACCTGGCGTACAACCACGATTGGTCCTTCGGGACGGGCGACTTCAACGGTTCGCTCTACGACGGCTCCATCCGCGCCAGCTACTACGTCGAGGCCCAGGACGTCACGATCTTCGGCGGCTACCGGCGCTTCAACCTCCCCGCCCGTGGTGGCATGGCCGGGGGCCACGAGTTCGACACGGACTTCACGGTGGACGGCTACG
>Ga0114996_10009875_pt1 | contig 10398 bp, 5 predicted proteins | sample ArcticOcean_MG_C_4_FD_87039 | JGI IMG/M metagenome (GOLD analysis project Ga0114996, IMG submission 87039) | Marine microbial communities from western Arctic Ocean - ArcticOcean_MG_CB4_134 | ecosystem: Environmental > Aquatic > Marine > Oceanic | place: Arctic Ocean: Canada Basin | collected...
CACGCGCTTGTGTCAGGAAACTATTGGCGATATCCCACTGCGCCTGGTGACGCAACGAGTCATCGTCGGAAAAATCGGTCACGATCGTCGCCAGCTCGGTACGCGCCCGGGTAAATCGTTCGATCACCGTGTCGAGCATCTTCTGCTTCGATCCGTTCTTTTTCACGCCCTGGGCAGCCCATGCTAAATAGTCGCGGGCAATCTCCTGACGGAATTTGGGCAGCTGACGGTCGTTCCTATTGTCGGCGAGGAATCGAGTGGCCAGCTTCGCCGATCGCTCCCATTTATTCATCGAACGCCAGTGATTCACGAGCACCACGATTTCGGTACGGGCCATTTCGGCAATGGGCGTCGTGGGGAAACGGGTTCGCAAGGCCTGCAGCAGCGTGTAGGCCACATCGAGCAAGCGATCCTGTCGAGCCAATTCCGCTTCGGTGAGAACGGCAGAGGCAAATCGAGTCTGAGATTGGCCTTGAGGGTTTCCGTGTTGAAACCGAATCGTGCTGTCGCGCATCTGCGCGATGCGCGTCGCGAGCGCCCCTTGTCGCTGTTGCACGGCGGCGATCAGTTCGGCTTGACGCTTGGCGTCCGCCAGCTGCGCTGCGTCGGGCGTCGGTGGGCCCGCCGACGGATCGGCAGTCCCAGAGCCTTTGTCCCCTGAAGTGGACGATTTAGGCCTGGCCGGAGAGGGACGGTCCTTCTTGCCGGGCAACTTGGCTGCTTTTGCGAGTTCCGAGGCGATCAATTCTTTCGATTCGTTCTTAATCTTCCCGGCGAGAAGCCGATCGAGAGAATCCTCCTCATCTTTCCAGCCATCGAGGTCGCCAAGACCAGCGATCTGAATCGATCCTTCTCCGCCGCTGCGGCCGCTTCCCGGTCGGCCTGGCTGTGAGATGGCCGTGAGGATCTGCTCTGCGTGTACCGGCATCACCTTGCCGACCTGACACATCGCTTGGGCAAATTCAATTCGTTCGGGATGCCGTAGCGGGAGCTTCTGTGCCAGGAACCCTTTGTAGACTGCGTCGGCCACGTCCCAGGCACCGGTTTTGGCGTACTGCAAGCCGATGGCCAACGTCTGGCTAATTGCCGTTTTGACGAGCGGACTCTTGGGGTACTTGGCGATCACGGTTTGGTAGGCCGCGATGGCGAGCACAAACTCGTCGCTAATCGCCTTGGGCGGAAGTGCATCGGCCGGTTGTTTGTCACGTTGTTTTTTCAATTCGCGCGTGGCGTCGCGGTGCAGTGACATCGCCGCAGCCAAGGCGGCACGTTCGGCGGTCGTCGCCTGACCAACTTCCGCTTGAGAGAGCCGGTCGACGGTGGCGGCGAACGTTTCGAGGTCACGATACACGGCCGCCGCCAGCTGACCACGCTCGTGACGTTCGAACAACTGGCCAATACCAAAGAGTTGCTCGAGGACCGGTTGCGCCAACGGATCTGCTGGGTACTTCGTGATGAACTGCTTGAAGGCGGTCTGCGCCATCTTGAACGCTGGGGTCAGCGTGATTTTGTCGCGACCGCGGAACGACGCCAACAGTTGCCCAAGCTCGCGCTGCGCCACATAGAGCCGCAGCCCGGCCAGTTGATACTGGGCGTATTTATCGGCAACGCTGACGGCCTTTTCTGCCTTGATGCCGATCGCTTTTTCAGCGACATCGAACATCTTGAGCGCGCGATAGTGAACCACGACGCGATTGCCGAGCGTCCGTACAGGAGACAGCCGCGAATCATCTTCCGAGAGCCCTCGCTGCATTTCGTACAGTCGCAACAAGGTCTTGGCTAGTTGCGGGTCGAGTACCGCTTTGACCTCGAAGCCCTTGGACAGCGACTCCGCATCGCGTCCGGTAATCTGTCGGATGCTTAGCTGGTTGATCGCCAACTCGACGCCGAATTGCTGTTTCGCAGGGAGGCCTTTCTGGAGCGCCGCATAGGCCGCCTCAGCGACATCAAAATGCCCGGCTGCAAGGTGCTGGGCCACTGCGGCTTCGAGTTTTTCGACGGCCGCTACGGCCTGCGACGGTCGGGCGGTGACGAGTGCGGTGAGCGTTTCGATCAGTTGCTTCTGCGGAACGCTAAGCCCTCCGTTGGCGTCACGAAGGCCCGCTTTCACGTTGCGAAGGAAGATGCGATTCCCCAGCGCCGTAAGCAGATCGGCTCGCCGAAGCGTTGCCGTGACCCATGCATCTTCGCCTTTGCGGAGCACCGCCAAGAGTTGTTCGTGCGTCGTGATCGCAAGACGATCCGCGGTCGACTGCGGAAGCGCCGATAATTCGGCGATGATGCCGTCAAGCGTCGCGCGAGCGGTCATCATCGCTTTGGCGTTGCTGGCATCGGCGACGACCGGCAAGGCGATCTCCGATGCCCAAGCTTGCGTGGCCTTCGCGGCAGCCGGATTCGCGGGCCAGGCAAGACGTTTTGACAGTGCGTTGACCTGTACGGCCAAGGCCGCTTGATGCTGCCAGGTCTGGGAAGCAGGTACAAGCTTGTTGATCTGCTCGTACGTCGTGAGGACGGCTTTCAATTCAGCGGGAAGCGGGCCTGCGACGATCCGTTGCTCCGTTGCGTCGGCCGAGAGTTTCTTCAATGCTACCTGCGTCTGCACGGTGGCCAATCCGTGTAACACGCGAACATTGCTCGTCACGGGGAGTTGGATCGCTAGCAGCTTACGGTAGGCATCGCTGGCGGCAGCCAAGGCTCCGCTGGCAACGTAGCGACCCTGAACGTGCGCCGCGAGCCGCTTGGTCAGACGGAGCGCTTCGGCCACGGTCTTTGTGTCGGCGAAAATCTCTACGGCGACGCCAATCGCGGCCACGTCGGTCGCAGCCAATGGCGATTCCTTCGTGGGCGCCTTCTGACGCAACGTGGCAGCCAAATACCAGTCGAGCAATGCCTGACGGGCGGCGGCCCGCTGGGGATGATCGGGATGATTCTTGATCCAGGCGATCAGGGCCTTCGTTTCGTCGAGGTTCTGGGCCAACTTCGCAACGATGTCGCTGTACTCGGCCGTAGCGATCTTGACCCCGAGACGCTTTGCAAAGGCAACGACCAGCCGTTGGCTGGAAGGCATTAGCTTGATCGCCTCGAGCGTCTTCAGGCCGGTGCCGGCTGCGTCGAAGGCCCGGTTCGAGGCATAGCGTGTTTCTAGATGTTGGATGATCATGGCGGTCAACGCGTCGGCGTCAGAGGCGGTCGTCATGGCCGCAAACGCCTTGGCGGCTGCGGCTAAGGCGCTTTTGACGCCATCGCTAAGTTGATTCTCGGGCTTCGGCGCCGGACCCTGCGCGGTGTCACTCAAGAGTTGTTGAATCGCAAAGATCAACTCCTCCTGGGCACGCAACTGTTGTGCATGTCCAGCGTTCTTCGCGATCCACGCCAGGACCGTATCGATCTTGGCGGTGCGTTGACGCAGACGGAATGCGATCAGTTCGATCTCGGCGGCCGGCCCCAGGGGCGACTCGGCTTGCTCTTTGGCAAGAGTCTCTAGTAGCGCCAAGCCAGCGGCCAACGAATCGCCAGCCGTCGCAACACGAGCGCGGGCCAATAGCAATTGCACGTTGCCCGCCTTGTGCTTCTCTGGAAATCGAACGGCCAGTTCGCCTAGCGAGCGCAGAGCCGATTGCGGCGCCTGCGTACCCAGATAGTACTCCGTGGATAGCTCCAACAGTTGCAATCGCTGGTCATCGGAAAGGTTCTTTGAACGGATGGTGGCAAGTTCGACGGAAACGGGCTGGTAAATCCGATTCTTGAGCAGCCCCGCAACAACCTTTAGCCGGGTGTCGACGTCGAGGGCCTGGCCACTGAGTACGTCGATCATGCGCAAGGCATAGGCCTGCTTGGGCGCCAGCTGTAGCGTGACGCGCCACGCTGCCATGGCCTTGTTCAACTCGCCGAGTTGATAATAGGACTTGCCGAGCAGCAAACGAATATCCGGATTCTTGGCATCCGTCTGAGCGGCGGTGACGAGCAGGTCACGGGACTTCTCAAATTGGCCGTTGTCAAAGGCGGTCCGTGCGGCGTCCAACGCTTGTTCCGCGTCCGACGCTCCGAATGCTGGCAATGCCGTTGCCACCAGCAGGCAGGTGGCAACGAGACCAATACGGCAATTCCGAGAAAACAACATGATTTGTGATTCCTTCGATGATCGGTGACTGATTTACACAGCCATGGGCAATAGTTGAAAGCAGATCTTCATGCAGTGTTAGATGAAGAAAGGCCCGATTTAGTTCAGATAAAACACCGCAAGATCCGTGGAAAATACGGTTAAACGCCGGACAGGTAAAAAATGTTCGCGAACCGAAAACCGTAGCAGAATTGCGGAGTCTGGCGTCTTGCGCCGCTGAATCTCGGCGAATTACCGTCGCAGTAGGTAGCAATCCCCGCCCAACCTGCTATTGTCGGAAGTACAGTAATCGAACGGAGTTACACATTCATTAAACCCCGCTGGGACGCCGATAGCCGAACGTCGGGCAGACTTTGAAGGTGAACCACGGATCGCTGCTTTCGGAGGACGAAAGAATTGGCGAAAGAGGTTGCCGATCAAAGAAGGAGTCGGTCCAATAGCGATGCATATCGTGACAGGTTCGGCGCAGGCTCAGACGACCGGACGACGGCCTAGAATCAACGGACGACCGATCGTGTTTATCATCGTTGTCCGAGAAGTGTCCGAGAATGGGTGTAAAATTTCATAAACCATGTACAATTTGGAAAGTGTTGAGAGTGATGAAAACGTCTCTTAAATGACGTAACTACAAGCCAACCTTTCATTTACGACGATCGCTTTCTGGCGTTCGCAACCTATCACCTTTGGTCTACGAAACCGAAGGGTCAACGCGACATGGAAACACTAGTATAATAGTGTTTCCCGCCTCTCGGCCTGCTAAATCTCGGCCGAGAGGCGCAATTGTTCTTGACCCGATCCAGGGCTCATCAATGAACAATAGGACCCGTCATCCTTGGCATCTGCTTGTCGCGATCTCAATCAGTGGACATGCGTGGCGTTATGGGCTGAGATCTCTCCAGTGAGTCTGAAATGAACTCAACTGAGCAAAGATTTTCACGGTCGACTGAGTTTTTTCACCTTTCGGATCGGCAGAATCTTTACCCTTCGCAGTCTTTTCGGAAAATCGGGGAACCATTGGGAGGCGCCGCGCATCTCATTGGTAGTTGCACAATGTGTCCGCTCAATACGCATCTTGCGGAACGAGGTGACCGAACCCCAATCTCTCGGAGGCAATCATGTCGACCCGAATCCCACGGTGTTTTCCCACGATGGCGGTGCTGTCGCTAGCAGTTTGTGCGTTTCATACGGGAGCCGTCCAGGCGGCTCCGGCTTGCGGGGACTACGGTACATCTGTGATTTTCGCCGAGTCGCCGGTTGAGGCGGCCAAACAGGCCCTCGAGGAGGAGAAGCTGGTCTTTGTACTCCACGTATCGGGCAATTTCGAAACGTCGGAGTTTACGTGAAACAACGCCGAAGCGCTCCGTGTGAACGCTCTGGCTGATCCCACCTTGGGAAAATATGTAAACGAGCACTTCGTCTCCGCGTTTCGCAAGGTTGGCACCTTCAAGATCGTCGGCCGCCAGAAGCAGGGAGGCAACGTGGCCTCTTACTTCTGTGCCCAAGATGGCCGCGTGCTACATGTTGTAGCGGGACCGGTCAATGCCGCTACGCTACTGCGAGAGGCCAAATGGGTCGTCGGGGCCGTCAAGGCCGCACTGGTCGAAAACAAGAAAAGCGGCAAATCGTTCAAAGCCCAGTTTCGCGAGGCTCATGCGGATCGACTGCGAAATGAACACCGCTTAACGGTGCAACCCGTCGTGTTTGACGCCCCGGTACAGGGCCAAAACAGCGCGCTCTCTTATCGAGATCCCACGGGCAAGACACTGGCCCCGGTGCTACCTCCGCCGCCCATCGATGGTCCGGACGTGAGCCTGACCGCAAGACAGAACGCGGAATTTTCCGCGAGCCAAGGTGTCGCCCTTAAGACCGCCGACCGACGGAAGATCGTTGCTGACAAGCGGGGACGTCGTTGGGTCCTGAATAATCAAGGTCGCGTGCACATGCTGTTGGCCGCACACTCGATGAAGAAGATCGAGACGCTCTACGGGACGATCTTTGAAGGCATCTTGGGCGAGAAGGTCAGCACGCTGCCTGTGCAAGTCGCGACGCCATTTCCGTGGTTCAAAGGAAGAACGCCTAACGGCAATATTGGCCCTGCGGTGCTGCAGGGGGTTCGGCGTTAACCAGCCGCCGGATACCATCCTACGGCGAGCGAGTGGAATCGTAACGCTTTGTGCTCCGTTGCTAATGCTTTGGGCTGTGACTTCATTCAACTAGCCACGTGAGGAATCCGATGAGACGTTTGCTACTAGTGCCCGCATTGATTCTCGTCTCCGCGGGAATGGCCCGCGCCAACGGACTGTTGATTCCGACCGAGCCGGACCTTCGGCCGTTGGCAATGCTGAACCACCACGTCGACGTGAAGATCGAGGATCAAGTGTCGGTGACGAAGGTTCAGCAGACGTTTCGCAACCACACCGATCAGCGACTTGAGGCGACTTACGTTTTCCCGGTGCCTCCAGGTGCCAGCGTTCGCGAGTTTGCCATGTGGGTAAACGGACAGAAAGTCAAAGGAGAACTATTGACGGCCGAGAAGGCCAAAACGATGTACACCAGCATCGTTCGCCAGACCAAGAACCCGGCCTTGTTGGACTACATCGGTTCGGACCTGCTGAGCATGAAAATCTTTCCGATTCCCGCTCGCGGCGATCAAAAGATCGAGGTTAGCTTCACGGCGGTCGCCAAAAAAGAGCATGATCTGGTCGAGTACGTCTATCCGCTCAAGACGGATAACGCGGCGGCCAGCACCCTGAAGGAATTTCGGCTCACGCTCACCCTCTCCTCGCAGCACCCTTTGGCAAGCATCTACAGCCCGACGCACGACGTTGATATCAAACGGGCAGGCGATCACCGAGCAACCGTTCGGTTCGAGCAGACCAGCGCCACATTGGATCGCGATTTTCAGCTCTTTTACACCACCAGCGGCCAGGATGTCGGCCTGACGACACTCGAATATCGGCCGATCTCCGATGAGGACGGATATGTCATGCTGCTGGTTTCTCCCCGGGCGGAGCTGTCGATGAAGCAAAAGGTGCCACGTGACATCGTGTTCGTCGTCGACACCTCGGGCAGCATGATGCATGACAAGAAGATGGAGCAAGCAAAGAAGGCCTTGAAACATTGTCTGGGCAGTTTGACCAGCGACGATCGATTCGCGTTGGTCAGCTTTGCCAGTACCGTGGAGAGCTATCGCAACAGGCTAGTTCCGGCGAACAAGGAGCACATTAAGCACGCCAAGGGGTGGGTCTCGGACCTGTTCAGTGGCGGCGGAACCGCGCTGGATCGCGCCCTCAAGGCAGCCTTGGCATTGCGTAGCGGCGACGCCCAGCGGATGTTCACGGTGGTGCTTATCACCGACGGACAACCGACCGTTGGCGAGCGAGACACCGAGAAAATCCTAGACGACATGATGAAGTTGAATACCGCCAGCACACGGATCTTTTCCCTGGGGCTCGGCAACGACCTGAACGCGGTGTTCCTAGACCAGATCGCCGAAAAGACCCGCGCCCTGAGCAGCTATGTTCGGCCAGAGCAGAACATCGAAACGAAAGTGGCCGGATTCTTTGAAAAAATCCACCATCCGGTGCTGGCCAACTTAAAGCTGACGACCACCGGCAACGCACGGCTGGCTGAGATCTACCCGCCTGAACTTCCCGATCTCTTCCATGGCGACCAGTTGGTGATTCTCGCGCGTTTTATGGGCGAAGGCAAGACGTCGATCCACCTCGACGGCAAGGTCGGCGTCCACGGCAAGAGTTTTACCTACAACGTCAACTTCCGGCCGCGAGCGGAGGGTAAGCCGTTTGTCGAGCAGCTTTGGGCCCGGCGCAAGGTTGGCTACCTGCTCGATCAAATCCGAATCAATGGTGAGCAGCGGGAACTGGTCGATGAGGTCATTCGATTGGCCAAGAGCTATGGAATCACGACGCCGTACACTAGCTATTTGATCATGCCTGACTCGCCGGTGCAGGTCGCAGCCAACGGTCGGCGCGATCTTGAAGGCAAACTTAGTTATGGTGGGCCCGCGGCGCTGGCGTCGCGACATCAAGGTGCTGGAGGGGCCGCATCAGAGAGCATCGCTGGCCAGCAAAAGTTGTTAGATTTTGCTCGAAAAGTGCAGGCGAACGTCGGTGATCTCGCACGCAACCGTGGCGAATATCAAGATCGCGCGTTCGACCAACTCGGACGTTCGGATGGCGCCAAGAAACCCGCTCGGACTGCCCCCGCAGCCGATAAGGCAGCGTATGCGCAGCTCGAAAAATCCAAGCGGCTTAAAGGAACGCTTGACTTAGCGCGGCAAAATGTGCAGCGCGGCCATTGGTTGCGGAATCAGACGGGTCAGCTGGGTGTCGAACTATCGCTATCGACCAGCCATCTAAAGAACCAACAGCAAGTGCAGGCGACCGCTGTTCGGAGAGTCGTCCATCGCAACTGCATGGAGTTGGGCGGCGTGTGGATCGACGAGGCCTTTAACGCCAAGACACCGACGCTCACCGTCAAAGCCCAGAGCCCGGCTTACTTCCGCATTCTCGAGCGACAACCCCAGATGAAAGAGGTCTTTCAACTTGGAAACCACGTGCTCTGGATCACCCCCAACGGTACAGGGCTGGTTATCGACACGATCGATGGCAAGAACCGTGTGAGCGACCGGGAGATCGATGCGCTATTTGTCAGTAAGTCGTAGTCATCGTAATTGCGATGAGAGATCGAGGTAGGAAGGGCGCGAGAATTCAATCACTTTTCGTCGCACTCGCCGCAATAACTTCTCTCGCGCTTCGGGCTGGTAGTTTGTTACTCCGTTCAACCGCACAATCCCCTTAAGGAGTCTGACCGATGAAACGCCTATCGCCTCGGATGACCAGTCTAGTTATTCTTGCGTTGTTTGCCGCTACGTGTGTCGCTCGCGCTGATACCAAGGTGGAAGTAAAAACGGACGCGAAACCGACAGTGGAAGCTGATGCCAAGGAAACGAAACGGCCGAAGGTTCAAATCGCGATTCTGCTCGACAACTCGGGCAGCATGAAGGGGCTGATCAATCAGGCCCGCAGCGAGCTCTGGACGGTGGTGAACGAATTCGTCACCGCGAAGCTGGGCGGAGTGCGCCCGGAATTACAGGTCGCCGTGTATCACTACGGCAACCCCCCGGCGAAGCTACTCGTGCCATTGACGGACGATCTGGATCGTGTTTCCGAGGCCCTCTTCGGCATCCCGGTCTCCGGCGGAAGTGAGTATTGTGGCGCTGTCATTCAATCGGCCACCAACGACCTGAAGTGGAGCACAGAACATCGTGATCTGAAGATGATTTTTATCGCCGGCAACGAGCCGTTTTCGCAGGGTCCGGTCGACTATCGCAAGGCCTGTGAGGCGGCGATTAAGAAAGGAATCATGGTCAACACGATTCACTGTGGTAAAGGCATTCCCAGCGGCTGGCTGGAAGGCGCCAAGATCACTGATGGCAAGGCGATGAATATCAGCCACACCGAATCGGTTGTCCACATTGAATCGCCGCAAGACAAGCAGATCGCCCAGCTCGGCGTGGACTTAAACAAGACGGTCAATAAAAGTACGCGAGCCGGAAACCCTAGTATAATAGTGTTTTCCGCGCCTCCGTCTGCTAGATCTCGGCCGAGAGACGCAATAGTTTAACTTCCCGATTCATGGCTCCCGCGAAGTTCTGGGCCGAAATCTCGGCGACGATCTGAGTCAAACTCAACTGAGCAATGGTTTTCATGGTCGGCTGAGTTTGTCCCCTTTTGGGCTCGTCACGTCGAGTTTCCGCGGCGTTTATGCGTGTTTTTTCCACCAGAGGCGACTTCCGGGTATTCTTTGGTTTCTTGGGAAAACTGTCAGAAAAAGTGCTTGTATCTCGATCGAATTGAATTAGGATGATGGTCGTGTCGGCTGGGTGCATCGCCCAGCATGGCCTGCCAAAGAAGAGTGACCGAGGAGATGCTCCTAGTCACAACCTGAGGGATTAGGACCGGCCGAACTCGCTACTGACCGACTGACATAATTCGGAAATCGTTCTCACGACCTGTGCCGGGCACGTTCGCCCAGCGCATGAGGTCTTGAGGGTGATTTCCTTTTTTATTTCCCGGAAGTGAAAGTCTTCCCTCCGCTAACACGGCTGGCTACCGACGATCTGACATAACAAGGAAATTGTTTCCGCGACCTTTGCAGGGCACGTTCGCTCGGCACTTGGGGGTCAGTAAAAGTACGCGAGCGGAAAACACTAGTATAATAGTGTTTCCCGCGTGTCGGCCTGCTAGATCTCGGCC
>Ga0114996_10009876_pt1 | contig 10397 bp, 12 predicted proteins | sample ArcticOcean_MG_C_4_FD_87039 | JGI IMG/M metagenome (GOLD analysis project Ga0114996, IMG submission 87039) | Marine microbial communities from western Arctic Ocean - ArcticOcean_MG_CB4_134 | ecosystem: Environmental > Aquatic > Marine > Oceanic | place: Arctic Ocean: Canada Basin | collected...
AGCCAGCGACGGAGGCCTGGTCATCCCCGCACTCGGTGATGACTGGTTAAGCCTGGTCACGCGGCGGGCCACGGGTGGAGACGTGAGCGACGAAGAACATGCTGCGCGCCTCTTGCGACGCATGGGGGGCCTCCACGGTGACAAGCGGAGTGCCAATTGGACAGAGGCAATCGCGGTGGCTAGGAAAGGGTCCATCCTCGGGGCCTGGGAGGCTTCAGGGCTTCACGGCAGCATCTCTGGACGCTACAACCCGTCGTCGCTGGCTACGCCTGGGTTTTGGGTCAGTGGCCTCTGGCTCTCCGCCATTTCGAGGAGGGCTCTTTGGGAGCTTTCAGCTCAGGAGCGCATCCAAGAGAACGATCCTTGGAGTACGCTGGCGGGCCCTGTCGCCGAGTTGCTCCGCCGGCTTCAGGACTAGGGAAGCTGTACCCACTCATCTTCCCGGACCACCAGATTGTCTCGGGCAAGACCATCGACCAGTGCGTTCATACGTTCGGTGTCCCGCTGGACGTCAAACGCATCGAATAAAGCGAACCCCAATTCTGCGAGGCTCATTGCCTGACCGCCTGATAATCCCCGGAGGACCTCCACGATTCGGCCGCGGTAGAACCTAGCCGACCCCGCAAACATGCTCTGTTTCGGTGCATAGGGGACCGAAGCCTTCGCGAGGTCGCGTTCCCCAGATTGCCGCAACAACGGTGCGGTTCGGCAAACATCTCGTAGCGGGCATAGCCCGCAACGCGGGCTTCTCGCAGTGCAAATAGTCGCGCCGAGGTCCATGAGCGCCTGGTGCCACGCCGAAGCGCTGAATGGCGAAGCTTTATCAGGAAGGAAGGCTGCGACGGTCGCGTCCAGGTCCTTGCGCGAAGGTCCATCGACACCCCACGTCACTCTGCTCAAAACTCGATAGATGTTGGTCTCCGCCACGGGCACGGCCGCTCCGAACGCGAAGCAGGCCACCGCCGCCGCCGTGTAAGGGCCGACACCGGGCAGTGCCCGGAGCCGCTCTACGTCACTCGGAAGCTCGCCGCCCATCAGCTCAAGCACGGTTGCGGCAAGCAGGTGCAACCGTACTGCTCGCCGGTTGTAGCCCAAGCCAGACCACAAGCGTATGACGTCCCCCAGTTGCGCGGCCGCCAACTTCGCCAAAGTCGGGAACGCGGCCATGAACTCGTTGAATTTAGGGACGACGCGGTCCACCTGAGTCTGCTGAAGCATCACCTCGGATACAAGAATTGCGTAAGGGTCCGATACGTAGGGTTCGGAGCGCCATGGCAGGTCACGGGCATTGCGCCCGTACCATTCAGCAACCGCTGAATGGAAGTAGAGAGCACTCATGTTGCCTTTTGGCGTCATGCTCCAGGCACTCGCCCCGCAGCCAGCAACTCGTCGATGATTGAACGGAGCCTTTCCGGCTCCACTGGCCCGTTTACCCGGCGGACAATCTTGCCGTTCCGGTCCAGAAAGAATTTCTCCGGTACGCCGCGGACCCCATAGGAAACCGCCGTAGCCCCATGTTCGTCCATGATGTTGGGATAGGTGACCCCATAACGGGCGATGTGCCTCAGGGTATCGCCGCGTTCGTCCCAGATCGCAATCCCTACGAACTCCACTCGCTCGCTAGCGTACTCGCGATAGACCTGGGCCAACGCTACCGCCTCGACCTTGCACGCGATGCACCAAGACGAGAAAAAATCGACCATCACGACCTTGCCATCGACCGCGGCGTTGTTTATGCGCTCTGACCCAAGCAGGACGGTCCCATCGAAGGCCGGTGCAGGTTTCACCTCGACGACAATGTCGCCCACATCGTTGTACTCGAGGAGGCCTCCAGGATTCCCGTCGCTGCGTACGAGTCCCCAAGTGAGCAATGCCATCAGGGCTATAGCCGGCGACATGAAGGCCACGAAGATAACTAACCGGCGTAAGGGGCGGTCTGATGTTGGGGAAGCTGGTGCGATAGGCGAGTGTTGAAAGTCACGCATGCCAGGGCCCAATCTTAGCAGAGGACCCCACGCCTCAGCCCACCAACAACAGAACAGGGAGGCCACTTGGCCCCCCTGTTGTTATCCTAGCAACGATAGGCTTGACGTCTAACCTGGGGCCCCAGAGAGCTCGTGGGCGACGATTGACGCCTCACCCAAGGTCGGTACACTCTCTGTAGTGTTCCCGCAGACAATCTCGTACATGGTTGTCTCCACTCCTGAAGTCACCGTTGTGCTGGAGCCGGTCGCGACCTCGTAGACATCGGCTTTGCCCTTTGGCCCTTCAATCGTCGTTATGTGAGTCCGTTCTTCCGCCATGAAGATGCCTCCTTAAGCCTTAAGCCTTGAGCCGTGGGAACACTTCCCGCTGAACGTCCTCAAAGATGTTCTTCTTGTCCTGGTCCGTCAGCCACTCGATGGAGTTGATGACGGGCGCAGTGTCGTCCACCTGTAGCCCGCTAACTGGATCCGTGGCCGTGCCGCTGCCGGGGTTCTCAGTGCCGAACATGCAGCGATCAGTGCCAATAAGCCGGAACAGCAGCTCAAGCGATTCTTTGTTGTAGAGAACTGCGTCGTAGTAGAGCCTGCGCAGGCTCGTGTCGAAATCTTCCAGATTCGGGTTGCGTTTCATGGCGTTGAACCTTGCAGCCCTCCATCGCCCGATCTGGTATGGGACGGACCCTCCACCGTGGGAAACGATAATCCGAAGCTTGGGGAAGTCAGTGAATACCTTGCTCTCAGGCTTGATGAGATTCAGGACCACCTGACTCTCCGTGGTAATGAAATGGGCGCTGTAAGACTCTCGCGGATCCTTGCAAGAAGCGGAGTGAATCAACGCTGGTACGTCGAGTTTGACCATCGCCTCGTACAGGGGGTACCAGTACTCGTTGTCCAGGGACGGAGTGAATTCGGTGCCCTCACCTGGGTCCGGGTTAATCATGCAACCGATGAACCCAAGCTCGTTGACACAGCGCTCAAGCTCCGGGACCACGTGGGCAGAATCCTTCTCGCCTGAGATGTGGGGCAAACCGGCAACTCCTGCATACCGGTCGGGGTGCGCCTTGAAGACCCGGCCAATGATGTCGTTGTTCGCCTGGTTCCAGAAGTGAACGATGGACGCGGGCTTTTCCGAGTGCATGAGCTGGAAAGGTCGGGGAGACAGGAACTGCATGTCAGTGCCGACGCTGTCCATGATTGCAAGCCCGCGTTGCGTAGCCTCTTCGAGGCGTTCCTCGGAAACGTTTGGGTTGGGGCCTGCACCGTAACCACGGCCTGAAAGCAGGCCCGCCTTATAGGCGTACAGCTCCGGCGGAGCATTGGTGTGGGCGTGCATGTCTAGAATCTTTTGTCCGTTTAACATTGGTCTCCTCCCCGATCTGATCTAAGGGGCTCAGCTTATAAAAGGGGCTTAATATTTCGAAGATACGTGTTTCCCGTCAACTCAGACGAGCACGTCCTCCCGCACGCCCCTCACGCCATCGCGCTTCGCGAGTGTGTTACATGTGATTCCATAGCCTGTCAAGCGAGCGTGTCGGCCATTCTATCATCCTGTTTCTCTGGTGAGCACCGCGGCAATAACGGAAAGCCGGATTCGGATTCGTTCTTGCTTGGCCCGAGGCCAGAGCAGCGTGTCAGCCTTGAGCTTGCCCTTAGCAGCACAGTCGACGGTGCGTTCGCCCACCACTGGAGCCTCCTGTCACTCCACGCCTACGGGTAGTAGACTACGCGCGCCAATATCAAACGCAGCAACCCTTGCGCAGGGGCGGCATCGCCGCCGCGAGAAGTTGATCGGTTTAGGTTCAGGAGGAGTGAGGAATGGCCAAGATTGTTCTCGGACTCGCCACATCACATAGCCCGATGCTTGCGTTGGATGCAGAGCAGTGGGTCAAGTACGCGAAGGCAGACCTACAGCACACTGGTCTGGTTTATCCCCCCGAAGGGTTCTCCATGACCTACGATGAAGGCCTGGCCAAAGTGCCCGCGGCCATCAAAGAAAAGCCCCTCACGATGGCGGTCTTTGAAGAACAGGTCTCCAGAATCCAAATCGCCATTGCCGAATTGGCCAAAACCTTCGCCGAGGCCAAGCCGGATGTTACCGTCATCGTCAGCGATGACCAGGACGAATGGTTTTTCGAAGACAACATGCCCAAGTTCTCCGTCTTCTGGGGTGACTCAGTTCCTATCATTCCGCGCACCATCGCGGTGGGCCGTCAGGAACCTGACGTAGCGCAGGCCATTGCGGACGGTTATGGCGACGTTCGTCTTGACGTGCCGGTCAACAAGGAGTTGGGCCGTCATATCATCGAGTACATGGGCCAGCATGATTTCGATGTCTCGCATTTCAACTACATCAAGGACACCTACGGAGGCAGCATCGGGCGGCGATACCCCCGCAAGGACGGGGAGTTCAATGTGGTCCGCGATACTGAACCCGTCAACCAGGGCCTCCCTCACGGATACGCCTTTGTCGTCAAGCGAATCTTCGAGAACAAGGCGCTCCCCATTGTGCCCGTGTTTCAGAACACCTGCTATCCGCCCAACCAGCCGACGGTACGCCGGTCGTATCAGTTCGGCGAGGCGCTAAAGGGAGCTCTCGATTCCTGGGATTCCGACCTCCGAGTCGCGGTCGTTGCCTCAGGCGGCCTCAGCCATTTCGTAGTGGACGAGGAGATGGATTGGTTCGTGCTAAATGGTCTCAAAGACAAAGATCCGGAGATGCTGAAGGCGATACCCCGCGAGCGCCTCTGGTCGGCCGCATCCGAGACCCAGAACTGGATCACAGTTGGAGGCCTGCTACACGAAACGGAGCTCAACTTCGAAGTTGTCGACTACCTGCCGGTCTACAGGACTCCTGCGGGAACCGGCGGTGGTTGGGGATTCGGTCGCTGGGTGTAGAGGCGAGGCTTTATGGACGAGGATGCAAGGAAAATGGCACTGCGGATACCCTCCGACCCAGGCACCCTGTAGGAGAGATTCGCCTTACGGTGCGGGCAAGAATGCCCGATGAGGCCGAGCGCTACTGACGTGCTCTGGAAGAGCACCAGATCATTGCCCAAGAGACGAATCTCTTTCGAGGGATACTCTTCTTTCAGCATCCTGTTATCGGTCAGAGGATGCCGGTAGCGGCGCATGTGCTCGCCCATCGGCGTCTCAGGCCTGATATGTGTCAAGTTCCCATTGCGGTCTTGGGTAATCAGCTACCCACTCCGGCAACTGACGATCGCTCGAAGCAGTATCCAATCAATCGCGACGAAGTTTCAGTCCTTACGAAACCGAGGGTTTCGAGAACTTGTAATCCGGATTCGTGTAGGCCTCTTCAGCCATGGCGCTCGTCAGGCCACGCTTGGCCAGCTCCTCCTCGAAAATCTGACGTATCCAGGGATCCTCTTCGGTGTACTCGATGTTGATGCCTTCAGCATTGCCTTGCTCGTCTTCCTCCTTGCCGATGAATTGAACCGGAGGGTGCAGTGCAAAATAGCGAGCTGAAGTCCCACCAACGTTGAAGTGCTGGTGGAACCACTGGTCGGGAGGGGTGATGGCGCTCCCTTCATGCCAGGGATAAATCTTCTTTTCGCCGCCCTGAGGCCACATGACGGAGAACCCCTCACCGCCAGGGATGACAATAAGTCTCCCCGGGCCATGGCGGTGGGCCTTTTTGTACGTTAAGGGAGGAAAGACAGACATGTGCGCGGAGAGCTCAGAGCCTGGCACGTACATGCTTATTGTCGAGCCACCGGCCCCTCGGCTGCCCGCGTCAACCATCTTGTCCCAGGCCAATAGGTCGGGCCAGAAATTACCGCTCCATACCTTAGCGCCCACGGTGCCCCATGCGCTGCCGAACTCTTTGATGATGTCCTTGGCTTCTGAAAAGAACTCGCCATCAGCGTCATCGATCATCGATCCCTTAACGGCAGGATTGTTGAAGAAGAACTCAGGGTCGCTCACCACTGTCATACCCAGAGGCAAATAGTTGAAGTGGAGGAGGCGCACAGGATTGTCGCCTTCCATGTTCCTGAGCTCGCACCACGCGTTGCGCGGAATGACGAAGGCGCTGCGTGCGGACCACTCAAAATCACGTTTCACGCCGTTAATGTCTCCGTAGACTGACGCGAAGCCTCTGCCCTGGATTACATAAACGAGTTCGTCGACGCCAAGCTTGAACGGCTTCAGAGATCCCCCGGGGGGTATCTCTTGGACGCGTGCCTCGGTGATGCCTTCCATGTTGGTGAACTTAATGAACGCCGCGTCGCATCCGCGGAGGTCCCAATGGCCTAACTCGATGCTTCGCAGGTCGTCGATGTAGCAGTCCCGATACACAGGCACACCCTTGTCGGCCTGCACCTCTAGCCAATTGTCATGGGTGAAGTAGCTCCGGACCATCTATCCCCCTTTGCCTCTCCTGTCGTGTTACAGGGCTCTGACGCTGCTCAGCGAATCGTCAGCGTAAACGCCGTAGATATCGTCTGTGTCAACATGCATAACCGTGCCGGTTGCATCATGCCCAAACGGCGCGTCTAGCACTCGGACCTCGATGGACGTTGCCTGCTCTGTTGCCGAGGCGGTAACTTCGACGGTAGAGCCGTCCGCCATCTGGAGCTTATCCCCCCGTCTCAGCGATTCAAGCCCCACTATTTCACTTCCTGACCAACCTGCTTGCGGCGCTGTGCCGCGTCGGCCCCACCCGATGCCCCTCGCTTGTTGAGGATGGGGCTGTACTTGCTTGCCATACCCTGGCGCTCGAAGGCGTTGAACCCTCCGCGGGCTTCGGCTTGTTTGGCCCTAGCAGAGCCTCGCTCCGTCGCCATCCCCAAATCAACGTTCTTCGCCGGGTCCCGGAACGTATTCAGAGGGTCACCGCCGTCTTCCACGATACGGATGTTCTCTTCGAGCATCCTCCTGAACATGATGAGCCCGCGGTCCGAGCGGCCCAAGGCTTCCTGGGTACGGTCCGCGATGGGGCCCTGCGTTATCCATGCCGCCACGTCCTGGGCACTGTTGGAATCGAGAATGTCCCAGCGGGGCCGGCCTGTTTCATCAAGTTGAATGAGCGGAGGCTGGAAGAACGGGATGTCCTCGAAACGTTGCTCTGATTCGTTTTCACTTTTCGGGTGGCACATCACCCACCAATGGCCTGTGTGGGTGTCATCCAACGGCACGCGAATCTGGAAAGCTGGGCCTACACCACCCTTGACTCCGTAGGCGTTGCGGTCGTCCCAGCTTTCGCGGTCGTAGCCGTGCCCGCCTTGGCGAAGGAAGTAAGGAAAAACAATAGGATGCCCATCCAGCCACTCCGGGTCGTCCTCGCTCCCGCCCTTAATCATCCTCCTCTTGATGATTCCGTACTCGAACTCATCAAAGCCGATGCGTTCATTTTCGTATGGCCGCCGCTGCTTGTCCGGGTGGCCCTGCATCACCGCTATGAAATTCCCCCAGTAGCCGTGGAGCCATTCGGAATGCACGGGATCCAGTGAGTTCTCCTGGCACTGGAGCCAATTGCTGGGGAGCTCGGTGTAGCCGATGTCTCGGATCACATCGTCGATGGCGAACACATCCCAGTTGGGGAGCAGAGGCGCAGGCTGAGGACCCATGTACACGAATATCAGCCCAGCCTTCACCTGGAGTTGGTAGCTCTTGATGACCACCTTGTCTTTGAAGCGGCTCCCCGGGTTCTCCGTTTCCTCGTAGGGTTGCTCCATGCAGCGGCCCGTTTCGTCGTAGAGCCAGCCGTGGTAAGGGCAGCGAATGCCGTGTTCCTCGGGAATCCCATAGACCATGCCCATACGTCGGTGAGGGCAGAATGGGGCAACGAGACCATAGGCGCCTGATTGATCCTTGTAGAGGACCATCTCTTCGCCCAGTATCGTAATCGGCTTCGTGCCTCGGTCCTTCATCTGAGGTACGGCTGCGATTGGATGCCAGTAGCGCCGCATCAATTCACCGCCAGGTGTGCCAGGACCGACCCTGGCCAATCGATCATTCTGTTCGGCAGTCAGCATCCACAACCTCCTGAAAAGGGCACGGCCAGTCTACCAGGCCGCAATGCCTCAACAAGGGAGCCCTCTTGTCTCGAACCCGCCTAGGTGTCCGGTGTGCTAGCCGCAAAGACTTCCTCCTCCCCCAAAGCCGAGACGTCATTCCTTGCTCATAGTTGTGCCGAAAGAAGCTCTCAATGGTGGCAAGGTCATTTCTATTGCCATACTTCATCGGGTCGCCCCACTGCCTGGTCTGGTCGACCAGATGCTCCCGCAGGTAGACCACCGACAGCCCGCCACGGTCGAGGTGAATGTCCTAGTAAGCCAACGACTTGGCTGGGATCGCAAATGGAAAGCAGCGCCGTCGATTCGCAGATGCTAGCAGACAGGATTTCCCTATTCCAATCTGCATGACTCCTCTAGGTTTAGATTCCATCACCGCTCATTTAGGTTCCGCCCGGTGCATGCATGCGGGCGATGGTCTATCCTCCGCCGCGCATTAGATGGATTGGAGGCACCCATGGCCAAGATACGCGCAGTCGACTGTCACCCCTTCTTCGAGGCCGTTACGGAGAAAGCCAGTGCGATGGGCGTACCCGTTGCCATGGCAGTCGTGAACGCCGAAGGCCACCTCATCGCCTTGGAGCGGATGGACGATGCGGGATTCATAACCCCTGACATCGCTTACGCCAAGGCCTACACGGTCGCGGCATTCCGATCCATGAGCCCGCGCTTCCCGGATGGCCTGCTCATCCGGCGTTGGTTCCAGGAGCGCAACCCGCAGATGATGGTGAACGCGTCCGTCATGACTGGCGGCAAGGTTGTGGCTTCTGGTGGGTCCACGCCCATCTTCGTAGGCGACGAACTAGTAGGCGCATACGGTGTCAGCGGCGGGACGTCTGAGCAGGACGAGGTCATCGGCCAGCACGCGCGTGGCGTCGTTGGTTGGCGGAGCAGGGCCGCTAGCGACTAAGAGACCGGGAAGAGCACCGTGCACTTGGACGAATTGAAGATGTAGGACTCGCTGAAGTCCACGACCTCCACTTTCCTCCCCAGCTCGTACATCGTCCCCGCTAGCGCCGACCAGTCCCGCACCTCTAGCTGACCAGCCTCAAGGAGCTCCTCGGCCGTGATGTCACGGAAGTGCATCAGGTCGTTATTGCTCAGGTGCTCAAATAGCCGCCTGTCCGCGGGGATGTCGGGGTAGACCCAGTGGTGCTTTGTCGTCAGAGAGCCGTGAGACCAACTCGCTGAGCCGATGACCGCGACGCGCCACGGGCTGTCGCTGAATGCTCTCGCCACCGCGCGTCCCATGTCGAAACAACGTTGCGGCGTCGGGCCCTTGGGGTCGGCGGGCAGGTCCTCACGGAGCGGCCCACCGATACCGTGGTTCCGGACGAACCGGTCGCCATGGCAATTGATATGAACAGGAATCACGGGGTAGTCCCAGCCGCGACGGTCGTCGTCCAAGTAGAGAAGCGTATTTGTGTGAGCGTGCGCGAGCCCCTTGGCGTGCAGCGGTTTGTAGGAGTACGCCATGTCGAAGCCTTGATCCATCATCGAGTCCACCAGATGCACCGCGGCCTCTCTGTGTCCCCGGAAGTGGAATTCTTTATCCCTAGGGTCGCCCCACGCGTTGGCACCGTCACCCACATAGCCACGGCGTTCAAACGGGGTGCACGTCACCTCGTCCCATGCGTAAACTGCGAACGGAGGGACCATGTCGTCGTTGAAGTTCTCCCATTGGTCGTCGCCGTAGATGAGAACAATGTCTGGGTTGAAGTCGTCGATGGCGTCTCGGACCTTGTGGAACGCAGCCATGACCCGCTCCCGGTGCTTCACACCGGCTGTCTGCCCGTGATCTTCACCCATCTCCTCCCGCAATTCTGCGGGCCAGTTCGTCTCGTCTTCCCATTCCTTGGGAGCCCTGCCGTTGTGGGTCGCGCGAATCACTGCGTCGGGCAGTGCTTCGCCAGGATAGAGAAACCCAGGATAGTGCGTCGTACCTACGCCTAGTATCTCGCCCATTTCAATCTCCTTCTCGTTAGCTTGCGATTCTTCGGGCTAAGCCCACCTACCAAGAATGCGTTTCTGCGACCGCCTTCTCGACGATGGAGTACATGAATGTAGCTGCGTTCGGCGGTGCATCAGCACGGTCGAGCAATTGCGATTGATAGCCCGTGATTGAGGCTCCGACGTAAATCTTCCCGTCGGCCTCGGGGCCAGACTGGCCACCAATGACGGGGATGCTCATAGCCCGGGTAACTGCTTCGTATATCTCAGCGGTGACCATCGTGAGGTCAATCATCGCGGCGCCCGCGTCCTCGACAGCGTGGGCCCACTTGAGCGTCTTCTCGAGGTCCTCGGGTGTGCCGTGCAACTCGCCATCTGCGACATACTCGAAACCTATCTGCGGGTAGGCCGCGATGCCTGCGTCGAT
>Ga0114996_10009877_pt1 | contig 10397 bp, 7 predicted proteins | sample ArcticOcean_MG_C_4_FD_87039 | JGI IMG/M metagenome (GOLD analysis project Ga0114996, IMG submission 87039) | Marine microbial communities from western Arctic Ocean - ArcticOcean_MG_CB4_134 | ecosystem: Environmental > Aquatic > Marine > Oceanic | place: Arctic Ocean: Canada Basin | collected...
GGCGTCGTCGACAACGACTGCTAACTCGTAGGTTGGCCAGCCATCCTTGCGCCAGACGAGGAAGTCTCCAAAATCTTGCATAGACTGGAATGTTTGTTGCCCAAGATGATTGTCCTCAAAAGATACACTATTCGCATCTGGTACTCTGAACCGCCAGTTGACATGTTGGTTGAGGGGTAAAGTGCGCCCTTTTGTATCGGAGCGAAGGCCCGCCGGAAAAAGTGGCTCGCCTTGCGAGCTTATGGGAGATTCTGCGTTTTGATTTATTTCTTTCCGTGAATATTTACAGGGATATACACGGCCCATCAGCGCCAGTTTTTCAAGGGCCTGCAAATAGAGTGGAAGTCGTTCAGATTGGCGAATCGGACCTTCGTCCCAGCGGATTCCTAAGCGTTTCAAGTCCTCCTCAGCGGCGACTGAAAACTCGGCCCTACACCTTTTCGGGTCGATATCTTCATCGCGGTATATGAGGGTACCTTTTGAATACTGGCACCTTAAATAGGCCGACCAAAAAGTCTTGGCATGCCCCAAGTGAAGAAATCCCGTAGGAGATGGGGCGATTCTTCCACGATAATTGCTAGTGGTCATGAGGAACTGGAATTCATTGTCTACGGAGTTTTGGTTCATAAGCGCGGATCTGTAAAACATAGTTTTAATAGGATAATGGATCCATGGTGCGTTTTGCATTTGGAAAATCATGAAAAAGGCTCAAAGGTGGATTGATGGTAACACCGCTTTCACATGTGTTCTTCCGTGCTTTCTTCAGTTTTGTGTTTGGGCTCGTAGCGTTCTATTTTCTTACTTGGGCAATTTTGGCTTCCACCGTTCAAGATGTCGAAGCGGTTTTACGTTTCGCAGGCTGCACGATCTTAAGTGGATTGGGGTCCATTTATTTTATTTTGGTTTACCGAAAGTCCGATGTGTATCTCCCGAAAACCCAATCGATGTTTTTCTATTCCTCGATGGCACTATTGTCGCTTCTAACTGGCGCGGCCCTTTTTCTACACATTGAGTCTTATCAATGGATAGAAGACCGGATGCGTCTTCCGCCGGAGATTCTCACCGTTGTAATTTACCTTGTTTTCTTCATTTTTGCCTTAATTCGAATGTCGGAAGCCCGATTTCTGCCATCGAACTCAAAAAGTCGTGTGTCTGACGAGCTTGTTAAATAAGGCGTGCAACTTGCCGTCGGTTTCTATCTTAACTAAAGTTTCAAGGGCTGTTGGGAAGGGATGGTCAGTTAACCTAAAATGCAGCAGCAGGTTTTAGCCAAATGCGTTCGGAGCTCGGCTTTGATTGAGTTATTTTTGATTCAAGTAGGTTGTTCGTTTGTGAAGCTGACGATGAGGCAATTGAAATTGCCCATCGACGAAAGCCCAATCTTCCGGTGAAGAGAATGACAACATCGAATAAACCTTTTATACGTTTTGTTGGTAATCCGCATTCGAAAACAACTGAAAAATTTCTTCAAGAATGGGTGTATCCAGTTGTGCAATGGCTTGACGATTGTTTGAAACCCTACTTTTTTACCCACATGCCTGATGATTTACATGCCCCGAGTCTAGGAAGGTATTTTGTTAATTGAATCGGGCCTGGATATCAGTCGCATGGCCTGGCCTTGTGAATTGGAGGTTCCCGCAACAATCCAAACGGATCTTTTTTGATAGTTAGGTTATGATAAAAAAGCTTCTGACGATTTTTTTGATCATAGGGGTGCTAGCCTTCGGGGTATTTGGATTGTTATATTGGCACTTTTATATAAGGTTACTTCCGGAACCTTTTGAGCGCACTGAAATATATAGAGGGGTTTTCTATGATAGTGGAATCTGGGATGATGCTTCGACTGGAAGCGGGAAATATATGGTGGCTGAGATACATTTAGATGAACCTGGCATCAAATTCTTTATACGACCGTTTTATCCAAAGTCAGTCCGAAGTAGGCATTACACTTTATTGCCTATCGATGTCTTGCGAAGTTCCTTAGAAACAGAAGTCATTTTGAATGGGACGTTATATTCTCCCCATGAGTGGTACCAATCATTACCGGGTATGAAAGTAGATTCTTTGGAGACACTTGTTGTTGAGGGCTACCCGAGTCATGTGGATCCCAAGTCTTATCTCTTATGGTTTGATGAGGAAATGAATTCCCATCTGGAAAGTAATAAACCTCCCTCGGTCGATACTCTGGCGATGGCCAGGTGGGGAATCGGAATGCAGGGTATCCTCGTCAATGGAGGTAATTTGGGCTGGGGAAGTTTTAAAAAGGATGAACGACAAATCAGGAGAACATTTATTGGAGTGGATCCTGATGAAAGAATGTTATGGTTTATGGCGTTTGAAAGCGTTTCGCCAGTGGGACTAGGCATATTTGCAATCGAGAGGGGTGTCCGCTTTGGTGGCCTGTTAGACGCAGAAGGAGCAACCACTTTCGTATTGGGGGAGAATCCAAAGGGGATAAAATCCTACACTGGCATGCGTGGAAAACGGCCACTGGCGTGCGTAATCGGTATTCGGGCCGATCCTGTGCCTGCGAATTAATCGCGTGTCAGCTTGTAGGCTTCGCAAACGTGGCCCTCTTCATCCGAAAGGAATGAAGTTTTAACCTTAAACCCTTCGTTTTGATAGAGCTTCAAGGCCCGTTTGTTTTCGGCGAGAGTAACTGTCCAGGCATGAGGACCCGTATATTTAAGGCATTCTTTGAGCAATTGTCTAGCTATGCCGCGACCGATGTATGCGGGATCTAAATATAACCAGCCGAGGTAGTCCTCGTGGGACCCAGAGAAACCAATTACTTTATCGTCCTCACAAGCTACTAAAATTCTGCATTGCAGGAAGGCGGAACTTTCAGGGTCTTCGTTCAGTGGAGTGAAACTTCTTTCCTTTATGGATTCCTCTAATTCTATGGGCCGAGAGCGGTCATGCACTTGGCATATTCCTTCCCAGTCGTTGAGAGTATAAGGTCTAATTTGTATCATTTGAAGGGCTCTATTCCCTTCGACCTCACATCACCTGTTGTTTTTGATCAAATTTTCCGCAGCTCTTTTCCGGTTTTTGAAACTAAATTTATAAACGCGAAGATTAATTGGCCCTTCAAGAATCGGGTCAATTCGAGTTCCAAGCAGAAACGTGCAAGTTATTGCGAAAGTTTAAGCTCCTTTACAAAGGATCTCCGGTAGGCCTTGTAATTTAGAATCGCCATTATAGGCACCACTACTCCTCCGACGCCTGGGATCAGTTGCACGGCTATCAGAATAAAGAAAAAGATCCGAATCATCCACTTGATGAAGAAGCTGCGATGGAGTGGAATATAGCGCCTGAAAGGAGCAACTAGTTGTATTCGATAAACAATGACCCCGATAACAAGTCCCAGAAATGGGATAAAGCTAAGTCCGAGCGAAACTAGAAGTACTGGCACCAGGCGGCCGCCAACCATATCCAGATAATCTCTTGCGATCTGGGAATCTTTGAACAGCTCGTGACCACAACAGGAGCATGTCTGGTAAGGATTTCTTTCCTCAAGGCGCGTTGCACAGGACGGGCATCTTTTTTTCTCCGCCAGTCGAAGCCTGTGCCGAACTACATCGCCAACCGCGTCGCTTTTGGATTGCCCGAACAGACCAACTTTGACCGGATTAGGTATGGGTGCGTGACAGCTATGACACTCAGTTGCGGAGGGGTAGTTATTTTCTGCACATTCGCCGCAGGCAACTTTAGATTTCTCTTCTTTGTATTCGAAATACTTTTTCAGAAGATAAGCGCCTCCGAGGATGATTCCCATGACGACGAGGACGACCAGGGGGTATATAATCAACCAGAAGAATCCAATAACAGCCCAAGCATCCTCTGCCCAGCTGATGAATTTTCTAAGGCCGAGTGAATCGTCCTCATCGGCTTCGAATAACACCTCGAGTATACCGCTACGAATGCTGGCAAAAAAATAGGTGTTGGCCGTGGAGATCGCCAACCAGATGTTGGATGCGATTCCGGCATGCATCACAAGAAGGTTCCCTTCTATATAACCTTGGTCCTTGACGCTCAAAAATCCCAAATAGGTAGCGGCTACCATGCCCGTCTTCAGGTATTTGCTTACACTTTCCAGTGCTTCCTCCGCCTCAGGAATCTTTGTAGCCCCAATTTCGAATATGGATAGTGCTCCCAGGACGAGGATAACCCATCCATTGGTAAACCAGGTAGGTTCTCCGCCACCGATGTTATTTAACAAATCAACGTTTTTCAGATATGGAATTGAATCTCCAAATCTGAGTACTGCTGACGAAATGAAAGCGGGAAGAAAGGCACGCGACGCAAAGAGCCCTGAAATGCCTAATCCGTATATCAGTGAGTTTAAGTCCATACCTGGGTCGTAAATTTGTATGAGTTTATAAAGGCAGTCTGGAACAATTGGAAGGAATGATCAAGTTCAGTAAATGACCGGATACTTCCATTTTAAGTCGCAACTTTTAAAGGAACGAAGGGGTAACCCCTTAAGCCTCTTCCCCGTGGATCTTGAATTGCTATTTCGAAGTGTTCACTAGAGTTTATTCTCAATGGATGAAGTATCCGGGTCAAATAAGAAAATTCAGAGAGCCCTAGTGATATCTCGCACCAATGGCTGGAGTGTCGCAGGTTTTGCCGGTGTTTGTGCTCTCGTAGTAATCCTGTTTGGCGATGTATTTGGATTTCTGGTCGGACTGGCAGTTAGTTTGAGTGGTGTTATGGAATTGAAGGGCTCCCGGTTACTTCGAGGTCTGGACAAAAAGGCAATTGGCTGGTTGGTGGGCAGCCAGGTCTACCTGATAATTGTTCTTTGGATCTATGCTTTGTTCAACTTGGTTACTTTCAATTCTACTGATCCATGGGCTCGATTTTCACCGGGGTTCAAGGATTTGATACTCAGCATCAATCCAGACGTTTATCTGGTGGAAGCACTTTTGAAGGTAACCTATCTTGCGACATACATCACTTTGATCCTCGTGGCGCTCATTTATCAAGGCGGATTGTGTTTGTACTATTTATCCAGAAAAAAATACCTTTACGCTGAAAGCGAGTAGGTCTTTTCTACATGGTTTTATTTCAGCTTTAACAATAACCGTTTAATTCATGTCTACTAAATTAATCGCCCAACGATTGTCATCAGCCACAATTTGCGGACTCCTTATTCTGGCCTCTGGCTGCAGTCAGAAATCCGCATCTGAAAAAACGGTGCCGGTGGAAGAGGCGCCTGTTCCAGAAACGACTATGTCCACCGAACTTACAGAGCCTCAAAAGGTTCATCTCACCTTAGGTTATTCCATCGGCTCTGACTTAATGCTTGATACCTATTCTACCGATGAGGTTGAACAGATTCTTTCGGGCCTTCGGCTTGCTTCAACAGGTGAGAAACCAGAATATGTAGATAGTCTAAGAGACCAGGCGTTTGGAATTCTCAATGAAAAAAGAACCCGTCAAGCTCGGGAGCGCACCAATAATACGCTTGCTGAAAACAAAGCTGCTGGCGAAGCCTTTCTTGCTTCTATTGACGGGAACGAAGGGATCATCAAGACGGATTCTGGGCTTCGCTACGAAATTCTTAAAGAAGGTTCCGAGAAATTTGCTACCGCAGCTGATCGAGTGAATGTTCACTATCATGGGACTTTAGTTGATGGGACTGTTTTTGACAGTTCTGTCGATCGGGGCGAACCAATAACTTTCCCATTGAATGGGGTCGTCAAGGGATTTAGCGAAGGGCTTACCGTGGTGGGTGAGGGCGGTAAAATCCGTTTATATATGCCTTCTCACCTAGCTTATGGCGATCGTGACTCCGGTGGACCTATCGGGCCAGGATCAACACTAATATTTGAAGTGGAACTCCTTAAAATAAATCCGTAAGCCTGGGGCTTCTCACCCTTTTTGATTCTATATGAGCACCGCCTTCATCGGGTGGTGCTCATTTTGTTTAAAAATGAACAAAGTGTAGGGCATATGTAAAATCAGATTTTACATTGGGTAGTATATTGGCGAACTTGTGAAAAAAATTACCTACACACTGTAAAATCGGAGTTACAAAGGTAGCCAAAACCGGGGCCACTATTACTGAGAAGAGTAGGTGTGTGAACTTTGCGTCCAGAAAACGAACGCAATGCACACAGCTTCAAAACAAGTCCTAACCACGCTCCTTATCTTGGGGGCTGCTTTACCTGCAATCACCTCCGCTCAAACCGGTCCGGAAACTTTTATTAGCCTCACCGTGGGTCCCGAAGCTTCTGGTTCTGCGAGTTTCGATTGTGAGACAGATCAATTCGACTTATCTTCCAGCTCGGCAAGTATCACAGGCGGAGCTGATACCTTTCAATTCGTCTATCGGGAATTGACTAACGATGCGGACGTGAAGGCCCGCGTTCGGTCCAACAACGCTTCATTAGCTGGACTGATGATTCGAAGTGGCTCCGGCTCAAATACCGCGTTTGCAATGGTGGGACTGAGTGGAGGACAAACGATAACCCGTTACCGCGCCTCCATGAATGCTGCGACTACGGAAGGCAACTCGATGAGCACTGCGTCCTGGATTCGCATTCGTCGTGCAGTAAACTCAATATCCAGCTTTTCCTCGAGTGATGGAATATCTTGGGTATTAGTGGAATCCAGAACACTCAATCTTGGAGCTCAGGTTCTTGTAGGAATGGCGGTAGTAAACGGAACTACTTCCTATAGCGATGTCGCTGTAATTGGCACGCTCGAGCAAATTGATGTAGTTGATCCTGGCCCTGTGGATCCAGGTCCTACGGAAACTATTCCAAACGCGCCATCCGGATTAGTGGCAACTGTGGCATCTAACACGCTGGTGAATCTTTCTTGGAGCGATAATTCCTCAGACGAATCTGGTTTTCGGGTAGAACGGCAGACTGGTACTGGAAACTTTCAGGTCATTGCTAGTCCGTCAGCTGGTACCACTAGTTACTCCGATTCCTCAGTCGCCGAAAGTACGACTTATACTTACCGCATTTTGGGATTCAACAATGCCGGAACCTCAGGTGCTTCCAACGTTCAACAAGTTACCATACCTGGTCCTACTCTGCCACCAGTAGAAACTATTGATGCGCCGACTAATCTAACCGGTACGGTTAATTCTACCTCTTCCATTTCTATTAATTGGTTAGAACACGAGGCCAGTGATGTGGATTATCGCGTAGAGCGACAAAAGGACGGAGGGATATTTATTCAAGTAGCCGAAATGGCTGCCAACATAAGGACTTTCCAGGATACTGGTCTGGTTTCTTCAACCCGGTATACCTACCGCGTATATGCATTCAGCCAAAATGCTACATCCGGTTATAGTAACACGGCTTCAGGAGTCACCCTGGCTCCAGAATCGACAGTTAATCCTATCGAGCCAGTTGATGAGGTCTTCAGCGTCAATGACATTGGAGCTGAAATCCAGGACGGAACATCGTTATACGACAGCGAAAACGATGTGTTCCGTTTATCCGCTTCTGGCGGTCAAATCTGGGGAACAGAAGACGATTTCCATTATGTTTATCGCGAAATCACTGGAGATGTGGAAACTACCGTTAAGGTCAGTTCTTTAATCGCAGGTGACGAATTTGGTAAGGCCGGAATCATGTTCCGTGAATCCTCAGATGTGGACGCCCGTCATGCATTCCTTACTGTGTCTGCCGGTAAAGGAGTTGCTTTCGAACGTCGTCTTGAAGCTGGGGGTGGGACAACACGCTCAGGAAAGGGCAACGTGGCGGCACCAATTTGGCTACGCCTTATCAAGGAAGGCACCTACATCAGTGCTTATTATTCTGAAGATGGAGACAACTGGTCATTCCTCTCGGAAGACATTATTGATTTCTCAGATACGATTTTTATCGGCTTGGCAGTTGCCGCACATTCGGTAGATGACTCGGTAACTGCGGACTTTGGTGAGCTTGATATTGTGGAGCTTAGTATAGAGTCATCTACGGAAACTTTTATCAGCGCTGACATTGGAAAAGTCGGAGTCAATGGCGATGCCGCTTACGATTCCGATTCCGATACTTTTATTGTCCAAGCCGCGGGAGGAGATATCGGTGCCGAAGATGCCTTCCATTATCTGTTCCGTGAAGTTGAAGGAGACTTTGAAGCCGTGGCCAAGATTGATAGTCTTGTCGCTGAACAAAATTGGGCGAAAGCCGGCCTCATGGTCCGCGATAGTTTTCGCCCTGATGCTCCTTACTTTGCTCTCTTTATGGCAAACAATATAGGGATTGTTCATCAGCATCGAGCTACCTTTGGTGGTCCGGTGGATTGGTCAAAACTAGACAATGTATATGCAACATTTTGGGTTAAGATCTCACGGCAGGGAAATTTATTCGTAGCGTATTACTCTTTGGACGGCAGCACTTGGACCTTAGTGAACGACGCGACTATGGTGCTTCCTGATACTTTATTGGTAGGAATGGCAGTTACCTCTCATGAAGAGGGAGCGTTGGCCTTTGCGGAATTTTCAAATGTTTCGATTACCAACTAACTAATTAATTTGGATCAAATAGGACTTAATTCAGGTAGGATAAAAAGGAAGGCAGGCCTTGCGGCCTGCCTTTTTTATTTTTCCCGACCCGGATTCAGAGAAATAGGTCTGTTTAATCAGGAACTTCAAATATTTCGATAATTGCAAGACCTTCCGTTCCATTTGCTCCTCGCAAGGCAATAGTATAGGACTCTCCACTAGGCGAGGCAGGTACATTTACGAGCAAGGCGGCCTCCTCCGGAAATCCGGGAGGGATGGTTGTAGCCACGATGGAGGCAAAATTCTCGTTATCCTTCCAGTTGTCGCTTACAGCGATCAGGTTACCCGTAGCGAGTTCCCTCATTTCAAGGGTGGTATCCATCAGGCGCCCTTGAAGACTATCTGGTAACGATGGCCCGTTTCCACGAATATAAAGTGTCCGGTTGCCTGTGCCTTTTACGATAACACCCGCTATCATCAGCCCGTCACCTGTTCCTGCTATTCCTCGAGTGGAAATGTTAATCAATCTCGCGTCGTCTGCTGGATTTGCTTCATAGACCTCTACAAGGCCTGCGCCAATTCCACCATCAGCCCCTCGCATCCACACGGTGTAAACACCTGGAGCCAGATTTATTAATAGTGCGGCTTCTTTTGGATCTGGCGGCGGTATACCCGTCGCCGTAATGTCGGCTGCCCTCGGGTTGTCCTGCCAATCATCGTTGAAATCGATCTGGACCTTTGCTCCGTCGAACAGAACCAGCTCGGGATCCTGAAGTAGGACCGTGCCTTTATCCGGATCGATCGGTAACGATGGGGCTACTCCACGAATATATATGTCCTTGTTCTCATTCCCGGTGATTATAAACCCTGCGATCATAATAAAATCGTCGCCGGATCCGATGGTTCCTCGAGTAGATATGTTGATCGGCTTCCCGGTTGTTGCCTGATAGGTGGTGTCGGATCCCGGGGCAGTAGAATCAGAAGATCCCAGCGCACTAATGGCTCGCACTCGATAGATAAAGGTGGAATCCGATTCGAGCCCTGTATCTATAAACACGTTCTCATCGGGACCGGTATTTCCCACATTCGACCAGTTGTTTCCATCTGTGCTTCTATCAATTTCGAAGCCCGACTCGCCTTCAGAGTTATCGTTCCAGGATACAGTAAGGGTGTTGCTGTTGTAAGGATCAACCTCCAGCCCTGTTGGATCATTGGGAGGCTGCATATGCACTTCCACTTCGTTGGAACGTGCACCATCTCCACTATTGTCGAAAACAATTACGCGGTAGTTGTAAGCTTCTCCGAGAGCAACGGAGTTGTCGCCAAAGCTCGTAACATTGGCTCCAACCGGAGTTCCGAGGGGGGACCAATCCTCCTCCCAGATCAATTTCCTTTCTATGCGGAGTCCTGTTTCGTTGTTTGAATTGTCGGTCCAGTCCAGGCGCACACTGGTTTCGCTTTCAATTTGTGCGGTCAGGTTGGTTGCTGGTAATGGCCCGACTGTAGGGTTGGTAGTCCAGAAGTTCGCCTGCACTAAAGATTCATAACCGGCAAAAACTTCTGGATCGTCGCTTGATTCAGAGGGGGATTCAAAGAACCCGGTTACGATGTATTTACTGTTAGGTTCAAGTGTGTTGGCTGGTATATCTATGAAGGTTGTTGCGGGGTCATCAGAGTCAAAACTTAGATCCAAATCACTATAACCGGGAGCCCCTTCGATTTCCAGGCCTAGGGATGCTCCCGCAGGGGGATTGTTGAAGGGTATCCACCTAATGACCAGGGGTTGAGATGGGTCCACTTGCTGAAACTCATTGAAGTTCGTGAAGTAGGGTTGGTTTGGCGGAGAGCCTCCGACTAAGGAGTAGGGGCCATAGGTGGTTTCGACACCGTTGGCTACAATAGTCGCGTGGTAGTTCCCATCGGGGAA
>Ga0114996_10009880_pt1 | contig 10395 bp, 5 predicted proteins | sample ArcticOcean_MG_C_4_FD_87039 | JGI IMG/M metagenome (GOLD analysis project Ga0114996, IMG submission 87039) | Marine microbial communities from western Arctic Ocean - ArcticOcean_MG_CB4_134 | ecosystem: Environmental > Aquatic > Marine > Oceanic | place: Arctic Ocean: Canada Basin | collected...
AGCTCGATCTCGAAGACGAGAGAGTATTGAAGGAGATTTCTTTGTTTGCAGACCGTAGTGATATCTCAGAGGAGATTACCCGACTGCAAAGCCATTTGGATCAGTTGAATCAATTTTTCGATGCTTCGGGGGCGGTAGGGCGAAAAATCGATTTTTTACTTCAGGAAATGAATCGCGAGATAAACACGATCGGGAGCAAATCGAACGACATTCGGATCACGCGGCATGTGATTGATTTCAAAAACGAACTCGAACGTTTCCGCGAACAAATTGCGAATATCGAGTAGTTTTTTGCCCGCTAATCAATTTGAGTTAGATAAGGTATTAGCCTGCATTTCTCACGGAGTTGAGATGTCGGGCTTGACGACTGAGAGGTGAGGGCGCGCGCATTGGTGCGTAACCGAGCCAAGATGGAGGAACACCCGGCATGTCAGCCCGAGGATGGTTGCAAACTTTAATTTACAGTCTGAAATTCCAAAGAATTCCATAACACACTCATAACAAATTTGTTAGCACTTGTTTGTGAACATCCGGTGAGAAATGCAGGTTAGTCCTGTTTCCTGGCTGCTTCCTCCTTGAAACTGTAATAACAGAAAAACAACACTCCAATGAGAATGCATGAATCGGCTACGTTGAACGCTGGGAACCGGTAAAATCCAAAGTGTAGGTCAAGAAAATCAACGACATGTTTGAAAACTAAGCGGTCGTATAGATTGCCTAAAATTCCGCCTGTAACCATTCCCAGCGATAGCTGGACGTAAATGCTGCGGAGGCCTAAGGTGGCGCGGAAGAAGTAAAGCAAGATCAGCGCAACCAGTGAGAAAACTGCCAACAGCGAACTGTTGTCACTGAACATTCCCCATGCAGCACCTGTGTTACCGATGTGGCAAATGTAGAAGAATCCGGGTATAACTTCGACCATAGAATCCGTATCATATGACCCGTAGGCCAGAGTACTCTGGACCAGCCATTTGGTGAGGCGATCTAGCACAACAGCTACTGCCGCCACCATGAAAAACAAACGGTAGTATATTATGCGATCGAACCGGGAAACTTTATCGTGCGCTGACAAGGACTTAGTCGCCATCGTCATTAGCCAAATACTGTGTCGAGTCCTCAATTCCTAAGCTAAAAACACCACCGCGTTGAACGCTGAATCGCCGGTTTTTTTCAAGGTCCTTTTGACCTTCGAGGGAGTGCTTGGTAAATGGGACTGCAAGTAACCGTTCCTTAGAGATTGGCTCATCCGTGATTTCACATGTACCATAAGTTCCGTCGAAAATACGATCAATCGCCTCCTGAATTTCTGATAGGGCTTCCTGCTCGCTCGAAACCAGACTCAGAGCAAAATCCGGGTCAAAATTATCTGTCCCTTCATCCGCCATATGCTGGCCAGATCTGCCAATATCGCTCGAGTCATCCTTGATTGATTTTTTCAGGGTTTCGCGTGTATGAAGATTTAGTTCATCCTTTACGTGGTTCCGAAGGTCTATGAGAAGGTCATAATAGACTTTAAATTTCCTCGGTACCTTTTTGTCACTTTTGGGTGCGCCATTAGATTGGGCCGGGTTGAAGCCAAGAATATCTGCTAAAGAAGCGGCACCGAAACTTTTAGCTTCTTGTGGGGTATCTTCAATTTCCTCAATGGCCTTTTTCTTAGTTATTTCCTTGGGGGCTTTGGCACCATTCTTCGGTTCTTCAGGCTTTTTGGTTTTAAGCAGGCTTTGCACGTCATCCAGAGTGAAGGCAGCTACCTTTCCATTTTTTGGAGCAGGTTTCTTTGCAGGCTCCACCTGTGTTGATTCGGTTTTGTCGACTTTGGTGCGTTTCTTGGGGGCAGTTTTTTTGGCAGGCATTTTAGTAGAATTGCTTTGATATTAAACGTTGAGTGCGTCCTTGCAGCGCGGACACAGGTTTTCTTGGATATTGGTTTCTACGAGTTGTTGTACAGTTCGCCAGCATCGTGGGCAACGGTCGCCGGATGCGGGTCTAATGGATACAGATACACTTTCGTTTTCGGTTGGTTCCAAAGATACTTGGGATGTGATAAATATTTCCGGAAGTTTGGATTCAAATTTAGTAAGGGTTCGATAGGTTGGATCATCGGTCGATCCTGTGATGGTTACGACGGCGTCGAGAGATTTTCCAATTTCTTTCGCTTGTCGAGCCTTTTCCAGCAGTTCGTTTACGGTGTTTCGAAATTTTAAGACATTTTCAAATTCTTCGATGTTTTCTTGCCATTTCCAGGACTCCGGCGCCTGAGGCCAATCCTCTAGATGGATGGATTTCTGACTATATTCCTGTCCGCTGTTAAAATAGCTCCAGGCCTCATCCGTTGTGAAAGGAACTAGGGGCGCCAGAAGGCGTGAAATCGTCTGAAATATGTGATAAATAGCGGTTTGTGAAGAACGGCGCAGCCTCGAATCAGGCGCCAGCGTATAGAGGCGATCCTTCAGCATGTCATGATACATAGCCGACAAGGTGACTGAGAAGCATTGGTTCACCAGCTGATAAACCCTATGAAACTCGTAGGAATCATAAGCCAGGGTAACCGGTTCAATTAATTCCGCCGTTTTGTGGAGTGCCCACCTATCAATTGGGTCGAGATCCTCTATCGGAATTGCATCGTTTATTGGGTCAAAGTCATAGAGGTTCGATAATTGAAACCTGAGCGTGTTGCGGACCAGCCTATATGAATCGACTATTCGTTTGATAATGTCGTCTGAAACTGGAATGTCGTTGCGGTAGTCTTGTGAAGCGATCCAGAGACGAATAACATCCGCGCCATAACGCTGTATATAAGCGTCCGAAGTTTGCGGTTTTCCGCCCGTATCGCTTTTACTGATCTTCGTGCCATCTCCGCGGACAATAAATCCGTGAGTCAGGACTTCTTTGTAAGGCGCTTGGTCTTCAACTGCGATACTCGTCCACAGGGAAGATTGAAACCAACCGCGGTGTTGATCGCTTCCTTCAAGATAGAGATCTGCTGGAAAGCCGAGACTCTTTTTTCGGCGTAATACGGCCTGGTGGCTGGAACCTGAATCGATCCAAACATCGAGAGTATCCTTGCCACATACCAAGCTCTTATCTTTCCAGGTCTCAGGAAGTTCGATACCATCGAGAATCGTGGCTGCGTCGTTTTCAAACCAGAAGTTGGTCCCTTCCGTTTCGATCTTGTTTGCTATCGCTTTGACCACCGAAGAATCCAGGTAGGCTGCTCCATCTTCATCGTAGAAGGCGGGTATTGGAACTCCCCAACTGCGTTGACGGCTGACACACCAGTCAGGTCTGCCTTCAACCGCACCGCGAATGCGATTCTCTCCCCAGCTTGGAACCCAGTCAACTTCCCCGATGACTTCGAGGGCGCGGTCACGAAATCCGTTTTTGTCCATGGACACAAACCACTGGTCCATGGCCCTGAAAATTACCGGGGTTTTCGAGCGCCAGCAATGGGGATAGCTGTGTTTGAGGTTCTGAAGTTTAAGCAAATTGCCCGAGTCCTCAAGCATCTTTAAGACCGCCGTGTTAGCCGGACTGCGCCCTTTGGTTTCCAAAACGCTAACTCCAACCAATTCGCCTGGCATTTGTTCGTCGTCCACGTATTTGCCCTTATCATCCAGGGGGCAATAAATATCCAGACCGTATTTCAGGCCCGATAGGTAATCCTCCAGTCCGTGTCCCGGGGCTGTGTGGACTGCACCGGTTCCTGATTCCGTGGTTACGTAATCCGCCAAAATGATGGGACTGTCGCGGTCAATAAATGGGTGTTTGCTTACTATCCCTTCCAATTGCTCACCTTTGACAATCGTCTCGACTTTGTAGTCGCCCAGCTCCGTATCCTTGGCGAAGGACTCCGCCAATTCCTCAGCGACAATGTATTTCTGGTCTCCCGACACAACCACGGCGTATTGCATGCGTGGGTGAACAGCTACGGCCAGATTGGCGGGGATAGTCCACGGCGTAGTCGTCCAGATAACTACCGAAACATTTCCTTCCACTTTCAATGAGCCGGTGTCCGCTATCGTAAATTTTACCCAGATTGAGGGACTTACGTGGTCCTTGTATTCGATTTCCGCCTCGGCGAGCGCTGTCTCGCAGGGAATCGACCAATAGACCGGCTTCTTGCTGCGGTAAACAAGACCTTTATCAATGAACGCTGAAAATGTCCGAAGAATATCCGCTTCGTACTGCGGATCGAGCGTTCGATATTCGTCCTCCCAATCTGCCAAAACACCTAGTCTGACAAATTGTTCTCGCTGAATCCCGATAAATTTCTTGGAGAATTCGGCACAGGCCTTGCGGATTTCTGAAGGTGGGAGATCAGTGCCTTGATCCCTCATTTCCAGGGTTACACGGTGTTCGATTGGCAACCCGTGGCAATCCCAACCTGGAACATAGGGCGCTCTGAATCCTCGCATCGATTTGTAACGAAGGATCATTTCCTTCAGGCTTTTATTCAGAGCTGTGCCGATGTGAACGTCACCACTCGTGAAAGGAGGGCCATCGTGCAGGATAAATGAGGGCCCGTTGGCGTTCTTTTCCTGAATTTTCCTGTAAAGACCTTCCTTTTCCCAATGTTCAATACGCTGGGGCTCACGTTGAACGAGATTTGCCCGCATGGGAAACTCGGTCTTTGGAAGCGTAAGGGTATCTTTCAGGTTATTGGCCATGTGGGTAGGATGGTTCTCGGTTTTCCTGGCAAAGGAATCGCCGTTAAGCGCCGGAACAATGCTATTAAACCTCTTCAAGTCAAGCACTCAGGTCGCTTTTTCTTTAGCGATTTTTCGAAGCTCACTGCTGAGGCCGGAAGCCGTGCTCCGACAGGCTTTGCGGCCCGGATCAAACCAGCGGTTGTCTTCGCCAGATTTCTGAGATAAGTTCTAGACTTGGGTACAGAAATTCCAGATTCTTCCTGCTTCTCTGGCCCGGGATGGGTGTAGAGCTTATTGATACGCTGTTAATTTAAATGAAAGAGGGAAAACGCCCAGTGCTTCTGGTTATTCGTGATGGTTGGGGGGCCAATCATGATGACAGTCAGGATTCATACAACGCCGTCAAATTGGCAAGCACGCCCATTTCTGATAAATTATCAGCCGATTGGCCAAGAACGGAGCTTGGGGCCTGTGGGCTCAATGTTGGTGTGCCTCGGGGTGTAATGGGGAACAGCGAGGTCGGTCACCAGAATATAGGTGCTGGTCGAATCGTGGATCAGGAGGTGGTACGCATTAGCAAAGCCTTTGATACTGGAAGTATCCGCGAAAATGAGACTCTCCAGGCCGCTTTTGCACGGGTAAAAAGCGGCGGGAAGTTCCATGTGCTCGGAATTGTTTCCGACGCGGGTGTCCATGGATTGTTGGAACATTTATATGGGGTCTTGATTGAAGCCAAAGCCGCCGGGTTGGAGGAAGTCTACATCCATGCCTTCACTGACGGCCGCGATACCTCACCCCACAGCGGACTTGGTTATATTGCGCAGGTTGAAGCTAAATGCCAGGAGCTGAGTATAGGTAAGATTGCATCGGTCTGCGGTCGATTCTGGAGTATGGATCGGGACAACCGCTGGGAGCGCGTTTCAAAGGCTTACCATTTGCTCACCGGCAAAGAGGCGGACAACACCGAAACTTCAGCCCGGGACGCTGTGCAAGCCTACTACGACAATCCTCTCGATGATTCTCGCAAAGGAGATGAATTTGTTGTGCCGACCTGGGTTGTAGATGAGGCTGGAGTGCCTGTCGCTACTATTGGCAATGGAGACGCGGTCCTGTTTTATAATTACCGTGGTGACCGTCCGCGGGAAATTACAAGAGCCTTCATCGAAAACGATTTTGCCGATTTTAAACGTGGAAAGAAACTGGACCTCTTTTATGTGGGAATGACCGACTATAAAAAAGGCATGTTGGACCATGTTGTTTTTCCGCGAGGCGAAAAAATGGCTAACATCCTGGGCAGTGTCCTTGCTGATCGAGGGAAAACTCAATTTCGATGCGCTGAGACAGAGAAATATCCGCACGTTACCTTTTTCTTTAATGATTATCGGGAAGAGCCGTTTCCGGGTGAAGATTGGGCCATGGCTCCGAGTCCAAAGGTGACCACCTATGATCTGGCGCCGGAAATGTCGGCCGAAAAGGTTAAGGAATTCACCAGGGAAGCCGTTCTATCAGAGAAGTATGATTTTATTTTGGTTAATTTTGCCAATCCTGACATGGTTGGACATACGGGCTCATTGGAAGCGGTGCAAGAAGCCTGCATGAAGGTGGACGATTGTTTGGGGCAATTGCTGGAAGCCATCGATTCGGTGGGAGGCGTTGCCCTTGTCACGGCTGACCACGGAAATTGTGACCAGATGTGGGATCCTACGGTAAACGGCCCTCACACCGCGCATACCTTGAATCCGGTTGAACTGGTAATTTATGGAAAAGGCTGCGAAAGTATGAAACTTATCGAAACAGATAGACGTCTTGCAGACATAGCCCCAACTGTTTTGTATCTTCTCGGAATCGAGCAACCGGAAGAAATGACCGGCAAGAATCTAATAATCGAATAAATGTTTATGCGCCCAAAATTTATAGCAGTACTGAGTTTCCTGTCCATGTGTCTGGGATACAGCCTGTTTTCTCAAGCGGACGGTTCGTATGAACTGATGCCAATCGAGGATGTTCGACCGGGTATGGAAGGGGAGTGGCGTACTGTAATGTCAGGTACGGCGGTTGAAACGTTTCCACTCCGGGTTATTGGTATTGCGGAGCACTTTGTCGGACCAAACCAGCCGGTCATAATATGTGAGGCTATTGACGATAAAAATATTCTATCCGGTCCGGTTGCGGGCATGAGCGGGAGTCCCGTATTTATAGAAGGTAAGTTGGTCGGAGCTTATGCCTACGGCTACACTTGGCCGAAAGAGCAGGCTATCATTGGCGTTACGCCCATTCACGACATGTTGCCTGTTTTTGAGGATAAGGGGGCTGACTTGGCTGCTACAGGAACAGTGAATCCTTATTGGAAGTCCGTGGAGCCGACCAGCCGTGAACGTTTGAATGATTATCAGACTGTATTACAACCTTTGCCGGCACCCCTCATCGCTTCAGGAATTTCGGATCGGACACTGAAAGCATTTCAAAGTGAATTGGATGAATTGGGAATTAAGGTGATGACCGGTCCGGGGGGTTCTGCATCTTCTGAGCTTAGCGGGGAAATTGAAGCTGGATCTGCTGTATCCGCCATTCTAATGCGCGGTGATTTTAATTTCGGTGCGACAGGCACGGTCACCCATGTGGTCGGCGACAAAATCCTGGCATTCGGTCACCCGTTTTTTCAGTGGGGTTCAGTTGAAATGCCGTTGGCCCGGGCAGAGATCCTCACGGTTGTCAGGTCGATGCCCTCCTCATTTAAATTGTCCAATATGGGTGAAATGGTCGGGCGCGTATATCAGGATCGCTTGACAGGTATTTCGGCAGAGATTGGTCCTGTTTCGCCGATGACCGAATTAACTATTTCGATCACGTACCCGGATTACGAAGACAAGGAATTCTCGGCGGAAATGTTTCGCCATCCTCGCTTGAGCCCTGTGGTTGCGGCTATGGCGACAATGGAGGCTTTGCAGGGGAGTCTTGAATACTCGGAAGAACAAACATTGAGGGTAAAAACGATAGTCGATGTCGTTGGTTACGACCCCATAGAGGTGACCGACATTTTCGCTGGTACAGGAGTTGCGACTTCGGCTGCATTTCAACAAATGGCCATCCACCAGTTACTTTCGGACAATACCTTTGATCCTCCCGTGATTGAATCCATTCGGGTTGAGATTGAGACCCGCCCTGTGACCGAGATTACCTACCTTGAAGCGGTCTATTTGCATGAGGAAGAAGTACAGTCCGGAGGGTCAGTAAACATGACCCTCCAAATGAAGAATCACCAGGGGGACCGATTCAATCGCCAGGTATCATTTGTATTACCGGAAGAGATTCGTAAGGAGCGGGTGGAAATATTGGTGGCGGATGCCGTGTCTGCGGACAAGGTAGAATTTGAAGGATTTTATACGGCCTCACGTTTTGAACATTTGCTTGAACGAATCGTAGAGCTGAAAAGTCGCGACCACATTTATATTAAATTGTTGCGCCGGTCGCCGGGCATCAGCTTTGAAGGACAACACCTGGCCGGATTGCCTCCTTCGACACTAACGCTTCTTAAAAATGCAAAGGGGTTAAAGATTGATAAGGACACGACTCGTGAAAGCGGATTCGAAATGCGCATTCCTGTGGATTCTGAGTTCCGCGGAAGTGCCTTACTACCCCTGACTGTAAATTAATATGAGACTCATTCCTTTTAGTTTAATTTTGTTCGCTACTTATACAGTACTGATTGGGCGCACCCATGAAACGATGCATCATTCCTTTGAGGATTTTAGTAAGGGTAAGCTCAACCAGATCTCTTTGCATTCTGATGGATACCTTCTGGCAGCTCCTGCCCTTGAAACTTTAGCGGAACTGGACGCGCCTATTCTCTGGGATGCGCAATCTGATTCTAAAGGAAACCTTTATGTCGGCACTGGCAATCAGGGTGTTGTCTATAAAGTAGATCCTGAGGGTGAAGTTACCACTATATTCGAGCCAAACCGACTGATGACCCGAGCATTGGCTTTGGATGATAAAGACCAACTTTATGTGTCTGTATCTCCCGACGGGACGCTTTATCGAATCTCCCGTGAGGGTGCAGTGGAAGTCGTTTTAAAGCTTCCGGATGATTATATCTGGGATCTTTTGTTTGGTGAGGATCACATGCTTTATGTTGCTTCCGGATCGCACGGTATCATTTACCGAATCGATACCCGGGCCAAGAATCCGGAGGCAGAAGTATTCTTCGATTCGGAGGAAACGCATATTACTGCCATGGCCTTTGAGGAGGATGGAAACCTTCTTGCCGGCAGTGCTACCCATGGTTTGCTTTACCGAATTGATTCCGAAGGAGAAGGGGAAGTGATTTACTCAACTGGAGAACGCGAAGTGCGTGCAATTCTTCCGCAGGAAGACGGATCCGTATTCTTTAGCTCGTTTAATCAGCCAGGCCGCGCATCCACAATCAAAAAAACGACTTCATCAAGTTCTTCAGAAAATGAGGGCAGTAACTCTTCCGGCTCTTCTTTTTTTGCAGACACCGATAGTCCGTCAAGCAACAATAACAAACCTGTACCCTTTTACGGAATAACCATTTCTGGCAGAGACAAAGACTCGGGCACCGTTTATTGGATGGATCCGGAAGGGTTCGTGACGAATTGGTGGTTAGAAAACAAAACGTCTATTTATTCACTCGCTCAACTTCCGAACGGCAATTTGATTCTTGGAACGGGGAGCAAAGGCAACCTTTATGAAGTGGATCAACCGGGAAATTGGACGCTTCTTCATACGCTTGAATCCGGGGGTGAAATTACTGGTATCCTGCCGGCTAAAGAAGAAGGCTCTTACTACCTTATATGCAGCAACCCTGGGCGTATTCTTAAATTGAGTACCGGGGAATCATCAGCTGGTTTCTACGAGTCGGAAGTAGTGGATTTTGACCATGTTTCGCAGTTTGGTAGTTTTCAGGTTTATAGTGAACCGCGTGGTGATAGTATTGCTGGGGTAGAAGTCCGGGGTGGCAATCTGGAGAGTCCGGACCGCACTTGGGCTGACTGGTTAGAATTGGCAGGTGAGAATGGTGTATTCCGCAATCCGTTGCCACCTTCGCGTTTTATGCAGTACCGGGTATTGTTTGCAGATGCTTCGATTCCCCCCGTGCATCAGGTTCGATTTTTTTCGAAAACCCAAAATTTGGCTCCCATCATTACTAGTATCCGAATTCTGGATTCTGGTTACGAAGCGAAATCCTTTACCGCCCAAACACCTACTCCGAGTGTTGATCTCGCACGAAGTTTGAATTCTGGCGTGGAAAACGAATTTGATAAAGTGGCCAATAAACCTCAGCAGGTTAAACTTTTTCTAAAACCGGGATCCCAAACGGCGGCTTGGAAATCCATAGACGGAAACGGAGATGATTTGAGTTATACGATTAAGCTGTCTGCCCTGGGTGAAGACACCTGGATTACACTCGCAGAGGATCAGGAAGAAAACTACCTATCCTATACGACTCAGGGATTCTCAGATGGTTATTATCGATTAAAGGTGACCGTATCTGACGATCTTTCTAATCCAGCATCCGAAGCAAAATCAGGCGAACAGGTCAGCGAGGTGTTTCTCATCGACAACACACCACCCATTATTCTGGTCAATGAATATGAACGGGATGGAGATGAGATCACCCTCAAACTTACGGCTTCCGATAGTACCAGTCTTATCCGCGTTGCCTCCTATCGACTGAACGGAAACGATCTGGATTCCATTCACCCCGATGACGGAATTTTGG
>Ga0114996_10009883_pt1 | contig 10393 bp, 8 predicted proteins | sample ArcticOcean_MG_C_4_FD_87039 | JGI IMG/M metagenome (GOLD analysis project Ga0114996, IMG submission 87039) | Marine microbial communities from western Arctic Ocean - ArcticOcean_MG_CB4_134 | ecosystem: Environmental > Aquatic > Marine > Oceanic | place: Arctic Ocean: Canada Basin | collected...
TATTCTTCGCATCAATACCCTTTTACTTTTCACAACTAGATCTAAGCTTTACTGATTCTATGTTCGAATCAATGTCTGGATTAACAACTACTGGATCAACCGTCATTACTAACTTAGACCTTCAGCCTTCAGGAATCCTAATCTGGCGTGCTTTACTCCAGTGGCTTGGAGGAATAGGAATTATCGTAATGGCTATTTCAATTCTACCAATGCTTAAAGTTGGTGGGATGCAATTATTCCGAATAGAAAGCTCAGATCAATCAGGGAAAGCTCTGCCTAGGGCGACACAGCTTACATCTGGCATTTTAATTTTTTATACAACTCTAACTTTAATTTGTGCGTGTTCTTACTGGTTAGCAGGCATGACTAACTTTGAGGCAGTTGCTCATGCAATGACTACAATCGCAACTGGGGGGTTTTCTACTTCAGACGATTCCATAGGTCACTTCAATAGTATAACTATTGATTACATAGCGACCTTTGGGATGTTTCTAGGAGCTTTACCTTTCATTTTATATCTAAAATCGATCCAAGGCGATTGGACTATTCTACTAAGGGATAGCCAAGTAAGGTCGTTTGTTGGAGTTTTGATAATATTTATTATTTTGGTTTCTTCATGGCTTTGGGTAACCAACCAATATAATATGTCAATGGCACTGCGATTAGCCAGCTTTAATATAATGTCAATTATAACAGGAACAGGGTATGTAACAAATGATTTTGGGTCATGGGGATCATTTGCGAATCCTCTATTTTTCCTAATTATGTTTATAGGTGGATGTGCTGGCTCAACCACCTGTGGAATTAAAGTTTTCCGCTTTCAAATTCTTTATGCAGCTGCTCGCACTCAGATTCATCACCTGCTCCAACCAAGAGGGGTGTTTATCCCTCGATATAATCGTCGCCCAATTTCTGATGAAGTCATCTTTTCCGTATTATCATTCTTTTTTATGTGGTTTCTAACTTTTTCGGCCCTTGCCCTGGGACTTGGAATGTTGGGATTAGACTTTTTGACGGCTTTATCAAGCGCCGCTACAGCTGTTGCAAATGTTGGACCAGGGCTTGGTTCAATTAGTGGCCCTACAGGAACATTCCAGACTTTTCCAGAGGGGGCAAAATGGCTATTGATTGGAGGGATGCTTCTCGGGCGCCTAGAATTATTTACTGTTATAATATTATTTAGTAGAACCTTTTGGAGAAATTAAATAAAAATGTGCGTGAACAATATATCCTATATAAGCCATTTTTCAAAAAACTTAGAAATATTAATTAGCATTTCTTGATCAAACTGGGACATTAATTTATCTATCACATTCAATAATAACAACTCCCTTTCGCTTAAGCTTAGTCCTTCTGGAATAGTTATTGACCTGGTAACCTTTGCAGAAGAAGACGCCAATATATTTCCTGATCGCCCAATAATTTGGATAACTGCCTCAAATGCAAAAACATACTTATGTGAATTTTGCCCTCTGAAAATTCCTTTAATAGAGTAATCAGATTTAAGCGAAGTTTCTATTACACTAGCTTCCTTAATTATAAATCTAAGGACCTCCCTATTCTTCGATCCAACTGGCTTTAAACGATGCTTCGCCCATTGCTCAAGAACTTTTACAGGATACAAAGGCAGCCGCACCCCAATATCATTTTTAGCTATTTCAACTAATGCAGTTTGACTATTGATTTGATTAACTTTCAACTTGACTGATGGCAAATTAAAGAAAGTTAACTGAAATTGAGAAAAAGAGTCTACCTCCATTGCACACCCACTTAAGGTAGCAGAAACCATGACAAATCGAAAAAGATTAAGAAACCCTTTTGTTAACTTACCACTATCGATAATCATCAGAAATATCCTTGAAATATAACAGTTATTGGGATTTTTTTCTTCCCATTATATAAATCTCTATATTGGAACTTTTAAGTAGATTTACAAAATTCGCACATTACAGAGATATGTCCATCTTCAATCAATTCAATGATTTCTTTTTCCGAAAATGCACGAAGTGTTTGCTCATCTTTTTTTTTTGAACAACAGCACTGATGCACAAAACATTTTTGACATATATTTGAATACCATCACCATGCTATAACAAAAATAGCAAGTCTGATGTTTCTAGCTCTGCGTCAAGTAGTTCTTTGGGAACAACACTATTTAGAATTGCGACAGCCTTTTTCCTAGCAAAGTTAATAGGTTGAAGCTTGCCTTCGTCTCTCTTCCTGTCGAGTTCATCTTCAGAAAGCCTTACATAACCTCTTATCGCCTATTACTAGTCATATCTGCCACAGCCACTTTTACTGGACCATCCCCCTCACATTGTAATGAAAAAACCATCAAATTTTAATGTGGCTGAGAGGGATACCGATAAAACCATTGTTTCACAAATAAATTTTAATATTCCTATCAGATATTAGTGCTTATCTAGAACTTTATCAAAACCCCCTCCTAAATGAACTAATTTACCATGCAAACATAACCCTTCAACTTGGAAAGGTTAAACAAAGTTGCCAAATTGGTTCTGTTAACTGAATCAGAGATAGTTCACCTGCTTATTTTAAATTTGTGATAGCTAAACCCTTAATTCTCTTTTTAATCAGAGCAATAAAAAACCATTAAATCTATAACTATTCTTAATAAATTATTCTAAACACCAATTCAAAATACCCTTTTGTATATGCAGTCGATTCTCTGCTTCATCCCAAACCAATGATTGAGATCCATCTATAACCTCTTCAGTCACCTCTTCCCCTCTATGGGCGGGCAAGCAATGCATAAATACTGCATCATTTGCTGCTAGTGCCATTAAAGCTTGATCGACCTGAAAAGGCCTCAAATTCTGACGCCGAGCAACAGCATTTTCATTTCCCATTGAGACCCAAGTATCAGTAAGGACTAAATGAGCACCTTCAATAGCTTCCGCTGGAGAACGACAGATTCTAATATCACCACCATTCTCAATCCCAGCATCAATGATCTTTAGCGACGGTAAACGATTACTAGGACAGCCTATCCTTAAAACAAAATTAAAATGTGCTGCTGCGTGAATCCAACTATTTAAAACATTATTTCCATCTCCACTCCATGCAATATTTTTTCCCGCAATCTCACCCCTATGTTCCTCAAACGTCATTATATCTGCCATTATTTGGCATGGATGACTTTCATCAGTCAGCCCATTGATAACAGGAATAGAAGCATACTTAGCAAGCTCATGTAACTTTGCTGCACGGTCAGTTCGAATCATAATCCCATCAGCATAACGAGAAAGAACACGCGCAGTGTCTGCTATTGATTCACGGGACCCAAGATGACTATCTTCACCATTAATAATTACTGCGCTACCCCCTAACTGCTCAATACCAATTTGAAATGAAATTCGAGTTCGCGTTGATGGTTTTTCAAATATACAAACCAAACTCTTCCCAAGAAGCGTTTTAGCGCTGCGACCAGCTAAGTGATTCGTTTTAATTTTCTTTGAAATATGAAGAATTTCACGTAATACCGAAACATCTAAAATATCTAGATCTAAAAAATGACGCATCTCATTCATTAAAAAACCTCTGCCAGATTAAAAACTATTACATGTAGTCTCAAGAATACTGGAAGCCTCTTCTATATGCTCTTTTTTAATAATCAGAGGGGGAATTAAGCGAATGACATTATCTGCAGCTGGAACTGTCAACAATCCATTATGCAAAAGTCGTTCAACTATTGTCCCATTCTCAATATTTTCTGAACATTGTAACCCAAGCATTAACCCCGCACCCCTCAGTTCAGTAAAAAATTTAGGCTGCTGATCAATTAAATTTTGAAGCTTCCTACAAAATATAGTTGAAAGCTCACCAACATTTTTAAGAAACCCCTTTTCAAGAATAATATCCAAAACTGCATTACCCACAGCAGTTGCCATCGGATTGCCACCAAATGTAGATCCATGGCTTCCAGCACCCATTTGAATAGCAATTTTTTCTTTTGCTAAACAAGCTCCAATAGGGAACCCCCCACCCAAACCTTTTGCCAAAGCCATTATATCTGGCTTAATTCCAGTATTTTGATAGGCAAATAACTTTCCTGTTCGACCCATCCCAGACTGCACCTCATCAACAATTAGTAATAGCCCAAATTCATCCGCCAACTCCCTAATTCCTCTTATATAGGCAGCATCTAAAGCACGAATTCCACCTTCGCCTTGTATAGGCTCAACCATTATAGCAGCTGTTTCGGGTTTAATAGCTTGGCGCATATCAGTAAGGTCCCCAAACTTAACCTGATCAAAGCCATCAACAATTGGTCCAAAACCCTGAATATGCTTAACTTGACGCCCTGCTGCTAGCATTGCTAAAGAGCGCCCATGAAAGGCGCCCTCTATAGTAATGACTCTATATCGTTCTGCATTCCCGGTCTCTGATTGATATTTTCGAGCTACTTTTACAGACAATTCAACTGCTTCAGCTCCAGAATTATTAAAGAAAACTGAATCCGCAAAACTATTTTCAACCAGCCTTTGGGCCAAAAGATTTTGACTTGGGATATTGTAGAGGTTCGAGCAATGCCAAAAAATTTCTGCTTGTGTCTTTAAAGTCTTAACAAGATGAGGGTGACAATGCCCCAATGAATTTACAGCTATTCCTGATCCAAAATCTAAATACTGTTTGCCAGTGTTATCAAAAACATACACACCCTGACCTCTTTCCAAAGTCAAGTCATAACGAGCATACGTAGGCATGACAGCTTTTATCAAAATACTCTCCAATCATTTTTAGTCTACGTTCCTAAAGTTTTAAAAATTTTTTCCAAGTCAACTACAAACAAGCCTGTAAATCAAAACATAACAAAATATAATTCAAGCCTTCAGCTTGTATCCAGATGAAAACATCCAAACACTAACTCCCCACAAAAAAACATTTATAGCCGCCATAACAATAATTCCTGCTAACAACGAACCATCGGCCTGATCCAACATTCCATACCTAAATCCATCAATCATATAAAAAAATGGGTTAAAATGGGCTAACAATTGAATCTCTTCTGGTAATCGCTGAATAGAATAAAAAGTTCCAGACAGAAAGCTCAAAGGCGTTATAATAAAATTTGTCAGCGCTGACATCTGGTCAAATTTTTCTGCCCAAATCCCACCGATCAATCCAAGCAACGACAACATTAGGGCCGCCATAATCGCATGATAGAATAAAAAACTAAAATGCATTATTTTAATATCAACAAATACAATCATCCCAATGCTCACAAAAACTCCAACCATTAGCCCTCGAGTAGCACCACCCATCGCAATTCCAAAAGTTAATTCATGCGAAGAAAAAGGCGGCATTAATGTATCGACAATATTACCTTGAATTTTTGCAACTATTATCGATGAAGATGAATTAGCAAACGCATTCTGTGCAATTGCCATCATTATCAAACCTGGGGCCAAAAACTCTAGTAATGGAACGTCTCCAATCATTCGAGTTCTCCCTCCTAATGCTAAAGAAAAAATCGCTAAAAATAACAAAGTTGTAACCATTGGCGCTAAAATAGTTTGTGTTTTCACTTTTATAAAACGCCGGACTTCCCTCATGTAAAGAGTTCTTACCCCTGTCCAATTTTCAAAATCTTGAATCACTTTTTCTCTTGCTCCGTCTAAGTTAATAATTTATTTCACTTAACTATAATGCTAATATTGCGGTCTGCCCAGACTTTGCTATTATGTTTTGTAATGAAGTGGCATTTGGACCAAAATATTAAAAATATACTAAAAATCTTCTCCCATGGCTATGACCTATAATCAGCTAGAAAAAATTGCCACAAATTATCTGAATCAATATGCAGCTTCAGCAGAGAACTTAAGGCAAGTACTCATTCGCCGTATTCGCAGGGAGCAAGCTTCTAATGGAATGAAGACCAATGAAGGTCTGTATCTTATTGAAAAAATTATTCTCCAATTCAAAAATTCTGGTATTCTGGATGACAAGAAATTTGCTCTGGCACGGATAAAAAGGCTTCACGACCGGGGAATGTCATCATATGCTATCAAACATGAACTTAGAAGAAAAGGAGTAGGTTTATCTATAATCAATAGTATCTTTAACCAAAATTTTTCTAATATTGAGGCCTTTAATCTATCAAGTGCTATCCATCTAGCAAGGCGAAAGAAGCTTGGTTTAGGAAATATAGAATCTAAGAAGGAAAAATGGCGAGAAAAAGAAATCGCTAAATTTGTTAGGGCAGGATTTAGTTACAAAACAACTGTAAAGGTTATTGATGCAGAAAACCTCGATGAATTAGAGGATGAAATTAAAGATATCATTAACCTCGATATTTTTTGAATGATTAACCCACTTCTATTATTTTTCAAAATTATAATTTTGATACGTTCAGCTAGTTAGGAGAATTTATGCCCATAATCATTTATCACTATCCAAAATGCTCTAAATCACGGCAGGCTTTAAATTTGCTTAATGCAAGCAACAAAAGTTTTGAAATCATTGAGTATCTCAAGAAACCTTTTAGTCCATCCACCCTCCGCCAAATTATAAAGCAACTTAAAGTTACCCCAGAAGTTATTTTACGCCCTAAAGAAGCGAAAGAATTTGGAATAAACCAACTTGTCGGAGATGCTTTATTAGAAGCACTTTGCAAATACCCACAAGCTATACAAAGGCCAATTATTATTAACGGGAATAAGGCAATTATAGGAAGATCCCCAGAGGCGCTCCTCAGTATTCTGTAACTCACTTTTCTCCTGATAATTACAAACCACCTAGTAAGTTAAAATAATCAAATGGTGTTTTACTAAAATAGCACTACTTTTTAAAGATAGATTTATGGTAAAAAAGCTAATTAACCGATAAAAATCAAAGAAAGCATCTATGTTTGATCCTTACACAAACCTCAAAGGGCGAATTCCATCTTTCAACAAAGGTAAAGAAGCAAGAAAAGAACTCGCTTTAGGAATAGAATGTCAAAAGAAAAAACAATACTCTGCAGCTGCAGATCATTACTCTAAGTCTATCTACCTAAACTCAGGGTCTTCAGATGCTTATAACAATTTGGGAGTAATCCTCCGTAAGCAAGGACATACTCAAACTGCCATCTCATGCTATCAAAAAAGCCTGGATATAAATCCAAAGAATCCTGGCATATACTCTAATCTAGGTAACGCACTCCGTGATCTGGGGAATTTAAAATTAGCAGTGACGAAGCATAGAAAGGCTATTTCATTAGCCCCGAATAACCCCGAATGCTATTTTAACCTGGGATTGGTTTTACATGATTTAGGCTATTTTAAAGACGCTTTAAAAGCCTATGAGAAAGCCATATACCTTCAACCAGAAAATACTGCGTACAAATGGGATAAAGCTCTAACTCTTCTAACCAAAGGAGACTTTCTCAATGGGTTTAATGAATACGAAATTCGCTGGAAACTTAAAACAAATTCTCTAAGAAATTTTACAGAACCTAAATGGACGGGGCAAAGCCTAAAAGGGAAAATTTTACTTATTTATCAGGAACAAGGTTTTGGAGATATGATACAGTTTTCCCGCTTTATTCCAATGATAAAAAAGCGTGGAGGGACTATTATTCTTGAAATACAGCCAGAGTTGTCAAGTTTATTTTCAAATCTTGTGAGTGCAGATAAAATTTTTAAAAAAGGCGATAGTCTTCCTAATTATGACTTTTGCATTCCTATGATGTCTTTAGCAAAAATTCTTCAAATCACTATAAAAAGAATTCCTTTATCTACCTCTTTTTTAATAACACCACCAACTAATCTAATGAGTTCAATGGATCAGAAACTCCATATTGGAATAGTATGGGCCGGAAAACAAACTCATAAAAATGACAAAAATCGATCATGTAAATTTAAATATTTTATAGACCTTTTCAGCATCCCAAATACTTGTTTCTATAGTCTTCAAAAAGGGGCAAGAGAAACTGATATAAAGGATAGAGGATGTGAATCCTTAATTATCAACTTGGCTCCCCAACTGCATGACTTTAAGGATACAGCGTCAGCTATATCTAAATTAGATCTAATTCTTTCTGTAGATACGGCAACGGCCCATCTTGCAGGATCGATAGGGAAACCAACATGGATTCTTCTTCCATTTTCCCCAGACTGGCGATGGATGAGAGCTAGCACGGCCTCTCCATGGTACCCCTCTATGCATTTGATTAGACAATCGCGGCCTAAAGATTGGGAATCTGTTTTAAAAAAAGTAAAAAAGAAACTACAAAGATTGACTTTTAAGAAGTAACGCTTGTTCGAACGATTGCCAACTATAGAAAACAGATGAATTTTAAACTTTGATTTCAAAAATATAAAATTATCAATCTTTAATTCATCTTTGTTAACGGTTAAGTAGGTTTTTTTTACTAGAATCATACAAAATTGAATCAACTTTTGACTTTAGTTTAAATATTTTTAAAGGTTATGTGGAGCAACCCTTGGCTGAAGAAAAATTAGCATACTCAGACGGTGAAGTAATATTTTATCAAGGAACCCCTTGCAATCAATCTATGATAGTAACAAGTGGGAATATAGATTTACTAATAGATTCTAATGGTGAATACATTCATAAAAAAACTCTTTCTAAGGGTGAAACATTTGGAAGGAAAGGTGAAAATTATACATTTACAAGTAGAGCCAATGGCTATACAGAAATTAAATATCTAAATTTACCATCTATTCCTAAGAAGAAAAACAAACCCTCCAATTTAACAATAAGCCGACCCTACACACACTCTTCTGCAGAAGTTCCATATAGCAACCTTAATCTAATAAGGCGGCTTCTTAATGGATTATCATTGAGTGATAATCGCATTTGTATACGTGTAGCAACATTAACGGGAGAAAATTCTACCCACCATACTCGTCACGTCATATCAACACTTGGAAATAACAAGTATATTCAAACTCGAGGAATAACTCAATCATTTTCAATTAATATTTCTGACAATATTCCAAATCAACTTGATAGGATTTTCCAGACATCCCGTGGAATTTTAGCATACCAAAAAGCTGATATTTTAGTTTGGGGAAATGTTTCTCCCTCTACAAATGCAATAATTCTCCGATTCATTCCTCTCACAATGTGGGATCAGCAAGCTCCTGGATCATTCAATCTTGAAACAGAAATTACGTTACCGATAGATTTTGGAGAAGATTACGCTAATCTTTTAAGGGTTACAGCTATAGCTGCGACAATGCAAAGCACATCATCAAAAACTTTATTAAGCAAAAGAGCACTCAAAGCAAGTTTGTCTAAAAACTTCCATGCTCTAACTGAAGGTTCTGCAACTTTGCCCAAGCAACAACTATCCAGCATCCACTCCTGTTATGCCAGTGCTCTCTGTATCTCTTCTCTTCCACAATACGACCCTAATCTTTTGAAGCTCGCACTTGAACATTTTAAAATTGCTATAAATCTTATAAATAAAAATGAACACACAAATCAATATAGTCATATTCAAAAACATATTGGCTCAATTCTTCATATTGAAGCCGATAGAAATAATAATCCACAATTACTTGAAGAAGCGACTACAGCTCTTCAAGATTCTCTGGATACCATAGATGAATTCAGATATCCACTTGCTTGGGGAATTATACAAAATCGTCTAGGCTTAATTTGCTACCATCAGGGATTTGAGAATGGAGAAGCGTCTTTACTTCGTGACTCAATAAATTATTATCAAGCTTCTCTTCAAATATATAAACGTGATACCTTTCCATCTAGATGGGCCGAGGTTATGAGTAATTTTGCTCAGGCTATTCAAGTTTTAGGGGAGCACACACAAAGTCATGAAGCGTTAACAAAATCAGCAAATGCCTGTATAGCTATTCTGGAAGTCCGAAGCAGAAAAAAAACTCCAAAATCTTGGGCAGCTACCCAAAACAACCTTGGCTCTGCAATGTTCCTCCTTGGCAAAAGAACCCGGAACCTTAAAAAATTGAACGCTGCGCAAACTGCTTTTAAATTGTGTATGGAAGTCTATAATGAAAATCATTCGGAAAAATTGGCAACAATCACTTCGAACAACCTTAAAAGAACTAATGATCTCATCACACACTTAGAATGGGAAAATACTCTTACCACTATTTACCCTAAAGATCCTTCGGGACTTCCAGAACCTGGGGAAGGCCTTATCAAAAGAACTAATCGAACACGCCAACCCATTTTTCGAGCTACTGGATAATAAAGAATTTAAATTTTCCTAAAAATACTAATTTACAAGATGCCTTATTTTCTAGAAATACTGACTTACTTTAAACAATATTCTTTTTTAATCTTTCTATAACGTCTATCGCAAACGCATATACGCTTGATATTTCCTCAAGCCGGTCAAACCTTCCGGCAGACCCTCCATGCCCTGCGTCCATATTTGTTAACA
>Ga0114996_10009884_pt1 | contig 10392 bp, 11 predicted proteins | sample ArcticOcean_MG_C_4_FD_87039 | JGI IMG/M metagenome (GOLD analysis project Ga0114996, IMG submission 87039) | Marine microbial communities from western Arctic Ocean - ArcticOcean_MG_CB4_134 | ecosystem: Environmental > Aquatic > Marine > Oceanic | place: Arctic Ocean: Canada Basin | collected...
ATTTTACATAATTAAAGATAAAATTATGTAAAAACATTTATAGACATAGTATCAATGGGAAATACAATATCAACAGTTCAAAAAGTGAATTTTGAGGATATACAATGGGTTATGCGTCATCAAGAAGGGCACTATTTACTAATCAATACTCTAGATAGCCAAAATCAAAAATGTCTCATCAAAAATACGTTAGCAATTGATACGGAAGTGAAAGTGATTAACGATTGTATGAAACACGGGAAAGTGATCATTATTATTTATGGAAAGAATTCAATAGATGAAGCTACAACAAAAAAATACCAACAATTACTATCACTTGGATTTAATCAAGTATATATTTATTCTGGCGGATTATTTGAATGGTTGTGTTTACAGGATATTTATGGTGACGAAGCATTTCCAACCACAACAAAAGAAATGGATATTTTGAAATATAAACCAACGGCAAGATTTCAAAATAATTATTTGAAAGATATAGACTAACAACCACTAGATAAACCGTTTTTAAATAGATCCAAGTATATGTCATTTGTATGTATTTTATTTAATGATGTAAATTCTGTAATTTGTTGTATCCAATCTTGTACAACAAGTTCCGTTTCTTCTCTATTTCCATCCAATTCAAGCATATTTTGCTTATCATTCAACCATTCTGTATGATATGTATGACATTTTTTCAAATATTCTACTGGAATATTTTCACCCTCACGATTGCGTTTAATAACGCGTTCGTGACATTTTTGTGGCGAAGCATTCAGATAGATATGACCTTTCATAGATATTTCATCTAAAAACTCATCAAACCATTTCAAATATATTTGATAATCAATCGTGTGAATTTTTTTATCATCATATAACATTTTTGCGAAAACATGCCTATCTGTCAATAAACATCGTTCAGAAATCATAATGGCGCGTGGATTTTGTCTTATTTTTTTTCTTATTTCTGCTAGACGAGATATGTATGCCATAATTTGGAACGAAAATGCCCATTTACTAGAATCTTCATAAAAATGTGATAAGATGGTTTGATTATTTTCATCTTTAATTGTTCCCCATAAATGAACCGGTTCATCTGCAAAGACTACATCTTTACGATGTTTAAAATGTTCTTTGAGATGTTTGATCAGAGTTGATTTCCCGGAACCTATATTTCCTTCGATAGAATAGAGATGAACCATTTATAATAATTATATTAATTACTTTATATTCAATTTTAAAAATTGATTATAAATAATTAAATCAAATTAATATAACAAATGGATTTAAGACAAAAGAAACTAACCAAAAAAGAATGGGAAATGTTGGAGATCCCTGTACCAAAAGATGAATTACATATTTTGAAATTAATCAAAGACGGATACACAAATTTAAATATATGTTATAATAGCGTTCAATCGTTGGTTTGTTTTATGAAAATTACAAAAAATATAGAAATGTTTCATACATATTTGTATAAACGATATTATGAACCAATGTTAAATAAATTACGAAAAAAATATAAATTTACAAAATATGCTGTAAAAACAAAGAAATTAAAATTAAAAAAAGCGGATATTATTCGTATTGATAATAGTGATAAAAAATTAGAAAAACACAAGATATTTGAATTTATTATTATTCATTTAGTCCAGAAGTTTTTGAAATATCACAAAAGAAAGAAAGCGGATATGAATTTCTATTATTATACTTTGATTCATCTTATGAAAAATAATATTGAACATGTGAATATCCATGTTATTACTTATATTCATGCTATTTTGAAAGAATGTTACAATCGCGTGAATATTACTTATTTTATAGAAAATGCATATGAATATATTGAAAAAAATGAGTATCTTTCAAAGTATAAAGATTTTCAATTATACAATCATCAAAAGAGACTATTTGCTTTAAGTAAAGATAGTAAACCCAAATTAGTTTTGTATATGGCACCAACAGGTACAGGAAAAACGATTTCACCAATTGGTTTGGCTGTTAATCACAAATTAATATTTGTATGTGCGGCAAAACATATAGGGTTACAATTTGCAAAAGCATGTATTTCCATGCATATTCCGATAGCTATTGCATTTGGGTGCAATGATCCATGTGATATTAAATTACATTATTTTTCAGTAAAAGAATACACGAAAAATAGGCGCACAGGTGGTATTTTTCGCGTAGATAATACAGTGGGTGATAAAGTTCAAATCATGATCAGCGATGTTCAATCTTATTTACATGCGATGCGTTATATGTTGGCGTTTAACGAAAAAGAAAAAATAATATGGTATTGGGATGAACCTACAATAACACTTGATTACAAAACACATGAATTTCATGATACTATTTCAAATAATTGGAAGGAAAATGTGATACCAAATATCATATTATCTTCAGCGACTCTACCTTTACAAGAAGAGATTATTCCATGTATTCAATATTTTAAAGACAAATTTCCCGATGGACAAGTGTATGATATAGTTAGTCATGAATGTAAAAAGACAATACCAATTATTGATTGTAGTGGATTTGTTGTTTTACCTCATTATGTGTTTGAACATTTTGAGGAGCTTCAAGATTCTATACAACATATAAAGAAATATAAGACCATACTAAGGCATTTTGATTTGAGAGAGATTGTTGAATTTATTCTATATATTAATCAAAATAAGTATGTTAAAAGTAGATATTTTATTGATCGTTATTTTGATCATATTAAGGACATAAGTGTCATTGATTTGAAAAATTATTATTTGTTATTGTTAGAAAATATTGGAGACCATTATGAATCAATTTATCAACATTTTAAGGAAAATCGTATAAGAAGATATGATTCAAATATTTACGTAACAACAAGCGATTCACATACATTAACAGATGGTCCTACAATATTTCTCTCTAATAATGTGGAAAAAATAGCTCAGTTTTGTTTAAAATCTGCGAATATACCTCAAGAAATTTTAGATAATATCCTTGCTAATATAAACATAAATGATAAAATAAAGCGTCAAATTGAATTATGTGAAAAACAAATCAACAATCAGAAGGAAGAAGTCACTTCTAATGGAAGAGAAAAAAGAGATCCAAAAAAAAAAGCCAAGCAAGATATGATAAGTGGTTTATATACGAAGCTAAAACGCGTTGAATTAGATCCTAAATATGTTCCCAATTCGTTTTCACATTTAAGGCGATGGAATAAGGATGAAATGAAAAACGCATTTACAAGTCGTATTGATGAAGATGTTGTAGAGAAAATAATGTTGTTACGAGTAGAAAATATTTGGAAGATTTTACTAATGATGGGAATAGGTGTATTTCGGTTACACGATTGCATAGAATATGTGGAAATAATGAAAAAGTTGGCACAAGATCAAAAGTTATATCTTATTATTGCCTCAACTGATTATATTTATGGAACAAACTATCAATTTTGTCACGGGTACTTGAGTAAAGATTTGGCGAATTTAACGCAAGAGAAAATGATTCAAGCATTAGGGCGTATAGGTCGTTCAAATGCTCAACATGATTACAGTATACGTTTGCGAGATAATATATTCATAAAAAAATTGTTACAAAAAATGGACGATAAGAGAGAAATTATTAATATGAATCGGTTATTTGGGATTTAAATTTTATAGAATATTTTACATAAAATTTAAACACACCCCCCTCTCAAACGAAGCACCAAATGAAGTGTCGACTCCTTTTGGATATTGTAATCGCCCAGCGTTCGCGTATCTTCAAGTTGTTTACCTGCGAAAATCAAACGCTGTTGATCGGGTGGAATGCCCTCTTTGTCTTGGATCTTCTGCTTCAGGTTTTCAATAGTATCAGATGGCTCTACGTCGAGCGTAATGGTTTTGCCAGTCAAAGTCTTTACGAAAATCTGCATATTATACATATTATTTATATAATTATATTTAAATCAATTTTTTTTTAATTGCTTATTCCAACGATATAAGAGAGATTAAAAATATATTTTTTTATTATTTATTACTAAATATTTATTCGTCATCATTTTTTTTTTTACGATGTTTTTTTTTCTTTCCATCGCACCAAGTTTATTCAAAATCATTTAATTTTGTTTTTTATTTTTTACATTTCTGCTTTGATAAATTTGGTAGACATTGTGGTGGATAAAAATCATTATGTGGTTTTGCGCAACAATATCCCTTTGCGCCCAATTTCCCACAACCAGCGCATATTTTACATGTATCTTTTTTCCACTTGCGATGACCCGGTCTATCGGGACCAGATGGAATATATTCTGGAACGTATACAATATCAGGTTTAGCACCAAAATAAAGCCTGGCAACAAATAATAAGAGAACTATGACAATTGCAACAAAAACAAGTCCTTTGACATCCATTATATATATACTTGCAGAATAATGTTTGCTAAATGTTTAAAGATTATAACGTATATTTTGTTTTTTAAATATAGACATATCTTAATGATAAACAAATATATTGCTTTTTTATTTGGTATATTGGTAAAAATAGTTGATGATATAAATGATTTTAATATATTTAATAAGTATAAACTATTTTATGAGACAATACTCATTTTACTGACTATATACATACTTTTTTTTAATAAAGGGCTATCTCCAATAGCATCTTGTATATTCGGAATAGGCGGTTTAATTGCATATGTTTTTATTCCGCACGCTGTAGATGCTATTATTTGGAAATTAATTATTTTACTCTCTATACCGGGTTGTATATATTTTATTCCACAATTTATAGAATTTTTACCATATCAAAATAAAACAGATATACAAAATTTATCCTATTTTGTTTTACCATTACTCATTTTTTCGGTAATATTTTCAATCATAGAAGATATAATTGTTCCAGATGAATATGGTAATAAAAAACTCATTGATAAGATGTTTCAAAGTATCCTAATGATTTTATTTTTATTTAGTATTGATTATATTGATAGGGGTATAAATTTAAACGATAAACATAAACAGGCATTAGTATGGTGTGCATATGGATGGTTGGGATATGCTTTAACAAGCGTTATCATATTATATTTTTTTATCAATTAATTGTTTATGTTTGATTCTTATTAAATTTATCGTATATTTTTATAAATGTACGAAAAAGTAATATCAACATATTTAGATAAATATTTTGAAACATTAGATAATAAAAAAGTAAAAGAAATTATAAAATATTCAGTAAAAGGTGGTAAATGTATTCGTGGTTTTATAGTTAAACATATTATTGAGAAGTTGGGAGATAAAAATAATCCCATACGGTGGGAACCTATTGTAGCCGTTGAACTCATTCATGCTGCAAGTTTAATCATAGATGATTTACCTTGTATGGATAATGATATTATAAGAAGAAATAAACCATCTACATTTATCCAATATGGTAAACATGAGGCAATTCTATTTTCTTTTTATATTATTTCTGAGTCTATAAAATTGCTTAATATAGCAATACATTCTCCCGAATCACTCAATATAATGATATCTGAATGGTGTGAATTATTGGGAAAAAATTTAGTGATCGGTCAATTAATGGATATAAACTCTGATGCAACAGAATTTTTTAATATAAAAAAAAATAATTATAATGATGATATTATTAAATATAAAACGTGTTCATTATTTTCATTTACTTTTATATTAGGTGCAATATTTACACGAAAAAAATTAGATTTAGATGAATTTAAACAAATAGGCTTTCATTTTGGGATGATGTTCCAATTAGTGGATGATTATAAGGATAGAGAGGAGGACAATAAAGATGCAAATTATATTTTACAATATGGTCCCAAAAAGTCCTTACAAAAATACAAAAATGAACGATTTCATTTGATCCAGTTATTAGAAAAGAATGATTTACTAACACCTGAATTTGTAACAATTATTTCTACATTAGATGCATCATTTATTTCCGATGAACAATCCTCAAATCATATGACAACATGTCCATATACTCAATCAAGTACACGATGTCCCGCATCACAATAAATTATAAAATTTTATCTACAATTTTATAATTTAATTTAATGAATAAATAGTAAAAACCATGAAGATCCTTAATTAGAGTAAGCAAGACCACCCATACCACTCATAACGCGAAGCACGTTGTAGTTAGTGGCGTATACGCGGACTTTGGCAGTGGCTTCTCCTCCGACGGTTTCGTTGGAAAGCACAAGCTGAAGAGTGGCGTTGTCGATTCTTGAGAAATTGCAAGTTCCCGATGGCTGATGTTCCTCAGGGCGGAGAGCAAATGAGTACACGTTAATTCCGGTGTCTGGTGAGCGGGTGTGGTGCTGGTATGGCTGCACGGTGTCGAAGTATGATCCTTCGCGCTCAGAGAAGCGGTCCTGTCCGTTAAGCTGGAGTTTGGCAGTTACAACTGGGTTGACACCCCAGCAGTGAAGGTTGAGGGCAGTTTCGGCGAGCACGAATGAACCAGCATCCGACACAAGACTCATCGCATCTGCGCGAGAACTGAGTGGGGCACCACTCTGAGCAGTTGTGTCGTATGCCGAGGAAGGCCACACGGATGAATCATGTGATACAGCCGCACCGGGATCAGCGAACAAATCACTGGCAGTGATGACAGCGTTCGCGCCTTGGGCTCCGCCGTCTGGGCCAGAGTAAGCATGCTGTGCGTTGGGAACGGCATCAATGCAGTCGGTGTAGTTAAATGGCTGAGCACCGAGGATGTTGTACAAAAGACTCTGGCATTGGAATGATGAGCAGTAATCAACGTGGGCATCTTTCTGCACGACGAAGACAATCTCTTTGCATGGGTGGTTGAAGTTAAGTTTAATTTTGTTGCTTGAGCTTCCAACCGATTCATCACCAGTGAATTGTAACTGCTCAATGAGATATTCGTGTGGGTTCTGGGCCATGCGGCGGCGTTCATCAGTGTCAAGGAACACGTAATCTACGTAGAGCGAAGCGGCTACGAGTGATTTAGTGTATGCGGCGCCAGCTTTGTTGGTTTCACCAACCGAGCATTTAGGTCCTACGCCGGCACCGTCGTTCACAGCCCACAAGCATTCGTCAAGAGCTCTGACCTCAAGGTTAATCTTAACCTCGTGATACTGAAGGGCAATAAGTGGAAGCGCAAGTCCTGGGTTCCGGCAGTACCAGAACTGAAGTGGCACGTATAAAGTGGTTTCTGGAAGCGCGTTGCGTGGGGCGCAAGTGTTGCATGGGGCACCAGTGGCACATGGAGCCTGAACATCAGCGAAACTTGGGTCGGTCAAGTAAGTAAGCTGAGTGGTCTGTCCGACCATCTTGTGGTATCCGGCTTCCTGTTCGGCAGTAGAAGTAAGCTGGTTCCAGATGTGCATGTAGTCACCGTATTGACGGTCAATTCTCTGACCTCCAATCTCAACCTCAACCATGCTGATCATGTGTTCACCGGGGAAGTCAAGCCAGCGGGCGAAACTCGCGTCGCTCTGGTTCACTTCTGGAAGTGTGACTTGGAAATAGGTTCTGTATGCTAAATCACCGTTGCGGGCGATAGTGCATTGCACACGGCGTCCGAAGTCGCACATGCCATTAAATGTTTGTTCAATTGATTCCATACTGAAGTTAGTATGTCTACGGTATGTTACTTTGAAAAAGGTAATTTGTGGGTTACCAGTAAGGTAGACGTCCTGGGCGCCATAAGCTACAAGTTGCATCAATCCTCCTCCCATAATGTTATAATATTGCTAAAGAAAAAAAAATTTTATAAATAGCATTTAATAAAAAAATGGCTTACGATAAAAATTTATTAATATCAAAGTTCTCCACCATAAATAGTTTGAGATATGAGTCAAGATATACTTCTTTTTTACCTTCATGTTTTTTTGTAAAAATATATAATGAACCTTTTTTTTTTATACTCCACCCGTTTTCTAAAGCATTAAAAAGAAATGCCATTTTTTGTAATTTTATAAAATCTATACTTGAAGTAGTGTTATTTATTGATATATCCATTATTTTAAAGAGAGAAAAATGAAAAATGGTTTGAACACGTAATATGATTCAAAATTTTAAAAGTTAAAAAAAAAAATTATATATATATATATGCCTAATTTCAAACCAAAAACAAAGAAAAAAATTAGAATGAACAAAAAATCAATTATAACTGTAGACAATAAACATAATGAGAAAATGAAAGAGTTAAATACAATAAGGAAAAAAAGGATTCCACAATTAAAAAAAGAAAGAAAGAGCCTTAAAGAACGTATTTCAAAAGAAACAACATTGGAAAAAAAATTAGATTTACAAGATAAGTTAAATGAAGTTAAAGCAGAAATATCTAAATTAAAAACAGTGAGAAAAAAATATTTATTAGATAATTCAAAATATATTTTTGATTATTTTGAAAAAAAAAAGGAGATTTCAGAAGGTAACAATAAAACAAAAATTTTACATTCTTTTTTTGATAATAAAAGCACAAATAAACGTTCAAATCAAACCTTTGTACAAAAATATCTAACAAATGTAGATGAAAAATTGTTAGATATTAATAATTATTTGCAGAAGAATGATGTATGTACGAATTGTTCGGCTGAACTTATTCCAGTTGATTATGAAGGTGTGCTTATTTGTAAAGGATGTTCCCGATTTTATCCATATTTAATAGAACATGAAAAACCATCGTATAAAGAACCACCTAAAGAAGTTTGTTTTTATGCATATAAACGTATCAATCATTTTAGAGAAATTTTAGCTCAATTTCAAGCAAAAGAGACGACGCAAATTCCAAATCAAGTATTATCTGAAATCAAGCAGCAAATCAAAAAGGAGCGGATTAATTTAAGTCAAATGACAAATAAAAAGGCCAAGTGTATATTAAAAAAATTGGGATATAATAAGTATTATGAACATATTCCCTTTATAAAAGATAAATTGGGCATTAAACCACCCATCATGAATCCTGAATTAGAAGAAACATTATGCAACTTATTTTTGGAAATACAAAAACCATATGCTAAACATTGTCCAGGCGATAGAGTTAATTTTCTGAATTATTATTATGTTTTATACAAAATGTGTGAGTTATTGGGCGAAACAAAATTTCTTCCATTTTTTCCCATGCTAAAGGATCCTGTTAAACGTATAGAGCAAGATGATGTGTGGAAAAAAATATGCAAAGAATTGAAATGGGAATTTATAACAACTGTATGATAATTTATTTATTTCATCATATAGTTTATTTAATTAGGAAAGCCTACAAGATTAGCGCCCATACCGAATCCAGCACCGGTGCGAGCAGATACAGCCATACTTGGAACATATGTGTCTAAAATACTGAAAGTGGCAGCAGCAGTTAATGAAATCAATAATACTTCATCTAAATTCAATGAACGTTTTGGGATAGCATAGGCTGCAATAGCAACCATGAAACCTTCTACTAAATACTTTACAGCACGTTTGACGAGTTCGCCTAAATCCAAAGTGGAACTTAATTCTTTTAGCATATTATAGATATTAATAAGAAAAAAAATATATTATCCGATAAAAAACTTAAAATATTAAAACTTATGATAAATATAATGTCTAAAGAAGAAGGTGTTGAAAAGTCCGCTGAAAATCCTAAATATGTTGATTTACTTGATGAAGATAGATCACTCTCAGGGCAGAATTTTGTCTGCTTATCTTTTCTATCTCCAGATAAAATTCTAAAAAAAAAAGAAATGTTCTTCTTTGAAAAATTCCTAAAATATTTTGATTTTACTAAATCTGTTCGTAAATTTAATCAATTCTTGAATTTTTTATCTTATAAATATAATCTTGATTTTGATAAAGTTATGAATGATTTGCAAGATTATTTATTAACTGAACAAGAAAAATTATCAGAAACAACTGTGAGAGATGAATATAAAAATTTTCTTGATGAAAAAGAAGATGAATTAACTAAAGAGTTTAACAATCTGCATCATTTTCAAACAAATACAAGAGGTATTAAAGTTCGTGGCAGTTTCCCTACGCTTGAAGAAGCCCAATTACGCTCTCGTATGTTGCGAGAAGTTGACCCCAATCATGATATTTATGTAGGACAGGTTGGGATGTGGATGCCGTGGGAACCTGAAGCATACAAGACAGGTAAGGTAGAATATATGGAAGAAGAATTAAATCAGCTCATGAGTGAAAAGAAGAAGAATGAACTAAGTGCTAAAAAAGCATTTGATCAGCGAGTGAGAGAAGCAAAGAAAAAGGCTATTAAAGATAACAAGGAAAAAGCGAGAAAAACGGGTGCAAAACTGACACAAGATGTAACTGAAGAGGGTGAATTAGTGGGTGTTCATAATACAAGTAGTACAATTGAACGATCGTTGGGAATGAATGAGAAAATTACCACATCCGATATTCGCAAGGAATTATTTGAAGGAGAAAATATTCGCACGCGGTCATCAGCGGATCCACAAGA
>Ga0114996_10009886_pt1 | contig 10390 bp, 12 predicted proteins | sample ArcticOcean_MG_C_4_FD_87039 | JGI IMG/M metagenome (GOLD analysis project Ga0114996, IMG submission 87039) | Marine microbial communities from western Arctic Ocean - ArcticOcean_MG_CB4_134 | ecosystem: Environmental > Aquatic > Marine > Oceanic | place: Arctic Ocean: Canada Basin | collected...
ATGAGCTGATATCCTCCCCCAATCCCAATTCTTATCCGGATTATCTTGTATAATTTCCCAGGTTATATTTGGATGAGTTGATAACCAATACCAACCCCAATTCTTATCCGGATTATCTTGTATAATTTTCCAAGTTATATTTGGATTAGCTGATATCCTCCTCCAACTCCAATTCTTATCCGGATTATCTTGTATAATTTCCCAAGTTATACTTGGATTAGCTGATATCCTCCTCCAATCCCAATCTTCATCCGGATTAGCTAGAATCATATCCCAAGTTATATTTGGATTTTTTGATATGTTCTTCCATTGAAGTGTACCTTTTATATTATTAGACTTATTCTTTAATAATTTTTCGAACCCTTTACTCCACTCATTTTCTAGATATGTATAGCTATACATCGTCTTTTATAGACTTTTCATCTTTATTAAATCCTTTTTAATAATTCAATTTTATATAAAAAAAGTTTCATTACACACCAGTACACTTCGCGCGCTCACGGGTATCTCGGGATCGGGCGCCGCCAATCACCTGGCCACCAACCACGTGGGCAATTAGAACATACTCCATTCTTTATAACAATATCGTGATTATTACAATATACATTGCGACATTTTTTACAAACACGCACATTATACTTATCTTTACATTTTTTACAATAATAATCATTACATAACGAACAACATTTCCATTTTGCTGTGCTTTTAATATCTCGATGCGTATCACATAATTCAACAATCAAGTCTTTTTGACATCCTATACAATGTTCTTTATTTGTATACATAGATTGAATATTATATGAAAATTTACATGTTTGACATGGCGCAATTCTATTTTTCCTCAAGTTCGACCACCATGAATTGCAATAATTACAAATAGCAAACTTATCGCATTGATGTAGTGTCTTATAACAACTGGTGCAATATTGGGCAATTGGTCGATGTCCTTCATGACAATCAATGCATAGGATTTTGCAACAACGACAAGATGTTATAGTTATTTCACATGCAGAACATCCTGTTTTTTTACAATTTCTACAATTCCTACCTACTATACAGTATGGTTTATCATATTTATCACAATCTTTATTATTACATTTTTTTTTACAAGAAGTAAAACAACTATCACATACAATCACGAAAGATGTCGTTCAGGATCGGATGTAGAGGAGAGGCCATTGCCGGAGTAATACGAATAAGCGTATATGTTTAGATACATTTACACCCTTGAAGATTTAAAACGGGACAAAGTCCCGTTAAATCCAAGGGTAACGTTACCGATAAATAATTTAAAAGGCACACAAAGCGTGCCATTTTAAATCTTCATCGGTGTAAATTTAATACCAAAATAGGGTCAGGAATGAGTGAAGGATAAATTGTAGAACCCGCTCAAGGGCAGAAATAACACAGGAGTAAGGTCTGCATATGTGTCTATGAATGAAGTTTATAGTAATAACGATAATAGAATGCTAGTATGCTAATCGAAGGCGCAGCAAATAGGATAAGCATAGGTGGGACGCCGATATATGTATCGAGCAAGTACCTATGGAAGATAAGAAAAAACAGGATGACGAAAGATAAATACCATATAAAATGAATATCAGTTTCTTTCGGACCATACAGGACCATTAAAATAATGGGTAGGAGATGCCCAAATATATCTGAAAATATAATTAAGGGTTTAATTTGTCTGTCACGCCTATGCATCTCCTCGGCAAAATAACTATTTATCAACAAACCACAAACACCGACCGCCCACATGGGACCGTACAAGAGGGATAGGGTATTATTTATATAATATAATTTACTTCTGGCTGTTACTGTATTAGATAAATACAACAATATATAGACCAAGGTAGAGACATACTTGGTTAAGGACCTTAACTGAATAGTAAGATAATCATTTATGGAGATGATCATTTGTATTAATAATATATATGTACAAAATATATTAAATACTTTTTCTAAAAGTTGAAAAATATTAAAGAAATTATTTATATATGTATAATGAATAACAAAACTCTAAATAAAGAAAATGGTATTTTTATGGGCGTTGAACCAGTAGGTGGCAATGATATGTTTGATGCAGGGTTAGCAAAAGCTATATTATCTTATCTTAAAAACCAAAACGTAAAAAAAATTGCTGATTTTGGATGTGGTCATGGACAATATACATTTTTCTTCGAAAAAGAAAATTTGAAATGTGATGGATTTGATGGAAATCCAGATACCCCAAAAATAACAAAAAATAAATGTAACGTTTTAGATTTAACCAAGAAATTTGTGTCTGAAACTAAATGGGAATATATAATTTCTTTAGAAGTTGCTGAACACTTACCAAAAAAATTTGAAAAAATTTTCATTCAAAATCTTAACAACAATAATACAAAAGGTATTATTTTATCATGGGCTTTTCCGGGTGGTGATGGTGGATATGGTCATTTTAATGAACAAAACAATGATTATATCAAAAATATTTTTTCAAAATTAGGATATTATAATGATATTAATGCTGAAACATATTTAAGAAAGAAATCTTTGGGATTTAAGAACACAATTATGGTGTTTAAAAAATAATAAACTTAAAAATCAGAGGAAAGATTATACAATACAACAAATGAAAAGCCTCCCAAAAGAACTTCTTCATCTCATCCTAGAATATGACGGCAGAATCAAGTATCGCCATGGGGAATACATCAACATCATCCATAAAAACGACACAAGGTACGCACATCTCTTCCCAATAATAAAAAAAAAGAAAGATATAATTAAAAACACAACAATAGACAAAGATGAAAACGGTTCAATTAGTTTTTATTTCGAATTACAGTTCAGCAAATGGTATTTCGGTCTATGTTATGCCAGTGGAGGCTGGTCAACCGCCGAGCATCAAGAAGATAATATAGAAATTTGTTATTTTAATTTCAAAAATAATAAAATTATACAAAAACGTACATATATATAATATCAGGGGCTCCGCCCCCGAACCCCCATATAAAAGTTGAATTTTGACTCAACTTTTTCTAAAAGTTGAATTTTTTTAAAAGTTGAATTTTGACTCAACTTTTTTCAAAAGTTGAATACCAGGACTTGCTCCACTTCGCCCACTCATCATCCGTCCACTCACTAGCAGGCCCATCGCCCCATTCACCCCACTCCTCCTTGCCCCACGCAGCCCACTCCTCATCCGACCCCTCACCAGCAATCTGCGCCTCAACCTGCGCCTCAACCTGCGCCTTGCCCCACACAGCCCACTCCTCATCCGACCACTCACCAGCAGGCTCATCGCTCATCTTGGTCCACTCCACCTTTGCCCACGCAGCCCACTCGGCCCTCACGCGTGACGCTGGTCCCACCCATGTGACAACACGCAGATCGGCGAGCACCTTCCCGAACTCGCGTTGGTGCTCATCCGAAACTTCCAGGTGAGCCAGTTGTGCCGCATATTCGGCACCACATTCCTTATCCAACGCTTCCTCGCAAGCCAGTCGTTCCGCGCCACATTCCTCACCGACCTCGTCATCATCCGACTCCGTGTCGTCGAGCTCCACGCACAGAGCGTCGTATTCGGCTTCAGTCCAATCCGGGTGGTCCGACTCCGACTCCGACTCCGACTCCGACCCCTCAGACTCGGACTCCCACTCCTGATCGGGCTCCACGTCATCCACAATGAAATCCGACTGGCGCTCATCCGCCTCCACGCGAGCCACATCCCACCTCTCACTCGCCATCCCGTGCCAGCGAGACGCGGCAGCACCATCCCCCTCCTCTGCTGCGTCGTGCCCTGCATCCACCTTGCGTCCAACCGTGTGCTTGTTGTTGGCACCCGACACGAAAACCTCATCAGCAAAGCGCACCGGCTTCTTGGAACTTCGCTTGGACTGCATAATCTTGTTTTGAATAGAGTTAATGTTCTTTGTCTTTAAATATGCTTTTACATAACAACAAAAAAGTTCTTCAATTTTATGAAATTTGAAAAACTTTTGTCAAAACGGTAACATAACCAACGGTAACATAACCAACGGTAACATAACCAACGGTAACATAACGTAAGGGGCACTCCTCCGGTGGCCCCCGAACCCCCATATAAAAGTTGAATTTTTGATTGAACTTTTTTAAAAAGTTCTGTTTTTGATTGAACTTTTTAAAAAAGTTCTGTTTTTGATTGAACTTTTTTAAAAAGTTCTGTTTTTGATTAAACTTTTTCTCAAAAAGTTTAAAAAATTGAAACAACTTAAATTAAATAACACCATCTAAATATACACATGTCATCTGTAGAAAATAAAATCCTACACTTTTACAAAAAAACAATAACAAATGACGGAAGTGAAATATACTCAACCCTAAACCCAGTAAGTATATTTGAAATACTATATCAACTAAAAATTGAAAACTATTACCAAAAATACGAAGCCTCCAACTTCTGCAAAACAAAACACGAACAATTAAACAAAAGTTATTATGGTTATTCATTTCATTCATTAACAAAAAATGAAATGACACAATTTATTGATGAAGTAACAAATATGCAATACATTAACTTTCCTGACACGGACAATAGCATTCACTAATTTCAAACATTCGCCCATAAAAAAGATATAAAAAGTTTAATTATTTTAATTAAACTTTTTCTGAAGCATTGCACTACCAAAAGTTTAGTTTTTGCTCAACTTTTTCTGAAGCATTGCACTACCAAAAGTTTAGTTTTTGCTCAACTTTTTCTAAAAGTTGAATTTTTGATAGAACTTTTTTTAAAAGTTCTACACATTGCATCCAATTGTAAGCGCAGTCTCTAGAATGCGCTTCTCCCATTCCATAGTTATTTGCTTGTGTCTCTGATATAGCTGTTTGTCCCACTCCTCCTCGTCCGAACTCCAGTCACCCGAACCCATATTGTCGTCCAACTCCGACATAGTCATCGGGGCATCATCTTCATCGCCTTTCTCTACCTCCTTCTCGTTATCATCACTGCTACTGCTGCTGCTGCTGCTGCAACTATCATCATCGTGCTCTTGTTGAGGGAAAGCAGCACACGCTGCTGCTGCTCCACCACCACAAGCGTTCGGGGGTTCGGGCATGCGAAGCGGGCAGGGTGTACCCCCTGAAGCACATTCAGATGCGAGTGATTGTTCAGGAGCAGGAACAACAACTTCGTGGCGCATATTAGGCGGAATCCAAAACTCCATAGGGTGTTCCTTTCGACAGATATAATTCGGATGAGGCTCTTCCAATTGGTCATTATACTCATCCAACGCGCGAACAATATCTTGTGGCAGAGTGTTGCCAATTGTTGACATTGCTCCTTCATGTTTACTAGTGCCTCGCCATGAGTAGTCGCTCACACGTCGTCCAGCCCAGCGGTGTTTCACAATATCTGCCAGCGATTTTTCAGACCCATCACAAATAGCAGATGTTATGTCCTCAAATGAAGATGATTTATGCATGTATTCATGCATCCGCAGGCGCTTATCACCAGACCACGCCGAAGCCAGATCTGCTCCCCCCCCCATCTTGCGCTCAACCCAGCTCCAAATAGAACGCCTACCAATAAGATGACGGGTAAAATCCAGCCCTCGCTGAACCACCGGATCTCCGTATACTACTTTGCCATCAGCATCCTTAATACACATAATAATCAGCAGTCCAGGCGCAGCACAGAAAAGGACTTGCCGATAATCACAAATAACTGTATAGCCAAGTCTCTCGATGCACTTGGCAACTTCGGCAGTATAAATCCGCGAAGACAATATTTCTGGATCGATACCGCTCCAAAAACTAGTGGTAGCATCAACCGGGATGATTCCACCGTTCATTCCATTATATCCCATAAGAGCAGTTGCGCTAAATGCGGAGTTTACAGAACGCGTTGCCGCATTTGCGAAGCCCGGTCCAGAGTTCTGGCAGATCATCATTCTCTTTAATGAAGTTGTAGAAGACCTTTCAATTGTGTGTTTATATTTCTTTGCATTAAAGCATTTCAATTTTAAAACAGAACTTTTTAAGAAAAAGTTCAATCAAAAACAGAACTTCTTTTGGTTAATCTTTTTCAGCACTACCCAAAAGATTTAAACTTATTTTGACTAATCTTTTTTTACACCTTTGAACATGTAAAACGCCAACTTAATCCAGATATTTTTTTTGTTTTCTCTTTCTGCTGATTTTTTGCTTTCTCTTATGACTGTGTTTATTTTCCCACTTTTTTCCCGCCCTGCTACTGCTAGTGGAGCTGGGGTGGTATTTATTCATTGCCTTCTTGTTTTCTTTTTTTTTTAGTTTGTCATTGCGTTTTTTACGTTTTGTTTTATTGTATTTATATTTTCGCAGATTTTTTGTTTTAGATTTACGTTTTCTTTTTAAACCCCCTTCTTGAACTAGATTATTACATAATCTTAAAAAATCTTTTGTAAATTTTCGCAAGCCCTTTTTCGCGCTTATTCCCTGCATTCTGCTAGCAATATTATGTAATTGAGAATAAAGTGTAAAAATTTCAGTTATTATAGTTCTACATTCATCGATTTGTATGGGTGGAGCATAGCTATTTACATTATCAATAAAATTTAGTATTTGTTGATTACAAGTGGTACAAATGCGTTCCAGGTGCTCGGGGACGTGCTCGCCTTGGCCGAAAGGCGCAGCATCAGAAAAACATATACATCGTTGTATTTCAAGCAAATGGAGTAGTTGTTCTGAAACCGCCATTTTAGCAAAATCAGAACCTGATAATAAGTTTTCTTCACACGATAGTAGAGGTTTATCCTCTAATCTCAAAAAAGCATCCATCCACGCAGGTGGAGCTCTTACCCGTATTAATTGAAGTTCATCGGCGTCCCAGTCCTCCATTCGTCCAGACCACCCATACCCACAATCTTCATTTATCCCGTTTTTTGGCCCAGGTAAATTAAAAGCTACTTGACCATTTCTAAATTTTGAACAACACAGGACTCCGGCGTCGGCCGCGTTGTGCCTACTGTTACCCGTGCGTATCATATTTCCAGCGCATTTTCCTCCCCAGCCGTTGTCTATACCGAATTCCGTCAGCTTATCAATATCAACCTGGGGTCTAGTATCGTACTTCCGTGCCCCCCAAACTTTTTCAATATGACCTTGATAATCACTGTCTTGCCTATATCTTTGCTTAAATGCAGTTGCATCTTCTGGAGTATCACCTAAAACCTCCGGAAGTCCACGTGTAATGTTCATAGTATTTAAACAATGTGCATCATCGACAGCATCTTGCATTATATAATAAGTAAATAAAAAACTAAATAACATTAAATATTTTCAATAATAACCGGCGTTTTAAATGTTCAATCAAAAAAAAAACTAAAACTTTTTAGAAAAAAGTTTGGTAGTGCAGAAGCGTATGCACTACCAACGCTTCTAATCAAAATACTAGTGTTTTCTTTTACATGCTCTGCTTCGATTTCGCCGTTGCCGGCTTCCACGTGCCCCATCAGCAGTGTCCGGATGAAGTGGACCTCGTCGCCAGATCCGATGTGAACATGTGATTTATTTAGGTTTTCTTCTTAAGGTCGGCTAGTCGTTGCTGGATCATATGAAATAAATCTGCGGGCTTTTTGTTTTTAAGGACTTTCTCCATCCAAGGATTATCAATCATCATATACTTGCGTTCGCATTTTCGGTTATGTTCCAGATCGTCTTGATTCAAAGAACCATCAGCGTCCTTCCTAACTCTACGACGTTTACAAGTTCTTTTTGGGGATGGTTTCTTGTTGCTGCTGCGGCGCCTTTTGGGGCTGCTGCTGCGGCTGCGCACCCCGCGCAGACGTTTCGTGCTGCTTCTACGCGGTTTTCTTCCACGTGCTCTGCTTCGATTTCGCCGTTGCCGGCTTCCACGTGCCCTGCTTCCACGTGCCCTGCTTCCATTTCGCCGTTGCCGGCTTCCACGTGCTCTGCTTCCACGTGCTTTGCTTCCACTACCCCCAACTCCTTCATCTCCTTCATCTCCCGCCAAAATGCGATGTTGCACGTTTAAAAAATCAATCCAATCGGCAAGCGCTGTAAGCGCATCATAAATAATATCTACTGTAATATCACCTTGACCAACAAGTGGATTGTTAACGCTGCGAAAGTCTTCAAGCTCCCCCTTCATTGAAATTAATTTTACTTTAAGGTCATCTCTTAATTGAGTATATCGTTCTTCAGAGTTAGGATTATCTTGCCACATATCTGCGAGTGCTTGCACGGAACCATCGTCAGGATTATTGTCTAACATACGAAGAATATGAGCTATTGAAGTCTGATTATTAGCATCTCCTAGTAAAATATCTGTAGTTTCAACAAGCATATCTTTTATTCTATTTCCATATACTTCTTCCGCCTCAATGAACTCATCCGGTAATACAATAGCATTAATATTATTAATATTAGCGTGTAATATATTTTCTGGAATAAGACCTTGTCTTCTTAGTATCTGTATAAATACTGTATGCAATCCTCTGTTCCATTCATCGTCATCGAGAGCAGGGCCTCCGATCTCACCACCACCCGCTTCTATAATATTTTCAAAACTGATAAAAGAATTTTTGAATTGAAACATAACACCTAAAAAAGGATTATATCTATCTAAAGCAACACTCATATATATATAAATAACAACAAAAAATATAAAATCATAATATACCGATAAAGATTTATTCATCATCATCCGTATCTTCCTCACTGCTACTGCTACCATTCGCTACAGCAGTTTCCGCAGCTACCGCAGATACAGCAGCTACCGCAGCCACACTAGAACCCGCACTCGTCTCGTCCTCCGCAACTTGTTCTGAAGCCGGGCAACACGAAATACTTGGGATATAAAACTCGTACTCTGGTTCTTTCCTAAACGTGATATCATTACTCGTAAAATCATGTAGAGCTTCAACGATATCTGGGGGCAAGGTATTTCCAATCGTGGATATTCCGGTTTTTTCATGAATCTTTTTTGTGATATCAATTTGATTGTCAGTAACCAGCCACCCCTGTCTAAACAACTTCCGCAAACCCTCGCCTCTATGCCTTCCCTCCGCAACCGCCCGCGCACCGGTTTCAATAGCATCAATAATGCTCTCTGGATTAATTGGCGGACACGCGTTTCTTGGGGTTGTTCTTGAACGCACACGTTTCAAGTATGTTGGAATATCGACTTGCCATCCTTCCCAATCAAAGTAGGTCCGAAAACCAATAAGCGGACGTGACGCATAATGATTCATCATTATCTCATGAAATTTGCCAGCAGCTCTATCTTTTTTTATCCACTCCTCCCCCGGACGTCCATCATTGCATCCGTAAATATATTCTCCGTCGACATTCTGTATATTCATAATTATAAACCAGTCGGCGTCATAGCCACATTCCACAGTATATCCTAATTTTTTAATAACATTGGCAACAGCTCGAACCGGATGCATAGGGAGAGGGATGCGATCACCCTCTCTCAAATGCACAAGCCCGCCCCCCTCGCCTTGCATTCCATTATTGCCATATCTGTTAAATACTGTAGCAACCGTCCATGTAGGCGAAAATCTCGCACAAATAATATCCTCGTTATCGCTCATTGTGTACATTAATGTACATTACTTTATTGTATATTAATTAATTACAATTTTTACATTATCAAGAGTATTTAGAAAAATATAACAATACTATTTTTATTTATTTAGATGTTTATAAAATAAAAACAGTATTGTTATATTTTTAATTATTTAGGCGTTTATAAAATAAAATCTAGGTATATAAATTTATTAATTCCTAAATATATTTTATTTATTTAAAAATAAAAAAAATATATATATCTTTGAAGATTTAAAGAAAACATTGCCGATTTAGCGTCTATTCCGTCTTTTTGTGCCGCGCCTCTTTGTACCGCGTCTCTTTGTGCCACGTCTCTTTGTGCCTCGTCTCTTTGTGCCTCGTCTCTTTGTACCGCGTCTCTTTTTTCTGGTTAATGTTTTTGCTATGCCCCCATGTTCAAGCTTCACCCTCATAAAATCATCAAATTCCTTTTGTGCTTTTGAGTATTTAGCTTTCGCGTCTTTACAGTCAGTTGCCTTCTTACCCGCCTTTTCAAGCGCATCTCCTAACTTATTATATTCCCCCATTACAGAATCATACTCCTCCCAGTCAACGTAATCAGCCATTATATATATTACAAATATTAAAAACAAAACTTTTTTAAAAAAGTTTAATTAAAAACAAAAAGGAATTTATTTATTTTTTATTTGTTTTTGATTGAACTTTTTCGAAAAGTTCTGTTTTTGTCAGGGGTGCTTGAGCACCCCCGAACCCCCAAAAGTTCTGTTTTTGATTGAACTTTTTTCAAAAGTTCTATTTTTGACTCAACTTTTTTCAAAAGTTGAACTATGTAAACCCATCCTGGGGTGTCCAG
>Ga0114996_10009889_pt1 | contig 10388 bp, 13 predicted proteins | sample ArcticOcean_MG_C_4_FD_87039 | JGI IMG/M metagenome (GOLD analysis project Ga0114996, IMG submission 87039) | Marine microbial communities from western Arctic Ocean - ArcticOcean_MG_CB4_134 | ecosystem: Environmental > Aquatic > Marine > Oceanic | place: Arctic Ocean: Canada Basin | collected...
AAGGATAGTAGAACCCAACGCGTAAGCGGTGTCTGTAGTCGTCGTATAGCTGTGAATCGTGCTATCATTTATATCCGTTGTATAAAAGACTGTAATCCAGTCACCGATATTTCCAGCTGCAGCTGACGGTATCGTCATTGCTAGCACGGTGGCTGTTTCGCCGGCATAGTGCGTGTTAACCGTCAACGCCGTTGCGGTAATCGCAGTCCGTGCGGCTCCAGCGGCGCCGTAGTCCCGAAAACTTCTAGCATCTCGAAGGCCTGCTGTGTTTGTTGACTTTAAAAGTCCACTTACCGTTACAGCTCCGCTAAACGTTTGCGCTTCGCTAAAGTCATAAGGTATTGCCATTTTTCTCAATAAATTTACTGATCTCTTGCCCATTTTGATTTCCCTCCTATAGGATTATGTTTAAGTACGTACGTTGAGGGTATCCCCTCGCTTATATATAGTCGATGTGGCCTCTAAATGATGATATTTTTACTTCTTTCGGCGCCTCTTATTTAGTTTAGCTTTGCGGCGCCTTTTCTCTTCTCTGTGCAATGCAAGTTCTTCTGCTTCGACAACCGAAGGGTGTACTCGGGTCTTAACGACAAAATCGTCATTTTTGTGCATCCATCTTACTTTCACTTGAAGTCCCTCGGAGACTGTTAGTTCTTTCCTCTTCCCGTCTGCTTCCTCAAAAGTTTTAAAACGGCCAGCGTTAGACCAGGATGGGCCCTCTTCGTGTACATGTAATTCCTCAATCATTAATATCTCCTATTGTTTCCTTTGTCGGTAAATGTACCAACAGCTACTATTATAACCATTAATATGCCCATAGTCAAGAGTAAATCTCCAAGTTCCATTATTATTCCTCCCCAAAAATCTTATAATAAACTATGGAGCTAACTACTTGATTATATTCTTCATCTTCTATAACCACTGTCATCATCTTATGGGGCTCATCGTCGGGGCGCCAGATTATTTGTAAAGTATTAAGACTTTCGTCCCAAAACCAATCAAAAGCGTTTCCCTCGTTGGTGTCTTCAGTAATATGCAAGCAGTCATATTTGTCTCTAGTGATGTACGCTATTAAATTGTCATACATCTGGATTCCGCTTCGAAGAGTGAGGTTCTCTCCGCATAAATATAGGCTTGTAGCGTTCTCTAATTCTAAATACAGAAATCCAGAAAGGAGATCGGAGTCGACGTGTTCGAAGCACCTCCATATGGCAGGCTGCAGCGCCCATGATAAATCTGCCGGGTCTGGCCAATAACATCCTATATGAAAATATATGTCCCCATAATCTGGAACTACATCCGAAGGGGAATCTTTTGTGCAAGAACACAAAAGTATTAATAATATTAATAGATAAGCGCGATACACCCTATAGTAGATAGGGTTTAGTCTTACAAACCGGAATCAACAGTATCGATTTCTGCGTCCGCAGTTTCAAACAAAGCTTTGATTTTGCCACCAAACGTTACCGTTATAGCTATACACACTATAGCGATTCCTACTAAAATAATAACATATTCTGTTAGGCCCTGGCCGGCCTCGTCACGATGAAACCTAGATAAAAAATTGCCCATAATAGCACTCCTTAAAGTAACTATTATGGGCAACCCGGTTTAGTATTGTGGAGTTGTTATATTTTTATTACAAATTACACGCAAACTCACCCAAGGTATAGCACTCGCTCGTTTGACCGATGTCACCACATTCTTCTCCGCCAAAATTCTCAGCATTGAAAGTTTCAGACGCACATAGATTTTCGGCGCCGCCAACCTGTATAGTTGCAGTGGTACCTCCCGGGACCTGTGCACAGAAAGAACCGTCACTATTAGTTAAAGTACTGTATATTCTAGCGCCAGGGAAGTTCAAGTCATACGTCTCAACTAATATATTTTCAATTGCCTCCCCATTAACAAAAACAGCTCCATTCGCGCAAGTAGTGGCCTCATAGGGGCGTAATACCACTATGTTAGGGCACCCAGCCTGGCAATTGGGAAGCCCGGGCTGAGTAAAGACACGAACCGGACGGAACCCCAGTTCGTCTAACTCGGTTGTAACAAACACATCGGAACTCTGAAAAACAGGCGTTGTCACGCAAAAGGAACCGTTGGCGTCGCTAGTGGATACACCACCGCTTGAGTTCACGATCTGCATCCCTTCTAGCGGCTCGCTAGACGCATCTATTACAATACCCGCAAGACATGTCTGAATGTCAACAGGGATTACTCCCAAGTCGTCACAAGAACCTTCACCCATAGAACAGCTAGCCTGCCCGGGGGAAATGGTAACTGGGTCCGTGCGCTGAGTTGCGGTTTGGCCGGCCATAGAGTAAGAAATCTCTGCCCACACTGTTTCACCGTTCTTGACTTCTAAACAGAAAGAGCCGTCCTGACTCGTGCGTGACGTCGTAGTGGAAATGTAGGTGATTCCAACAGCTCGAACAGTTGCTCCGCCGCGGGGCGAACCAAAAGAATCCGTTACAGTGCCTGTAAGACAGCCGTGAGTAGATATGGGGCGATCGCAGTTCCACGTAGAGAAGTGAGGGGCTGTAAACTCCCAAACGAGATTTCCATCTAGATCGGCCACCATTCCGACGGCCTCTTCCTCCCACTTTCCAATGGTTTCATTATAACTCCAAGCAGCGATCTCATCTCCCACCGAGGGGGGCACACCGAGACTCTGAACGGGTAAACGAATCATAGCATGTTGAGATCCTAGTTGTAAATCTTCTCCGGAGGGAGTAGTCATGTTAACCTGGACCATCCCATATGACTCGAGAGTCTTGTCTTCACCGGTGGCATTAATAGCAGTAAAGTCTCCCGGACTAGCTAAAACTTCATTTCCACTATCAGCATCGGATACTAGATCAAATACAGTGACTTCTACAACAACAGAGCCGTTATAAAGTTCCCCTTGGGAATCAATCACGTTGTTGGAAGGAAAGTCCAGTTTGAGTGATTCTCCCTCTCCAAAGGTATATCCTTCGTTAGAAACAAAGCTAAATACATGATCCACAACTGCCATACGTTGAATGATGGTATTCTCAGTGTTTTCCCTCAGTTCAACCGGAGCGCTGGTGCGTGCATATGTTTCCTTTCTAAAAGTTAGTATGGAACGCTGGGAAGGTTCGAGGTCGATTAGTCTAAACCGCCCGGCGGCATCGGTCTCTGTTGCAGCTGCATTACCCAGGATCGATACAGTTACTCCACTCAGTGGCTGTCCATACGCACTCAATACAAGACCAACCATGGAAACGGTTGAAACATCGTCGTCGTCTGCCGGGGTTGGCGTTATATCGTCATCATTATCAGCAATGTTGGTGTCGTCATCATCATAAATGTTGACGTCTTCTTTGCAGCTTATATTGAGAAGAAGCAGTGCAAACATAGCGGTTATTAAGGCAGCCGTAAGCCTATTAGTGGTTATCATATATTCCTCCTTTGTTGTTTGTGGATATGATTTATAGCGTTAGTATATCATAAAAGATACTAACTTGCAAGTTATTGAGAGTATTGAGTCCATTTTTTAAATTTACGGTATCCGTAATATTTGGCTCGCTCTTCATTTAGAAAACAGACCTCGGGTTTTACCATATGGTAGTGGGGGCTGTCATAAGTGTGATATATATATGAATCCGCATTTCCTTTAACAGGAAAATCAGCTGGACATGTATGATTGGTGCCTGGGATTGTTAGACCATTAATATGTGCGCATCCCCAGAACAATGAACTCATTAGGATACTTATAAGTATTTTCTTCATATATTATATAGAATATCATTCTAACACATATATTGTGATAATGATACTATTTTATTGTTTTTTTAAGACCAGTTATATCCCACCCACCATAAACCCATTTTTTATGCATTAGGTGACCGCGGGATTTGCTGTGTAGCCATCCAAGTGCGTGACCAAGTTCGTGTTCTAATACTCTCTCTTCAACCCTCGTTTTGAGATATATTTTGGCCCAGTATATCTCCCTAGTATAATTGTCTATATAGAAGTGAGTAATGGCCATATCGTCATGATTCCCATAGGTCTCTTGGGTAACTAAATCAATCACTATATAGCCATTAGGTTCCGGCGTCGTGCAAGCGTCATAAGGGTGCCCCCCTTTAAAATAAATCGATGAATGAAACTTATAACCCAGGTTTTTCCAAAACTTTACTGCTTTTTTCACCGCTTCTTTATCAACCGGGGCGTGCGTACATACCACAACTGCCGGCATTTTTTTCCATGTGGCTGTTTGATGAAGCACCTCTTTGCCGATCTTAAGGGTATCAACGCCCTTTATAACGGGAGTAGTGGCAAATATATTAGTAGGTATAAGTAATAAGAGTAGTAGTAATAGAAATATTTTCTTCATTTAAATCTTATATTTAATCCAAGCGAAGCGTTTTCTTTTTGTGAGATAGGTCGGCTTTCGTTGGTTGTCGTAAGCCTCCTGCTCAAATGGAATCTGACGATATGCTTTTTTACCGTCGCGATATTTGGCGAGTCCCACTAAAAAGTAGAGCCCATATAGCACCAGCATCGGCACAAAAAACATCTCTAGTTGCTGCTGAAAGTGTATGGTTTCGTGCCGGCGCTCTGTCTTGGACACTGTCCCGCGGGCAAATACCCAAAAGCCTAAGCTAATAGCTCCTATTTGAATAGGTGCAATCTTAGATAGCCACCTAGGAAGTGGGCTATTTTCAATAAATCTTGGTTCACGGTTTCTAAACATCTTAAAATCCTTTTATGGTGGAGGTGGTGGGAATTGAACCCACGTCCAAAACAAATACTCCTTCAGGTCTTCCACAAGCTTGATCTATTTTTATAAATAGATAAAATAGTTAGTTTTATTTCATTCCGTAAAAACTAACAAAAGACGCATATCACTAAACATGCTCCAATTGAACACTTGGCTTGGAGCAACCAAGGGTTAAGCTGCTAGAGCTAAACCGTAATCTGCATCGTTGGCAGTTAAGAGTCAACTGAGATTTATTTAAGTGAATATTCAGTCATTTTCACTGCTTGCACCATTCGGCTTATTTTATCCTGTCGAGACCTTAACACCCCCTCTAATATAGTATATTATATATCATCTTCTTCGAGAAAATAGTTAATGGCATCATACTTTTTAACAGCTTTTTTAAAATTCCTCTCAGATATACCTAGTACTCTAATGGCATCTTTTCTGGTTTTAGTAATTCCCAGGGAAGCCTTTAGGGTGGCGTCTTTAATAATGTCTGGAAGAGATTTCCATAAAAGAATCCCATGGATTTTTCCCCTGGTCATTCTGGCGGCCAGCTCTAATCTTAAAGCTATAATATCCTCCAGCGTTAGGGCCGAGAGCATAGCTTCAAATTCTTCGGAGGATTTTCCTTCTTTTCTTAGTTTGCGTGAGACGCTAAAATATCGATTACGACCTATTTTTTCGTGTCGCTTGAGAGTAGCCATTCAACAATTTCTTCCATATTCAGATTGGCGACGTCCTCTTGAAGCCCGAGGCCTAAATCTTCAGCTGGGGGTTCATCCACAACATCAGCCCCCGCGGGGGTTTCAATATCTGGCTCGGGCAGGTCCGTCTGAAGCTCCTCTTCAAACCGCTCAAAGTAGAGCTTGAGGTTGGTGAGCAAATATTCCTTAAACATCTGACGATCTTGAGGATCGTCCAGATCATCAAAAGCAGTTATTAGGTTCTTTTCGATATCTTTATAATCGGTATATGCTCTATTGCGTCCTGTCTTATCTTGCCCAGAAATCGTAAAATCTTCTACCTCTTCTTCGGGCGTGACTTCTTTCTTTTCCACATCGATAAATGCTGGGTTATCTTCAGGCGCGCCTACCTCAATATCCACAGCTTCTTGGAGTTCAGACTCAGAGCTGTCAAACAGAGAGTCTTGTACTTCGATGGATGAATCCACCGCGGTGAGAATGTGATTTTTATATGACTCTCGCTGCTCTTTCTTGCTGGTAAGGGATTTATACCCCGTCCGAAGGACAGTTAAAAGATTGGTATTTTTAAAGAGGTCTTCTAGGGCATTAATACCCGTGTTGGTATGAGGGGCAGCAGTCGCAACAGCCGGGTCGGCTTCTTTAATTAACTGCCGGATGACAGTGCGCAGTTTCTGCTCTTCTTGTAATGCAACTGTTTTCCGGGTTGCCCTGTGCGACTGCACCACTTTAATGGCTTCGCGAATGTGCTTTCGAAGCTGCTGTTCTTGCATGAATTCTTCTCGATTAATCATAGTGTTGCCTCTTTATTAAGTAAGTAGTTTATTACTTCTCCAACTAGTTCTTCTTTCTTTCCTTTTAGCCTTTGATGCTTCTTTTGTATTTCGTTTTCTTCCTCTGCATCAAAGTCTACCCATGCGCCTTTCCCTGAGCTTGAAGTGGAACCGCCTTGGACGGCGCCACCAGCCTGTGCTGAGATCTCTTCGATTACCTCGTCAATCAACCCATAAAGATCATCGGCACGAAAGGATTCCGCCAAAGGCTCTTCCTCCTCGTCCTGTTCTACGGGCTCTCCACCAAGAACGCGCGTAAATATGTATTCCGCTCGCTCTTTGGATTCGTCGGGTAAGAAACTGGTAAACTTTTTAAGATCTCCGTCTAGCAGCGCCGTGCGCATGTCACTCGCGCTCATCTTTTCCCCTTTCTTCAGCCCAGGGAGCGGGTCGATAGCAAGAGCCTTAACTGTTAGATCAGGTCTCGCTTTTTTAATGCTCTGTCCTATATCGGCGTGCTTACGATCAGCAGTACTAGATGCAATATAAACTGTAGATTTTTTGGGTAGCCCCAATACAGAATTGTAAATACCCTGGAGCGGGCTATTGGAATATCTGACGTCGCCATCAGCGTTTTTAAGAGGCTGTCCATCCTGATCTAATACTACGAGGCCGCCGGCGGGAATAGTAATGATAGACATGTCATCGAGATTTAAATTAGACTTGTCTTGCAGCAACATCTTGAGCATAGACATCGATTGAGGAAGCGTCACACTATCTCTCGGTATTTCTCCTGTTACCAAAAATGGCTTCGCGCCCGGAAGTCTTTCTACAGCTTTAGTGATTAAATGTAAGTGGCCCTTGTGGGGGGGCTTAAATCCTCCCGGAATAAAGAGGAACTCGTCTCCCTTATGAGTAAAAGCCTCGTTTAAGGGAACAAGATCGTCAAATAAATCTGCAGGGATTCCAGGCCTTGAGCCCGGAAAGTTTTGCAGACCCAGAAGTTGATTCATTGGTGCAAAGTTACCAGTAAATTTATAGGTGTGGCCGTCAAAATCAAATACGAACCCTTCTGCAGCAGTAACGATTTTGTCGGCGCCTTTAAGCTTTCTCATATGTTTGGCCAAAAACTCTTTAGCAGCAGGGCTATGAGAACCCTCAACGGTATTAATAATGTGCGTTATTTTCTTACGGAGCTCTTCAACTTCTTTTTGATTATCAACTATAAAAGCACTTTCGAGTCCCCTAAGCATTTCAACCGAGAAGTCGTGTACAATATCCTCCAGGGGAGCGAGTATTTCTCCAATAATAGAGGCAGCGTTTGATGTAAAATCCTTTATAAGCGCTTCTGTTTCGGGAGTGCTCTCTGGAATAGCTTTGAGGATACCTGCTGTGTGAAGGCCGCGGTTTGCCTTTGTTGGCCCCCCTTGAACATCATAATATTCGGCATACATACGCCTATATAGGAGTTTACGAGCTTCGAAATTAAGATCGGGTATTCTCTGATCGATAATCTTCTCTAAACTCTCAATAATAAACTGGCCTATATTTTTATCATCCGTTACGCCGGCTGCATTCATTAGCTTGTCTAACCGGATTAGAGCCTCCTCGTAAAAGGCGCCTGTTGCCAAATTTTGAAGAGTTTTGATGGCGCCCACCTCAACTTGCATACCTTGATCTTGTATGGTATCATAAAACTCTTGGAGATAAACTTCCAGCTGGGCTGCTTTTTCTTCGGCCTCTTCTCTGGATAGCGGGACAGTATCTTCTTTTTCCGCGTCGTAGGCCTCGTGCCCCACGCGGTGGACTAGAAGAGACTCCACATCGTAGTTAATAGCATTCCTACTGGACGCACTCATCACCTCGCCGTTATAAAAGACATCTGCGTCGGCCCCAAAAAATCCTAGTTGGAGTTCTGGAGAAAGGCTTTTGGCAAACGCCTCAAATGTTGCCATAGCTTTAGCATATGACGCGCGGACGTGTTCGGGAGTTTCTCTTTTTTTGCGGGATCTTCCGGTTCGAAGGCCTTTAAAGGTGGGATTCTCCGCGGCCATGTAGGACATTAAATCATCAGAATTAAACCCTCGCTTATAAGCATGGTCGTCGTTTCTTATGGCAACGGCTTCGCCGCGTTTTACAGAATATGAAATGGAGATGTTCTGACCATCTGTCTTCTCGGTACCTTGAAGCTCTCCTTCGGAGGCTAGCTTAAAGACTTCCTTTAGCTTTCCAAAGGTTAACCCTGGATCATCATACAAGTGAGACATATGTCCTGCACGACCACCCATTTTAACTCTCCTTATTTTCTTCTAGTATATTAACTTGTTCTTCAAGAACTTTAATCTGTTCTTGCATTTTGCGGCAATGTCTACGCACTTCATTGAGGTTGGACACGGCGATCGCTACTCGTCGCGTATCGCGCTGGGAGTGGGGCATAATAGCATTGAGGGTTTCAGAAATAGATTGAATGTAGGTCTCCACGCTTGGCTTTTTACTTTCACCAAGAAGGAACTCGCGTGTCATGCGATTCAAATCTACCATTGGAGGTTACTCTTTTTTAGCCTTGGAAGAAATGTTCCGCTTCGTAGCGGTTCTCGGTCGCCCCGTCGGGGGCTTTGGTACATTTTTACGCGTCGGCGGCGCAGTAAGATCTTGGGCGACACGATGAGTTCTCGTAGTCGGTACTTCTGTCGTTTCTGCGGGAGCGGCGTCAATCACTATAGTATCGACAGTGGCTGTTATCTCTACTGTTTCACTAGCGTTTTCTTGGGTTGCCGCGGCGGTAGCTGCGCGCGCGGGAACAACATTATTAGTAGCGGACTCCACAAGCTGCTCCCATCCTTCCGGTGCTTTCATTATACCGGCCATAATCTTTCTCAATAGTTTCCTTTTAGAACTCATTTTACCCCCTTGGTGAGCTTTTCGAAAATCCGGCGCGCTAGATCTCGTGCCTCATCTAGGGTCAAAGTTTCCTTTTTAAGACCCATCTTGCGCGCAAACGAGGGGCGATTGTCCTCCTCATCGTCGTGCTCTTCAGATCCTTCATCTTCCTTGCGGTAGGCGGAGGCGACGTTAGCAAGGCCCTCGCTTTTTTGATCGTCTTCATCGTCTTCTTCACGATAAGGAATCCCCTCTGCGATCTCACTCTCTTCGTCGTCCTTATCAGCCCACTTAGGAGCCCCATCTCCATCTTTATCCAACTTGGGATCATCGTTAAAACGTTTTTCCGCTAGCCCCCATTTTTCCATGAGAAGCTGGTTTAGCTCTCCATCTCTCCATTCTTTTAACGACATTTTAGGTTCTCCTGTTTCTTCGAAGCTAATGTTAACTTTGATTTTCCCTTTCTTAATTAGATCTTCAAAATCTCTAAAGATGATATTTCCTCTTTTATAGGCATCGAGCTCTGCATCACGCATAGCTGGATTATCCTGCGCATATCCTGGCCCAAGATCTTCTCCCGAATCGAAGTCCCCATTACAATTTTGAGAGTGGTGCACAAGTTCATGAGAAAGCGATCGTAAAATATCCTTGGGGTGGCGACTGTCTACATAAATGGCAATCGAAAAGTCTTGGGGATTATAATAGCCCGTCTTTCCTAAAAGCTTGTTGGCATTTTTTTCGTCAGACTGAAATGAAATCATTACTGGCTTTTGGAAGCCCAACTCTTGTTGTGCATATGGGACAAAATGCTTGAGCATTTGTAAAACAGTTCCCACTCCATTGGTGGAGTTATCTTGAACTGTATATGAACTCATAGAAATCGCCCTGTACGTGTTTTAAAATCACAATCATATAGATAGTTTGATAGGGTTAAAATATGAAAATATTTCGGCGTCCGTACCCAAGGAATTAAGGCGTGCATAGTAAGAATCGTAATTGTTACCAGAGTCCTTAAAACTATTTGGAGTGCAAAGGCGAGGTGTTGTAAATAATTCATCTTGCGGTCGCGGAGATGACGCCAATCAAATAACATACTATAAATAGTAGTGAATTCAAGTCATATCTATAATTATTGGTTTCTTAGGCGGACATTTCTCGTCCTTTGCGGGCGGTGCATGAGGAGGCCCAGGTACCGGCAGCGGTATTCTGAGCCCTTCTCTCTGTTCTTCTTTTCTCTGTTCTCGTTCAAATATCTTTTGAAGAATAAAATGATCAATGGGCTGCACTGGATTACTCCAA
>Ga0114996_10009890_pt1 | contig 10388 bp, 7 predicted proteins | sample ArcticOcean_MG_C_4_FD_87039 | JGI IMG/M metagenome (GOLD analysis project Ga0114996, IMG submission 87039) | Marine microbial communities from western Arctic Ocean - ArcticOcean_MG_CB4_134 | ecosystem: Environmental > Aquatic > Marine > Oceanic | place: Arctic Ocean: Canada Basin | collected...
CAAGTCAAGCAAGCTGTGGCCGCGCTCGCCGGCGTATGTCCGTAAAGCTTCGGCGATCTCCTCATTCTCAGGCGTCCGGCTGCGCTCCACGACGGGGCTGCCAGCAGCGCCGCGGCTGCCTGGGGGGGGCGGTTCGCCAGGATGATACTTTCCAGTGAGCACGCCTCCGGCCAGCGGAAAGTAGGGGACGAAGCCCACGTCGTTGGCGGCGCAATAGGGAAGCACTTCAACCTCAGCATGCCTCCGTAGCAGATTGTAGTGGTTCTGCATCGAGACCATCTCCGGCAGCCCTTGCGTTCGTGCGATCTGCACGGTCTGGGCATGCCGCCACGACGAGTAGTTGGATACGCCTATGTACCTGATCTTCCCGGCCTTAACCAAGTCGCCCAGGGGCCTCAGCACTTCCTCTGCTGGAATCTCGGCGACGGGGAAGTGTAGTTGAAAGAGGTCGATATGGTCTGTCTGCAGCGCCGCCAGGCTCTTGTCGCAGTGCTCGATGGTGCGCTCTGCGACGCTCTTGCCTTCGAGGTCACGCAGGTGGTACTTGGTGGCAAGAATCACATTGTCGCGGCGGCCCTTGATGGCCTCACCGATGAAGGACTCGCTGTTGCCTTGCCCGTAGATTACGGCGGTGTCGATAAAGTTGACGCCGAGCTCCAGCGCCCTGTGGATGTTCCGAGTTGATGCCTCCGCATCTAACCGTGGCGGTCCGAAGGTGTTGCCTCCAAGTCCCATGACCGCAACCTCGAGGTCCGATGTGCCAATCCGCCTGCGCTCCATGGGGCTTCCCTCCGCCGTTCGATGGACTCAAAGGGCTCTCTTAGCCCCGTAGGGGACGAATTTCGCTTATCTGGCCTCCTAGGTCAACCTCCAGACGCTGATGTCACGGGAGCGTTCTGAAGACTGCGCTCGAGGAAGTCGATCATGATGGGCCACGCCCACTCGACTGCCGTGGGGTTGGAGAAGTCTGGTATGTCCGCATCAAAGAAAGCGTGGCCCGCCGGGGGGTCCCCCTCCCAGATGTGATGCTCGAAGGGTTTCTCCATCCTTTCGAAGGTGGCCGCGGCCACCTTGATATCAGCGGGAGAGGGGTTCTGATCGGCCCCGCCCGAGATGGAGAGAACCGGGGCTTCGAGACCCGCGGCGAGCTGCAATGGTGCCATCGGCTTGCTGTAGGTCGTCTCCATGCTGGCAAGGTTCGAGCCGTACATGTCCACGACTGCTCTGACGTCCGAGTTGAAACAGCCCGTAAGGAACGCCACCGTGCCACCACCGCAGAACCCGATTGCACCCAAGCGCTGAGCGTCGACGTTCGGCATCTCGCGGAGCAAGTTCAGCGCCAAGCGCGAATCGGCGGCAATGCCATAGTAGGTGCGTGCGCCCGCCGCCTTGAACGCCTCCTCCCGCTGCGCAGGCCACCTGAACTCAGCACGATAGCTAATACGGTGGTAAAGGTCGGGCATAGCGACCACATAGCCCTCAGAAGCGAGACGCTCGGCGATGGAGCGGTGCTGGTCGTTGATGCCCAAGACGACATGAAAATAGACCATGCCTGGGTACACGCCGGGCTCCTCCGGCTCCGCGACGAAGACCGCCATGCGGCCGTTCTCCGAGGGTAAGTCTAGCCATCGGCTTTTGGTGCGCATTTATGCTCCTTGCGAGCCGAGCCGAGCCGAGCCAAGGCTAGGCGACGTCTTTGGCTGTCTCCACTGCCACCGGGAGCGTGGGTTTCGGCGTAGCCATGATGACCAGCGCGCTCACCGTCAGCGCGGCAGCAGTCGCCCACCAGATGATCACCAGGCTGCCCGTGGCGTCGCCCACGAACCCAGTAATCGGGCCGCCCACGGCGCTGAAAGCTAGGATGGCCATGAAAGAGAATCCGCGAATGCTCCCAAGGTTGCGGCGTCCGAAATAGTCTGCCCAGATCGTGTTCTGCATCACGCCCAGGATAGCCAACGAAAATCCCCACGCCGCTCCGGAGATGAACATGACGATGGGCTCCTTGGTGAGCACCATCAGCACGTTGTTCACTGCTAAGAGCAAGAACCCCGACACGGCCATGCGCCGAGCGCCAAACCGGACGACGAACGCCACCATGGCCAGCGCCATCACAACGGCTGTGATGCCGTCCATCGGCCCCACCCAGCTCACCAACGTGTCGCTGATGCCCTGGGCCTGAAAGTGGGGGATCCGAAACACACCTATGGTCGCCATGGAAAACATCTGGATGCCAAAGGCGAAAGTGAGTCCCCAGAAAGCGGGTGTACGGATTGCTTCCGCCCGCGTGAACTGGTGTTCAATCGGTCCAGTCGCTTGGGCCGAGGCCCCCGACTGGACGGTGGCAGGATCCACACCATCAGGGAGCAAGCCCATGTCTTCGGGCTCACGTCTGAGGAAGATAAGTGACACGGGGATGGTGAAGGCCGCCCCTCCGATGCCCAGGATGGTCCACGCATCGCGCCAACCGTATTGGTCGATGAGGAACTGCGTGAGCGGGAATGCGAAGATGATACTAATCGGAATACCCATGTAGACATAAGCCATGGCGCGTGCCCGCTCACGGATAAACCATTTCGCCGGAGTGACCGTAGTCAGTATCTGCCCACCGCCCTGGAACCCCAGCGCACCCATCGCGGCGAAGATGGCGATGGCCTGCCAGGCTTCGTTGACCCTACCCATGAGCACCATGAGGATGCCGATAAGCACGCCGATGGCGGCCAGGAGGTAGCGCGGGCCGTAGCGGTCGATCATGCGCCCGAGCAAAGTCGCGGTGAACGCGCCCCCGATGATGCGTGTCGTATTCATCCAGCCGAAGTCGACCTGAGCGAAATCGAGCTCGTCGCGCATGGGCTTAAGGAAGAAGCCCATGTTGGCGCCTGCCATAGTCATGACCACGCCTGTCACGCCACACAACGACCACACGACTATCCAGCCGTAGTAGAGCCCCGTGGACTTCTGAGAGCTTTCGCTGCTTATAGGCCTACTCCCGCAGTATCGACGACATATTCAGGCCCGCACCAATCTGATCGACACCTAGGCTAGAGCGCCTCGCTCCCTCGATGCCGTTAGACAAGGTGAACGTCAGGTGCGTTCAGGTGCCCTGCACACCCACGGCGGGTTTCGAGAACTTGGAGAAGCCTATACCGGTGATGAGCGCTGCGGTGCCGAGGGCCAGCCCGGACCAAATCACGACCTCAAGCTCGTGATAGATGCCCAGGAACGGCATTAGCCCTACGACTAGTAGAACAAGTCGTAAGGGCATGCTTAACGGTCGACCGAGCCATCCGCCCATGCCCATGTTGATGACAATAAACGAAATAAATAGCGATACAACCATAAGCTCCGTCGCAGGCAGGGCTGGATTGCCCTCTACCCCAACGAGAAGCTGGGGCGCAAAGATAAAGAGGAATGGTAAGAGGACGAGCGGAAGTATCAGCTTAGACGCTTCAACTCCCGCATCCCAATAACGCACCTGAGCGATACCTGCTGCCACGAGGACGGATGCCGCAACCGGCATGATGAGTTGGTTCAAGGCACCCATATAGAAGGCCACGAAGTGTGTTGCCTCCACGGGCACATCGAATTCAATCAAGACTGGTTGGAATGTGAACACCATGATGAAGTAGATGATGAGCGTAGGCATACCCGCGCTCAAGAAAATACCAAATATCAGCATGAGTATTGCAGCCAACAACAAACGTCCGTTGCTCAGGTCATACACGATGTCGCCCATGCGACTGCCCAGGCCAGTGAAGAATATGGTGTCTGAGATTATATTGACGGTAATGATGACGACGCTCACCGAGCTGGCAAACGTCGCGGCGCGGACAACGCCCCGCCACCAAACGCTCCAGTCCCGTTCAGCTCGCAACACGACGGAAAGGAACACCAGGACGAGGAAGGCGCGGAACACTGCCGTGAAGAGCACCGTTTCGTTCAGCACCAAAATGAGAATCGTTGCGAGCGGGAGCACCACCGTAATTGCGGACGCCCACAATGTGTAGGTGCTGTCCTTGGGCGGAACGTATGCTGTAGCCCCTGTGCCTCCAGGAGTCGAGCCACCGTTGATTGCGTTCAGCACGCTCCGACGTTTACTAGATGCAACGACGTACGCGACAAGAGTGGTGTACCAGAGCAAAGCTGGGATGAGCGTCATCGACAGAATGTCTCTATACGACACCCCCAGGCGATCGGCCATTACGAAGGCCACGGCCCCGAGAATCGGCGGGGTGACCGCAGCAGCGGTGGAAGCGGCTGCCTCCACGGCGGCGGCCTGCGCGCCGGTGTAGCCGGCTCGTCGCATGAGCGGAATCGTGATAGGGCCGGTGATGGCGACGTCAGAAGCGCCACCGCCGGTGAACGATCCCACCACGCCACTGGTCGCGACCGCAACAAGGCCTGGACCGGTGGCGAAACGGGCCCCAAGGGCGCTGGCCAGGCGTGTTACCAAACGGCGGGCTCCAGCGACCTCCAGCAACATCCCCCAGAACATGACCAGCCACACGAAGTTGGCGAAGAGTCCGACGAGCCCAGACCACTGGCTATTCAGAACATACCGCGACATAACACGGCCTGCTGGAATCGGTGGACCTTGGAACTTACCAGGTATGTCGGCAGCAAAGAAACCGTATAACACCGCGACCAAACCGATGATAGGAAAGAGGGGTCCGAAGGCTTTCCAAGCGAGGTAGAAGACTCCCGTCAGCATGAAGGCGGCGATGATCATATCGGGCTTGGTGGCGAAGCCTTCACGATCGTAGATCTCAAAGTCACCCAGCGGGTAGAAATACGCGAACCAGATAATCGCCATGATCACGATAAACATCGGTGGCGCCATCTTGGTCATGCGGGCGAGGCGGGCTGATCCCTCTGTCGACACCCTAGCCTGACTGAGGAGACCAAGTGCGACGATGCATATCGCGAGGACTATGTGGAGCATCGGGAACCGGACGCCGTTGGGCATCCACCAGCGTTGGCCAATCTGAAAACCGACCATTAATGCGATGGCAATGGCCAACATAATATTGGCCATACCAAACCGCGCTAACGCTGAACGGATACTCGCAACTGCGTTCATGACCCTCCGCAAATAAGCTACCGGGCCCCAACCGCTAGATAGCGGCCGGGGCCCGGTACTACGTTAGCTCGTTTCTGCTAACCGATGTCTCGGACGCCCTTCTCCATCTCGAGGCAATCCACAGAGGGAACTGTGCACTCGAGCAGAGTGTCAAAAGCGCTCGGTGCAGTGAAGGTCATTCCATGATCTTCTGCACGTTGCTTCTGGTACGCAATGGTGGCTGCAAGGCCATAGGGGTAGTCCAAATCTTCGAACGCTGCCCTGGCACCAGGGTGGTAGTCGACCTGGGGCCTGTAGGTCATGCCCAGAGTATCGGTGATGGCTTGAACGTCGCCAGCCAGGAACCGGCTGAAGTCCGCGCGGTTCTTCACTGTCTGGTACACGATCTCATAGGCAATCGCGTCATCCATCTCAGCGCTGACAGCGAAGTAAGGGTTCTGACCGCCGAAGCAGTGAGCGACGTCACCACGTATCGGGTCGACACTCAGGTTGTAAACGCCCTTCATGTCACCCTTGTAGAGGGGCACGGGGAACATGAATGGCCACTTCCCGGGGAATTTATCGTGAATGGCTGCGACCGCGGGTGCAACATCCACGAAGTAGAACGCACCATCCTGCTCCTGGAGGAGTTGAAGCAGCTGTGGCACAGGCCGGTTGTGGCCGGTCATGTGGTAGTAGCTGGCGTCAATTTGGCCACTCTTGAGCTCGCGGACTGTGACGTCATCACCGCCGTGCTCAACGTGGTTCACGTTGATGCCCAAAGCAGCGGCCGAATCACGGTCACGTGCAGAGGGCCGGGAGCCACCCTGGAGGGTCTTGCCGTCCAGGTCAAGCCAAGTCACGATATCAGGATCCAGCGTGCCGGTTCCGGAGCAACCCAGAGGCCCGACCTTCAGCAGCACGCGCGGCGGGCCAAGGACTCCGTCTGGGAATCTTCCGCTCGCAGCCGACTCAGACGACCACGCGTCGTTCTCCAGCGTCCACGGAATCATCAGTTCCCTGGTCGCCCGATCAACTTTGTTGAAAATCGCGTAACCAGCGGCAGGACCTCCAGTCGTGTCCTCTACCGACATGGAGACGAACGACTCCTGTTCCTCCAAAATCCTACGCATAGGCTCAACAATCTCAGCCATGAACGACAACGATGCCAGCAGGTTCACCTGGACTGGCGGCTGGCCAGACGTGTCCACAGTCTGGTCATCGCCACATGCCACCACGGACAGCCCCGCGGTCAACAGCAGCGATGCCAACAATAGCAATCTCAGCTTCATTCCCATCACCTCCTTTAGAAAAAGCCGCAAACTAATTTCTCTCTCGCATCTAGCATGCATGTGGGTGTCATCAACGCACGTACATGGGCGTTGCGTATGATCGCAGCTCAAGCGTGCACATGATACACAGCGCTTTCCCATGGTCAAGCGCTAATTCAAGTCGGATTCCAACAACCTTCCATTTGCCGATGCAGAGCCTTTGCCTGATTTCCCCCTCCAACGGTACTGTTCGCCGCAAATCCATCGAGATTAACATCATTCGGCGTGATGCTACGTTGGGCCATACAAGCACCGCTTACGCAGCGCATCCGCCGCACGGCGCGCCTAGGGTGGCAGGAGGGGAGCCTTCAGCCGCCATGAGGGTGCGCTGCGTGAAAAGGGGAAGATGAGGAGAGAACAAATATGCCTGAGATTCTTGGACTGACCATATCCGACTTCCCTTTCTTAAGGCTCAAGCCCCAGTACATGTCGAACGTTGTCCAAGGAAATATTGCACGAGGCTGGCTAAACAAACCGCATCTGAAAGAACCGTCAAACTGGCCGCGGAAGATGCGGGAGGCTTGGGCACAGGACCAAGGATCGGCGGCAGGCAAAATCGCCCAGGAAATCCAGATTGAGCAATTCCGCAAGATTCGGAGCGCTCTCGATGATTTCCAACCCGATTTCATCGTGATGTTTTTCAGGGAACTGGGGGAGACGTTCCAGGCATTCGCCAAGCCTCAGTACTGGGTCCAAGCCCATGAGCAAGTCTCGGTTAAGCTCTTCCATGTCTTCGGTAACCGCGAAAACATCTTCGACGAGGACCCCGACCGAGAGGACATCATCCTGGGTCACAGGCCGGGGGCGATGCACCTCGTTCGGGGACTTCAGAACCTGGGACACAACCCTCTCTACTCGCTTGAGTCCATGAACCCCAATGGACTCGGTCACACCGCGCTAGCCACCACTGTTCACCTGGACTGGGACAAGCGCGAATTCGCTACTCCCATCGTACCCGTAGGCGTCGACCCCTTTGGTTTCACTCGCATCCGCAACAACGAAGGCATGACTGAATGGGACAAAAGCAAACCGCGCCCCCTGACGCCCACTGAGGCGTTCGAGCTAGGACGCTCGGTGGCACGCATCTACAAAGCGAGTCCCTGGAAGGTCGCGTTAGTTGGTGCGGCGGGATGGTCACACGCCAACGACACCGGGCTGGAGCACGAACGCCTTCACCCCGACATCGAAGCGGACGCGGTCCGCTTCGAGCAATGGCGAACAAACCGCTTCACGGAGTGGGGTGGCAATTGGACCTTTGAGGAGATGGAGGAACATGCCCAATGGGAGATGCTCATCCCTATCATCATCGCCGGCGCCATGACCGAGGTCGGCGCACGTGTCTCACATGCCGATTTCCAACCCACTTGGCTCTTCAACAGCAATTCAGTCAACTCGATCTTCGGGTCAAATAAGAAAGAGCCCTCTGATAATTCCTAGGGCCCTTTCTTGCTGCTATAGATTTCGTCAGTGAGTATTGTTACTCGGACCCACCCGCAATGGCTGGCTCCTTGACCGAAATGTCTTCAACGTCTTCTTTGCCTTCGGGCTTAGTTGCCGCAGCTTTGGCCTTCATGCCGGCCTCCTCGCCACGAACCATCTCGCTGGCGTACCGGCGCCACTCGATGTGGAACGTATCTTGCGTGGTGAGTGGCGTGAGAAAGCCCATACCCTTGCGCTTCACGTAATCGGTGGTGTGCCTAACCATGCGCACATCCTGGTTGTTGAAAAGAATTACCTTGAAGGGCTTGCCGAACAGGTAGTATTCCAAGTGGGACCAAAGCTTGCTAAAGACGTTGCTGCGCTTAACGGTCGAAACTTGGAAATAAAGGTAGTGATCCTCGTCAACGGGTGTGTACCACTCGTAGTAGATCCAACCTCCTAACGGGAAGTTGATGACTCGCGTGATGCCCGGCATCCGTAGCGCCGCACCGAAATAGTTAAGACCGGACACAGGGCGGGAACGCCTGAGGTTAAACCTCCACCGGCGAGGCGTTGGCCATCTGCCCAAACCGGGGTAATCATCGTAGGCGGCAGAACCTTTCGAACCTTGGAACAGCCATTGGCCGTCGTCGTCCTCAGGCTGGCCGTAGACGGCGAATGGCTCAACGGGGTGAGCAGGAAACTGGGTGAACAACAGCCCAATCGTATCGCGATGGAGCATCTGCGCGTGGCCGGCTCCTACGTTCTCAGCATGCCAGCGCCAGTTGCCATACTTGACGCCCTTGCGAACTTTAACGATAGATGTGTCATTAAGAATCAGGGCAGGGATGTCGTCCTCCACTGGCACCGGAGCGGACTTCCCTCCCCAAACGAAGACGATGCCTTTTCGCTCCTCAACCGGGTATGAGCGAACCCTGATTTTACCGACGACTTTGCTGTTAGCACCCTCAGCCAGCGCTCCAACGCACATCCCGTTTGTCACGTCGAAGACCCACCCGTGGTAGCGGCAAGCGATAGTGTTGGTGTCAGGAAACTCGTTCTTGCCGATGGAAAGCGGTGTACCCCTATGGGCACACTCGTCGGCGATGGCATAGGCCCTTCCATGGCGACGCATGATGGTTATGGGATCCCCCAAGAACTTGAAGGCCGAGGGCTTGTCCGTAATCTCCTTGGAGATGCAGACGGGATACCAATAGTTCGGGAACCCTTTCTCGGCAGTCTCGTAGGCGGTCGGCTCCGCTCTGTGTGACCCATTGGCCTTTGCTTCTGTTCCCATTACGACCTCCCGGTACCGAATCTCATAACGAACGCCTCAAAACAAGAGCGCTAGAAACCTCAAGTTGTCACCAGGAACCAATTTTCGCGGTCATTACGGCCGCGGGAAAGCACCAATTCAATTCACCTGGATTCGATCCTGCTCCGCAATACAGGGACACCGTAGAGTTTGTCTTGAGTGATGGCAAGCTCACTCCAGTTCCTGCCTGCATCCTTGCTGTCGAACGTTGCTCCGTCGGTGTAGCCGACGAAAACAGTGTTGGGGCCAGAGGGGTCGATGCTCAGGCCACATACCATAGCCGCTGACGCGACGGGCAGGCCTTCTAACACCTGCCTGCTCTCGCCCCCGTCGTCACTCCTAAACACGCTGCACTCCGCACCCCTGTCGCGTATGTCGGGCGCGAAGCTGCTGACGTTGAAAGGGCCAGTGCGAGTCGCAAGAGCAGTCGTTCGGGCCCCCATGTGGTCCCAAGGTAAGGTGGCTTCTACGCCGAGCCGCTCGCGGGCACAAGCACCGGGGTGTCCTCTTTTGGTACAATTTCTGGCACAATTTCGGGCGCCGGGCTCGATTCGTTGCTGCTCTTGTTCTCCAACCACGGAAGCGAGTCCACCATATTCACCAACGGCGAGTCCTCGGGCTTGTAGCCTTCCTTGTAAGCGTACCCCTCGCCACGGGCGAATTCAGAGGCGAACTGTCGCCACACGTTGTGGAAGTCGTCGTTCCGGCTGAGCTTCGCCATGGGGTACGACGTCCTGTTGTGCCGCTGGGTGTACAGCGTCGTCTGACGGGTGTATTTCAAGTCCTGGCCGTTGAATTGACCCAGGCCCATGGGCTTACCCCAAAGGTAGTACCAGACGTTCTTCCACGCCTGCTGGATGGGATTAGTCACCCACAGACAGGCCACCTGTCCATAGATGTAATACTCCTCGTCCACCGGCGTATACCACTCGTAGTACACGTTGCTCCCGCTGGGGAAGTTGGGCACTCGGAAGATGCCGGGCATCATCATCATCATCTTACTGACGCCCTGCACGTTCGCTCCAAAGCTACCCCGGAAGCGGCGCAGCCACGGGTACATCAGAATCCTTCGCCACAGCGGGTGGATATTCCATTTGCCCAGGCCCGGAAACTCGGTGTGCATGGGCGGCAGCTTGGGCTTCGGCGCACCCGCAGGTGCCTTGCCCCGGGGGATAAAGCCGTTGTCCACGCCGGTCCCGTCTGGGTCCGTGTTCACGGCTGGCCTCGGTGGCAGGGTCATCGGACGGGACCGCGTAAACCACTGGCG
>Ga0114996_10009891_pt1 | contig 10388 bp, 8 predicted proteins | sample ArcticOcean_MG_C_4_FD_87039 | JGI IMG/M metagenome (GOLD analysis project Ga0114996, IMG submission 87039) | Marine microbial communities from western Arctic Ocean - ArcticOcean_MG_CB4_134 | ecosystem: Environmental > Aquatic > Marine > Oceanic | place: Arctic Ocean: Canada Basin | collected...
CGGCGGGCGTGACGGTCGACTTCGAAGCGACCGGGAGCACGCTGCGCATCCGCGCGCGGGGTGTGGCCGCGCATTCGTCCACGCCAGTCGATGGCCGTAACGCGATCACCCATCTCGCGGCGCTTCTTGGCACCTACGAGTGGCCGCGGTCACCGGCCGTCACCATGGTCCGCTTCATCAACGATCTCGTCGGCACCGCTCACCACGCGGAACGGTTTGGCGAGGTTGCCTATACGCACGACTTCATGGGGCCATTGACGCTCGCGCTGACGACGCTCCGTCTCGGAGCAGGTGACGAGCTGACCGCCGGGATCAACATTCGCCGGCCCGTCGGCCGCAGTCGGAAGCGCGTGGAGGCCACGGTCCGGGCGGCGGTGGACGGCTGGAGCCAACAGACCGGCTCGCCGCTCAGCTACACCCTCGAGATCGGCGACCCGTATCATCTGGAGTCCGCGCCGCACATCCCGGTACTGCTCGACATCTTCCGCTTCTACACCGGGCGAGCCACCGCCGGACCGATTTCGATCGGTGGTGGCACCCAGGCTCGTCTCCTTCCGAATGGGCTCAACTTCGGTCCGGCGATGCCGGATGAGCCCTACACCGGCCACAGTGAGCATGAGTTCATGACGGTCGACCGGCTCCAACTGACCCTGCGGATGTGCACCGCGGCGCTGGTAGAGCTGGCCGCCGGTTGACGTCACGGTCCGGTGGTGCCGCCCGTCAGCCGTTTCAACCGTCTCTTGAACTCCCTCGCCACCGCACCAGGCTCGGGCGTCTCACCTCCGGCCTCGGTAAATGCGGCGACAAGCGTCGCGATATAGAGCTCGCCCAGCGTGGTCGTCAACGTAGCCGCGGTAGCGGCGGAGACCGCCCCTCCGGCGATCGTGCCGGCGCCAGGAATGAACTTCAGCAGATTGGCGACGATGGCCCGGCCAGCGAACGTATTGCCGGTGGTGCCGGCCGCCGACGCCACGAGCACGCTCAAGAAGGCAGTCGAGAGCTCGAGCCCGAAGGCAGAGGAAATACCGGCCAGCATGCTGATCTGGACCGGTACCAGAATCACCGCGTCAGAGAAGGGGATCGGGGTGGCGCCGGCCGCGGCGGCGGCGGTGGCCGACACCCCGACGACACCGTGCGCCACGATCTTCTTCTGACGCACCGACGCCTTCTGCGCGGCGGCGAGGGCGCGGCGGAGGCCCTCGGGGATGACTTCCGCCGTCAGCTCGACGAGGTCGACAAGCCCCATCTGGGGTAACGCATGGCCTCCGTCGAGCACCTCGGCCAACGCCCGCACCCGCACCACGTTCCTGGTCTCCGGAAGCAGCCGTTGCACCTCGGCGCGGAACCCCTGGTCACCACGCGCCTTTGTGATCACGCCGAGTACCGGCATGTACCTCGCCAGGGCACGATGCAACGCGATCTCCGCGTCTTCGACCCGCCGCCCATCTTCGTGAATGCACAGCCACGAGACATGGATGTGTCGTCGAAAGTCCGGCTCTTTGGCCCGGTCGGCGATCAACTGGGTGAGCTCGTCGATCGTCTCCTGGAAGGCGGACATCTCCAGGCCCCGCGTGTCCCAGATCGCAAGCGGGATGCCTTCCTTCTTGATCTCTCGTGTCGTCTGCGTCACCGGCCGGCCCTGGCCCGTCTCGGCAAGCCGACCCTGAAAGACGCTGTTGATGAGCGTGCTCTTGCCGACCCCGGTGCGGCCGGCGATGAGCACGTTGACCTGGCCACGCTCGCGAATGGACTGTTCGAGCGCTCTGTGCACCGCCGCGGCCAGATCCGGAGATTCCGCCATTGGCGCTACTCCGCCTCGCCGCGAGCGCGCCCGCGGAGCTCCTTGACCTGGCTTCGCCGACGCTTCACATCGAGCCGTCTCTCGCGGGCTCCGCGACCAGGTGTGGTCGGTCGCCGCTCCTTGGGTCGTTTCGAGGCACGCTCCAACATTTCGGCGAGGCGCGCTCGAGCCGCGAGCCGGTTCTGCCCCTGGGTCCGGTGCTCACGGCTGTCGATCACCAGGATTCCATCCGACGAGACACGACTACCAGCCTGGGCGATCAGACGTGCCTTGATCTCCGGTGTGAGGGAGCAGTTCTCCACGTCGAACCGAAGCTCGACGGCCGTCGCGACTTTGTTGACGTTCTGCCCGCCCGGACCGGACGCCCGCACGAAGCGCTCCTTCAGAACGTGTGCGTCGACCGCCACAGTCTCTGACAGCTTGATCATCGTTCATGCACCGCGGGAGGCTCCGCGTGTAGCCCGAAGCCTGTGAAGACGACGGTGGGATAGCAGTCCCGCGCCCAGCGTACATGGGCAAACGGGACTGCGGCAAGGGCGAGTAGTCGGGACGAAGGCTAGTAGAACAGCATCGCGACCACGAAGACGAAGATGGCCAGCATGACAAACCACTGCCAGACCTCCTCCTTGTCCTCGGCCGGCACGAGCTGGAAGGAGATGCTGCGATGGGCGTCGACGACATTGCGGAGGAACGTGTCGGAGGAGACCTGCGAGTTGTCGACCAGGAACGAGCGTCCGCCGGTGCGCTGCTCGACCATGCCGAGACCGTCGAGCCCGAGTCGGGTCCGCTGGCCCTCGAGGTCAGCCACCAACGTCTCGTCGTAGTCGACGCCCCGGACATAGTCCGTCAGCACCGAGTCCACGTTCGCACCGGTTCGGCTGGCGATACCGACCGGATAGATCACCAGGCCGCGCCGCCGGAACTCGCCGAGCGCCACGTCGATGCGGCTCCTCTGGTCGGCGTCGATCAAGAAGTCGCCGTCGGTGAACAGCAGAACGAGCCGGTCACTGCGCTCCTCGGGCTGCCAGTCCGCCTCACCCGATTCGAATCGATCCTGGTTGTCCAACGACAGATAAATCGCCTCGAAGGCTGTCGCGATGTCGCTGTCCCACGGGAAGGCATCGCCGGTCAGCGTCGGCGGAGGCCCGATCCGCCCAACCTCCTCGATGAAGCGCTCCGCGTTCGCCGACAGATGGACTCGACGCAGCGCCGTCGTGCCCCAGACGAACACCGCCGTGCGGTCGCCCGGTGTGAGGACGTCCTGTGTGTAGAGTCCCAGCGCCTCGCGCACGGCCAAGTCGAGGCGGGACGGGCCCAGGTCCTTGACCCACATCGAGGCCGATGCGTCGATCGCCACCACCACGTCCACGTCGCCCCGCTTGAAACTGGAACCGCCGTAAGTCCAGAACGGGCGGGCCGCCGCGACCACCACCAGGACCAACGCAAAGATCGCCAGAAACCAGAACTTGACGTGTCCGAAGAGGGGATAGCTCGAGCCTTCCGTGCGGGCGGGGCGCAACACCAGCCGGAGGGCGAACACGAGCAGACCGAACACCAAGAGCAACCCCGTGATCGGCACGATCGCGAGGTATTCAGGATTGGCGAACTCGACGCTGTCCCGAAAGAGGCTGATGACACTGTCCATGCGGGATTCGTACCACGGGCCTCGGGCCCCTTGGCCCAGGCCCCACGTCCTGGGGCGAACTAGCCGCGACGACGGCGCACCGGAGTGCCCTCGCCCTTCATCTGCTCCAGCTCGGGTGGCTCGATCTCACGCGGCGCCTCGAGCGCGCGACGGACCGCCTCAGGATTGCTGGTCAGATCGTAGTTCCACTTGTAGTCGAACCGATCGCTCGAATCGCCACGCAGGGCGCGCTCGTAGTCGGCGTTGACCGTCTCCAGCACCTCGAGGATGATCGTTTCCTTCTGTATCTGCGCGTCCGCACTCTCGGGATCGATCGCCCGGTAGCGTTGACGGGCCAGCATGAACTTCGAGTTCGCCAGCAGGTGCGACGCCCGGGGGTCATCGATCTCGTCGGCCAGCTCGTCCACCACGGTCTCGTAGTCGCCGGTCAGGTAGCTGTAGGACGCCTGCTGCAGAAACGCGTCCTGAAACAGATACGAGTCGGCGAACCACTGCATCCCCCAGCCCCGGCTGCCTTCGTAGAAAGCCGTGACCTCTGCAAGCTGTCCCTCCGCGCCTTCGAAGTCTGCGCGCTCGACACTCTCGCTCAGGCCTTCGAGGTTCGTATAGAACGCCGCAAGACTCCGTGACGGCACCGACACGGCGAGCAAGAAGATCAGCGCCAGCACGAAGCCGACGAGATAGCGGAAGGAGTGTTCTTTGTCGAGCAGGTCTGTGAATCGCATGTCATCTATCCCAATCAGCACGACGAAGACGGCGCAGCGCTCCGGCTCTTCTGTCTCCGTCTCCTGTCATCACGTCTACGGACTCGTGCCCCACAACAGCTCCGACACGAATCCCATCGGAATGCCGACCACCAGCAGCCCCATCGCGACCAGCAGGAACCGCGAATAGATCGGCACCTTGAGCGCCCGATGCTTCATCTCGACCCGCACCGCCTCGCGCTCGTCGATCGCCTCGTATGCCCGCGTCAAGCTGTCTTCGTCGGTGACATCGAAGTAGTCACCGCCGTATTCCTCGATCTGCGACACCAGTTGCGGCACCGTGGGGTGCAGGAAGCTCGCCGTCCGCGCGTCGCTGGTGTTGATGTAGATGATGTAGGGCACGATGTTCCGCTTGTTCAGCTCCGCGAACTCCGCGTCAGGGAACTCGTCAACCGCCGCGTCGGTGATGATCAGCACCGCCCTGTTCTGATTCGCGCCGCGACCGACTGCCGCCTCGTCCCGGTCAAAAAACTTCACGATGTCCTGGAGTGGGCGGATGATGTTCGTATCGCCCTCGGCGGGGATGATGCGCACCTTGTCACGCGGCACGACCATCGCCTTGTCGAGCCGCTGGGTCATCACATACGGCGCGTCCCACACCTGGAAGTAGTACAACTCGTCGTCCATGACGAAGTCGTCGACCATGTAGGGGTAGGTCGAGAACAGCCACAGCGACACCCGGTCGTTCTTCTCACGCCGCATCTCGAGAAACTGGAGATGCGCGTCACGCGCCACCTCCGCCTTCGACTTGCTGGTCTCCGGGAACTCCCAGGCCATCGAGCCGGAGGTATCGACCAGGTCGATCCGCACGCGCGACTCGACATAACCGCTCACTTCCTCGGTAGCGGTCAGGAAAGGATCGGCGACCGAGACGATCAGCAGCGCGAGCGCGGCGGTCAGCAGCAGCTTCGGCGTGCTGTGCAACATCCGGATCCAGAGCGGCTTCCGATGAGAGGCGGCGATGAGGTGACCCGAGTGCTGTCGGGTGTGCCGCTTCTGTCGGGCAGCGAGCCGCACCAGGGTCAGCACCAGCATGACGCTGACCGCGACCCCGACCCAGACCGCGACACCCACGTCGCCATATCTGATCTGCGCGAGGTCGGTCCCGATTAACTCCCGGACCCCCCCGTCAACGAATGCGAACAGCTCCGACCACTGCATGAACATGGACTACTGCCCCACCATAGCCTTCAGTCTGTTGAACATCTGCACATGGGGACGCAACGTCGACAACGCGTCGGCCAGCAACCGGGCCTCCTCCGTCGGGCTCTCGATCGGCTCCGCCGCCTCGAGCTCCAGCCCACGCTGATACGCGACCAGACGGCCGGTCAGCACACCCAGCGCCTCCTTCCGCGGCCCCTCCTCCAAGGTCTGCACATGCCGCTGCATGTCGAGCGCGGTGTCGCCGGGCGCCAGGTCCGGCAGGTCCGCGTGCAGGTAGTCGCGTAGCGCATGCACCAGGCCACGCTCGAAGGTGGCCAACCGCTCGGGGTCGGCGCCCGGTGGCAGATCCTCCATCGCCTTCAGCTCGCGGGTCACCTGGCGCCGGGCGTCCCACATCGACGGCGCTATCGGAATCTGCGCCTCGAGCCGCGCCAGTTCCTCCTCCTCCTCCGCCTTCTCCAGCGATATCGCCTTCGGCTTCCGGGCGACCCGGACCAACATCACGAACCAGAGCAGGAGCGGCAGCGGCGCCACGGTCCAGGCCAGCGTACGAAAGAACGTGGCTCGGCCGGCGAAACTGCCGAGTTCGATCGTGTCGCGGATGTAGAGCAGCGGCTCGTCCGTGATGGACGTCACATACCGCACCAGCCCCTGCCCGCCGTCGACCGGTCGCACCTCCGCGTCCTCGATGTCCTCTCCGAGGTCGCGAACCAGGTAGTAGAAGGGAAAGCTCGGCAGGATGTAGGTCATCTTGTTCGGATCGACCAGCCGGAACCCGAAGGTGAAATCCCAGATATACTCGTCGCCGACCTGGCTCTTCTCGACCGTCAGTGACACGCCCTCGAAGGGCGCCACCGGCAGCAACGCGGGCGTCATCCGGTCTTCGAGGATGATGATCTCCTGCCCCTCCGAGACCAGGTCCGGGAACCGCACCCGATACGGCTGGGTGATGACATCCCCGGTCTTGACGACGGTCGGCTCCAGCGCGAGCGTCTCGACGGTCACCAACTCAACCCGCCCGTCGTCCACTTCGGGGGGCTGCGCCCATCCGGCGGAGGGGGCAAGGAGCAGGAGGGCGCCCAGCAGCATCGCAGATATTCGAGTCATGTCCAACTGTCGACCTGTCACGTCTGACTAACCTCTACCGGTCTTCACTGACGGGCGGTGCGCGAGATCAAGAACTTGGGCAACGCCTCGATATGGTTCTCTGGGGTCAGGACGACCGAGTCGATGCCGGCCCGATGCTTCAGCTTGTATTGCAGCGTCTCGCGCGACTCCTCGATGCGACGTCTGATCGCGCCTGCCTTCCGGGCCGAGATCACGGTCTGTTTCCCGGTCTCCATGTCGGAAATACGGATATACCCCAGTCGGCTCTTGACGCGAAACTCCTCAGGGTCATCCAGGATGAGCACGATCATATCGTGCTTCGATGCCAGTGTCCTCAGCACCTTGAAATTGATCGCCTCCTGATCGTTGACGAGATCGACGAGGTCCGTGAGAATGACCACCGAGTGCCGCATCTTGAGCCGCGCCAGCATGAAGTCGAGCGCGACCTTCAGGTGCGCCGACCGCCGGGCCGGGAATTCGCGCTCGAGCTTCATCTTGTCGAAGATCTGGTGCGCCATGTAGAAGACCTGCGACGAACCGAGCTTCGGGCGCATGTACATCTCGATGCGATCGGAATACCCGAGCAGCCCGACCGGGTCGCGCAGGTTTGCGCGGGTCAGCCCGATGTTCCCGAGCAGATCCAGCATCAGCAGCGCTTTGTTCGACTCCTGCGACACCTGAAACAGCGTCGAGTAGGACAGGTCGCACACGATCAGGGTGCGCATCTCCTTGGGCTCCATCCGCTCGATGCGGTAGAGCTTGTCCGGATAGGTGCGCATGCTGAGGGCCCATGACACGTCCTTCAGGGGCTGACCTGGTCTCCACTGGTCGATCCCGACGATGTCGTAGCCGGCCCCCTTGAAGCCGCTCTTGTGCTCGCCGTAGTGGATGCTGGTGGAGCGTTTCCTGACCCGGAGGCCGTGCTTGATGTCACGGAACCTGGCGAAGAGCTCCTCTACTTCCACGGCGGAACCTCCATGTCCCGCACGATCTGTTCGAGCAGCTCGTCCTTGTTGACCGAGAACTCCATGCCCTCGCGCAACACGAGCCGGTGCGCGAGCACCGGACCGGCCACCGCCTTGATGTGGTCCGGGGTGATCACCGTGTCGCCGTTGAAGAACGCGAAGGTCCGGGCCACCGCCTCCAGGTGGAAATGGACGCGTGGCGAGATCCCGACCCGGATGTACTCCTTGACCGTGCGCGCGGCGCGGCCCATGACCCGGTGCGGCCGCGTATTGCGGATGAGCCGCACCTTGTACTGCTGGCCGTAATCGGACATCTGGACGGTGTCGAAGATGTACTGCGCGATGTCGAGCACCTCGTACAGGTCGGTGAGCTTCTCGACCTTCGACCCGACGACGTTGCGCGAGGTGATCTTCAACTCGTCCTCTTCGTCCTCCGGGTCCATCATGTTGATCGAGAGCGTGGTGCGGTCGAGCTGCGCGACCGGGTTGGCGAAGGTGCCCTCCTCCTCGCCGAAGATGTTCTCGGTGCAGATCACCATGAAGAACCGTGGTCCCGTGACGTCGGCGAAATCGCACGACAACGGGAACAACGGCAGCACCTTGCCCTCGGCCAGGTTGCCGTAGTCGGAGCTCAGCGTCGCCGAGCTCTCCTCCATGCCCTCGAGCACGGCCGCTTTGGTCTTACCGGACAGCCGGTTGTCCTCGTCGATGAGCACGATGTGCGCCATCAGCTTGCCCGGCTTGAACATCAGCTTCCGCGAACCGTCCGTCCCCTCGACGATCGTCTCGTAGCCGAGAATGTCTTCCGGCATGTAGGTGGGCAGCCCCTGGATCCGTTCGAACTTGGCGTCGATCGCCATCGCGCAGGCGCTGACGAGGTCGGTCTTCCCGGTGCCGGTGGGGCCCCTGAACATCACGTGCGGCTGACGCAGCAACTTGGTCTGGCTCAGCTTGTCGGTGTACGGCAGCAACGTGAAAAAGGCCCAGGAGAGAATGCGAGCCGCATCGTCGAGGCCGTAGAGCCACTTGGTCGACTCATTCTGGAACCGCTGGACCACCTCGTTGGCCCGGTCGAAGTCGACGGCGCGCTTGGGTTGTACGGCCATGAATCTGTCGTGCTCTCCTTCTGTGTCGCGGCCCCTCACCGGCCGCGACCTGCCTCAAGTCGCCCCGAGGGCGAACGTTAGTGTCGCCGCACGACATCGCCGCGTCAAGCGTGTTTCAGGAACCCGCGAGCCGGGCGAACACCGTCTGGCGCCAGCCTCCGAGCGACGGAAGGACCTGCTCGACGCGACTACCGGACGGGGACGCCGACGCTGAAGCCGACATACACCTCGCGATCGGGCGACGGCTCGAAGTAGCGGCCGCCGAACGCGTTTGAGATGGCCGACGAGTTGTAGCGCTCGTCGAACAGGTTGTCGATCCCGATGTATGGACGGACACCCACGTCACCGACCTTCGTGTCGTAGCCGAAACGAAGATCGACGACGGTGTGGGCCCAGTTCGACACGGTGTTGTCGTTGCGAACGAAAAATTCGTCGACCCAGCGGACGGTCGCGCCCGACCGGAGACCGAACGGCGCGAGGTAGTTGAATCCCCAGAAGACCCGATGGGGGGGTGCGCCCGGCTCCTTGTTCCCCGCAAAGTCGGACGAGCCGCTGGTGAACTCTTCGAACTCGAAGTTCTGGTAGGTGTAGGCGAACCGCGTATTGAAGCTGGCGGTGGGCAGCCACTCGAGCATCAGCTCGACCCCGTCGCGGGACGCCTTGCCGGCGTTGGCGAAGAAGTCCTGCGACAGCGGGTTCTGGAACGAGATCAGCGCATTGTCTACCGTCGACACGTAGACCGCCGCCTCGTATCGCAACCGGGCCGGTTCGGCCAGCCCGCGGACGCCCACCTCGAAGCTCCGCAGATCCTGGGGATCCAGATCCTGATTGAAGCCACCAGCGCCGGTCGGGGTATTGGATAGCTCGACCGTGGTCGGGGTCTCGTAGGCGGTCGCGAAGTTGGTGAAGAGGTTGACGTTCGGGGCGGCCGCGAGGGTCATCCCGACCGACGGACTCACCGCGTCCATGGTGCGGTCGCCCGACTGGTCGCCGTCATCCGTCTTCCGGTCGCCGGCGCTGAAGTCGTAGTAATCGAACCGCACGCCGGCGGTGAACTGCACCCGGTCGTGCGGCGCGATGCTGACCTGGACGAACGGCCCTGCCGAGAGCACATCCTCGGTCTGGCTGACCGCCAGCGAGCCGTTGGTCGAGTCTCCGCCCGGCGTCGACGGCGGCACCTGGCCGAACTCCTGCCGGTCGTCGTTCTGGGATGCGACGTCCAGACCGGCCGCCACCTCGACGCCGACCGACCCGACCTGCATGCCGGCGACATACTCGGACCGGACCCCGAACCCGGTGCGGGCCAGCTCGATGTTCTGGAAGGCACCGATCGCGTCCAGATTCCGCCACATGCCCCAGCCGGTGGCCCGGAACACCTGCGACCCGCCGAACTGATGCTCGACCGTCACACCGCCCTGCCCCTGTGTCGTCCCTTCACCCCAGTGTCTCGACAGCGCCACATTGCGGGCGAGACAGGAGCCCGAAAGACACTCGTCGTCCGCACCACGCACGGGGTCGGCACTGGCGTCGGCCAGGTTGAGGAAGCTGGCGCTCTCGGAGAACGGCGCATCGTAGAGATTGAACACGCCACGGATCGTGGTGCTCGGCGACAACACCTGCCGGACGACGAAGTTCGCCTGGGTGATCTCGGCGGCGCTGTTCTGGCGGAACCCGTCGGTCTCGAACCGGCTGACGCTGGCCATGAACTGCGTGCCGGCGTTGCCCCCTTCCGCCCGCACCTGCTGCCGGTTGTAGCCGTAGCTGCCGAACTGGAAGTCTGGCGTGATCGTCAGGGGCCGGGACGTGTCGAAGGTCGTGGTCATATTGAGCACGCCA
>Ga0114996_10009893_pt1 | contig 10388 bp, 14 predicted proteins | sample ArcticOcean_MG_C_4_FD_87039 | JGI IMG/M metagenome (GOLD analysis project Ga0114996, IMG submission 87039) | Marine microbial communities from western Arctic Ocean - ArcticOcean_MG_CB4_134 | ecosystem: Environmental > Aquatic > Marine > Oceanic | place: Arctic Ocean: Canada Basin | collected...
CACGGCGGTCGCACACGGCGGTCGCACACGGCGGTCGCACGAGCGGTCGATCAGAGCAGATGAAAATACGATACAACGAACGGTGGATGTGAGATGACGGTAGCGATGGACACAACGGCGATTGACAGCGCTGTGGCGGAGAAGCTGGAGCGGCTGTTGGCATCCCTTTCGGGAATGGGTCGGGTGATGGTGGCTTACTCCGGAGGGGTGGACAGCACCTTTCTGGCAGCGGCGGCCTACCGTGCGCTGGGCGAACGCGCCCTGGCGGTGACGGCGGTTTCGCCGAGTTACCCGGAGGGGGAGTTGGAGAAGGCGCGCGGATTTGCCGATCTGATCGGCATCCGGATGGAGACGATCTCGACCACCGAGATGGATAATCCAGAATACGTCCAGAATAATACGGACCGCTGTTTCCACTGCAAGACGGCACTGGCGGACGGAATGGAAGCGCTGCTGGAGCGATCGAAGGACGCGTTCGACGTGCTCGTGTACGGCGCGGTGACGGACGACGTTGGCGACTACCGGCCGGGCATGTCGGCTGCACGGGAGCGAGGGATCCAGTCGCCCCTGATCGACGCGGGGATGTGTAAGGACGATGTTCGAGCGGTGTCGAGGGCGTGGGGCCTGCCCACGTGGAACCAGCCTGCTTCGGCATGCCTGTCGTCGAGAATTCCGTACGGCACTCAGGTCACAGAAGAGGCGCTCCGGATGGTGGACCGTTCGGAGACATTTCTGAAGGAACTCGGGTTCCGCCAGGTGCGTGTTCGTCATCACGAGTCGGTCGCCCGCGTGGAAGTGGCCCCCGAAGAGATGCATCGCTTCTTCGAAGAGGGCCGCAACGAGGCGATCGTGTCGCGCCTGAAGGAGATCGGCTACCGGTACGTGACACTGGATCTGCAGGGCTATCGAAGCGGGAGCTTGAACGAGGGGATGGCGCTTCTGAGCATCGGTGGAGGAGACGGGAACGGATCCGACGCCGGTGGGAATGCCTGACCGGATGGCACAGCTGGAGATCAAGCGGCTGGGATGCCCCATCTTACGGAAGCAGACGGCTCCCGTAGAAGCGTTCGATGACGATCTCCGGCGGTTGATTGATGATATGTTCGATACGATGGCCGCCGCCGAGGGCGTGGGCCTGGCGGCGCCCCAGGTGGGCGTAGGTCTTCAGCTGGCCATCCTCGACGTCAGTCCGATGCAGCCGGACGCCGGACCTCATGTGCTGATCAATCCGAAGATTGCAGTCAGTGAAGGCGAAGTGGTTGGTGAAGAAGGTTGTCTGAGCATGCCGGGAGTGGTTGGTGATGTGAAGCGGGCGGATGTTGTCCGCTTGAACGCACTGGATCGAGATGGCTCAGCTATCGAACTGACGTTCGTCGATATTGAGGCCCGTGCGGCGCAACACGAGATAGACCACCTGAACGGAGTGCTTGTGATCGACAGGTTCAGCACGATCCGACGCAATCTGCTGCGCAATGCTTTACGCAAGTTGAAGCGGGAAGGCGCCGCCCAGGCGCCTACGCTGACCTACGCGGCAGATATCGGCGCCGCCGGACGGGGCGGGAGATGACGGTACCCGGATCAGACTCTGCACCAGTCGAAGAGATGGGAGGAGAGGCCGACAACCAGGTCGATCTTCATCTCCATTCGACTTTTTCAGACGGAACGTTCTCCGCTGAAGAGGTGGTGCGCCGGGCTCACGCCGCCGGCCTGCGAGTGATCAGCCTGACGGATCACGATTCCAGCTCGGGTTTTCGACCTGCAGAGGCGGTGGGACAGGAGTTGGGTGTCGAGGTTATCCCCGGTGCGGAATTGAGCGCCAAGGTTGATGAGGTAGACGTACATATTCTGGCGTACTTCATCGACCCGGACCATGACGAACTGAATGTCTGCTTCGAAACCTACCGGAACGCTCGCCGCGAACGCGCCGAGCGAATGGTGCGGAAACTGAACCGCATGGGCAAACGGGTGAGCATGGAGCAGGTGCTGGCGAAGGCGGGTGAAGGTGCAATCGGCCGCCCCCACGTGGCAGACGTGATGCTCGAAGAGGGGTTTGTCTTCTCCACAAACGAGGCGTTTCACAAGTACATCGGATATGGGAAGCCGGCCTACGAGGAGAAGTATGCGATGCCGCCGGCCGAAGCCATTCGGGTGATCCACGACGCCGGTGGTCTGGCGAGCCTCGCCCACCCGAAGCTCTACTCACGGGATGATCTGATTCCGGGGCTGGCGAAGGACGGTCTGGACGCTATTGAAGTATGTCACATCCGACACGGGGCGTCTGATGTCCGCAGGTACAAGGCCCTTGCCGAGGAGCACCGTCTGCTGATGACCGGAGGGTCGGACTGCCATGGTGACGGCCGTGGGGAATCCATCATCGGTACCGTCAAGGTTCCTTCCGAATTCGTAGTGGCCCTGCGAGAGGCGGCCGATAACCGAAACTAGATACCGGCATCAGCGGCAGACGATGAACAGAGGCGCCGAGTGCCGTTTCGACTCGGCGTTTTTTTTGAGCAGGGCGATCCATCGAAGTGGCGAACGCAGGAGAATGGAAACAACGGATCACCCAGATTATCAGGAGTTGATGGAATGACTGTTACGGTTCTCTATTTCGCTTCCATTCGAGATCTGACCGGGAGAGCGTCGGACGAGGTCGAGCTTTCCGAAGGCGCAGCTCTGTCGGACCTTCTTAAGGAAGTGACGTCGCGCTACCCTAAAGTGGGCGCGATGGTGGCGAGCTTGATGATGTCGGTGAATGAGGATTATGCGGAGCCTTCGACGGTTCTTTCAGAGGGTGATGAGGTGGCGTTGATTCCGCCCGTAAGCGGGGGGTAAGGAGCGGCAAAAGGCAAAGGGCCAGAGGAAGACGCGCGAAACGGCAGACGGCGAGCAACGACGACCTCGTGAGACCGGGGTGAATGGGCATCGGACTTGATGGCTGACGTTTATCAAATCGTTGAGGGTGTGATTGGGCCCGGGGATCTGCACGATGCTGTGCGGGCGGATGGGGACGGCGCGATAACGACGTTTGCGGGAGTGGTCCGAAACGCGTCTCTGGGCCGCCAGACCGAGTACCTCGTGTACGAGGCGTACCGTCCCATGGCGCTGAAGAAGATGCAGGAGATCGGCAAGGAGATCGCCGAACGCTGGGAGGTCGACCAGACCGGTATCCTGCATCGAATCGGGCGCCTGGAAATCGGAGAGATCAGCGTGTTGATCGCCGTCTCTTCGCCCCACCGAAAGGCGTCGTTGGAGGCCTGCCACTATGCCATCGATCGCTTGAAGGAGACGGTGCCGATCTGGAAGAAGGAGATATGGGCGGATGGGGAAGCATGGCGGTAAGGAGAGGGACCGGGGGAGATCCGATTATTGTCCATGATCGATGAAGCGGGATGAGATAAGGCGGGGATAAGAAGAGCCGGTAGAACCGGACGGCGTGGACTTGAAGCGAGTGATGGGATGCGATCGTTTAGTTGGGTCATCGATGGACGTCTTGGAGGGATGGCTTATCCTGGCTTGTCGTACCCGGGATATGGGATCGAAGGCTTGGCTCGCGATCTCGGGTTTCTTCGCGAGCAGGGCGTTCGAAGTATCGTTTCACTGACCGATCCCCCGCTGGACCGGGATGCGCTGCGGTCCGCCGGGTTGGACTGCCTTCACCTTCCCATTCCAGATATGGCAAGCCCTACCGGAGAGGAAGTCGACCGATTCGTCGCGTTCGTTTCCACCTGCCTGGAATCGGATAAGCCGACAGCCGTCCACTGTGCCGTGGGGATGGGGCGAACGGGCACGCTGCTGGCCTGCTATCTGGTGAAGGAGGGGCTCTCCGGAATGGAAGCGATCCAGGAGGTGCGCCGACGCAGGCCCGGGTCGATCGAGACGTCGGACCAGCAAGCGGCCGTGCTTCAGTACGACGACCGTTTGGGTCGGGACGGAGGCGAGAGGTCGGTTCCGAGAAACGGCCGCTACGGCGGGGACGCGTGATGGACCTGGATCTGTGGGTGATTCTTCGGCTAACGGTATCGAAGGCCACCCCCCTGCTGCTGGCCGCTCTGGGTGGTCTGGCGTCGGAACGGGCGGGTGTTATCAATATTGCGCTGGAGGGGATGATGCTGGCCGGCGCATTCGGAGCCGCCGCCGGAGGAATTGCATTCGGATCTGCGGCAGCCGGGATCGCTTGCGGCATACTTCTAGCCGTTCTCTTCGCCGCTCTCCATGCCATTGCCTGTCTCCGGCTGCAGGTCGATCAGATTGTGAGCGGCACGGCGGTGAATCTGCTGGCCCTGGGTGTAACCGGATACCTGCTGTTCGAACTGTTCGGGGTTCATGGCAGCAGCCCCACGGCGCCGAGGTTGGCGATTCCGCAGGGCCTGCCGAACTCCGGCCCGGGATCGGTGTTGGGTCAGCCGGTGACCGCCGCAATCGCTTTCCTGCTTCCGTTCGGAGCGTGGTACATCCTATTCCGGACACCGCTCGGGCTAAGGGTGCGGGCGATCGGGGAGTCTCCCCAGACGGCCCGTGCCGCAGGGCTGAAACCGATTCGAATTCAGACGGCGGCTGTTCTTGTCAGCGGCGCCCTGGCAGGGCTTGGAGGAGCGCACCTTGCCCTGGGAGATCTGAGTCAGTTCGTAGAACGGATGACGGCTGGTCGGGGATTTATGGCGCTGGCGGCTTTGATCGTTGGGAAGTGGCATCCCCTGGGTGTCCTGGTTGCCTGTACGTTGTTCGGCTTGGCCGAGGCCGGGGCCGATAGCCTGCAGAGTTTTACCTCTGCGATTCCATCCCAGGTGTTCCTGGCGCTCCCATTCGTTCTCACCATGCTGGTCCTGGCCGGATTCGTGGGCCGATCGCGTCCGCCGGGTGGGTTGGGTCGTCCAAGCGCCTGACGGCCCGTCTGTTACGAATCTGCTTTCGTTTTCGGCGTCATGTGCTATTATAGTGGGCCGTGAAATGGCCGTCGGATTGACCAAACCGACCGGAATCTTCCGGTCCGAGGACCTCGTGAAGTCCAGAATAGAAGACGATCGGCATATCGATTCTGTGTCTCGCGACGGACACCAGTTGGCACTGACGGCGACGGACGACCCCTCCGGCAGGATCTATGAGATCCGCATGGACGGCGCCTTCCGAGCAGACACACGGCCGGTTTCGTGGATGCCGGGACTGGTTGAGAGGCTCCTCTCGGGCGGCGGACGGAGCCAAGAACTCCACGTTCTCATTCGGGGAATCGGTACGGGAGCAAGTCTCCGGAACGTACTGGCTTTATCAACCGTGGCTTCGGTGACAGTCGTGGAGCCCGAATCGGCCCTGGTCAGATGGAACCGGCGTCAGTTTGGTAACCGCCACCTTGTAGAGGATGCCAGGGTGACTGTTGTCGTGGGCTCCTTCGTCGAGTACCTGCAAGGTGCTCCTCGCAGCTACGATGGCCTCCTTCTGGACTATACGGCATCGCTCTGGGACGGTCCCAGGGAACTGTCGCTGACAACGCTCGGTCGCCTGGCGACTCGCGTGAGGCCAACGGGCAGCCTGGCCCTGATTACGCCAAAATCGTCTTCCGAATCCCAGGGGTTCAAGAGTGTTTTGGAAGAAGCACTGGATGGGCTCGATGATTCTGAAGTTGCGGTTGAAGATTCATCCGGAGAGCGTTTCAAGAGTCTTGTTCTGGTGTCTACCAGATCTCATATAGATGATGAAGAGGTGAGCGTACCGCCGGCCTGATTGGGTCGTGACAGTGGTGCGGTTTCACCTTCAACAGCAGTGCGGCGGTGACCGGCGGCTTTAGAAAGGAGCAGTTCCAGATGGGTAAAGATTCCCTGACCATCACTGACAACAGAACCGGTAAGACGTACGAGGTCCCAATTGAGTACGGGACAATGCCCAACTACGGCGCCTATATTTCGGGGCCCCATCTGCATGCCATCAAGGCCTCTGAGGAGGACTTTGGTCTCCTCGTCTACGATCCAGGTTACCGGAGCACGGCTTCCTGCAAAAGCGCCATTACGTTCATCGACGGGGAAAAGGGTGTCCTGCGGTATCGGGGGTTTTCTATCGAAGACCTGGCGCAGAACAGCACTTACCTGGAGGTGGCCTACCTCCTGCTCTATGACAAACTCCCCACACAGGATGAACTGGCGGCCTGGCAGAGCGAAATCAAAGAACATTCGATGCTCAACGAGAGCATCAAGGGCTTCCTGGACGGATACCGATACGGCTCTCATACAATGGGCATGCTGGTTGGTGTTCTGGGGGCCGAGTCGACATTCTATCCCGACGCTCGCGACGTGTCGACCGAGCACATGGATATTCATATCGTTCGCCTGATCAGCAAGGTGGCAACGGTGGCCGCCTTCGGTTACCGTCACAGCCGCGGCAAGGCGTACATCTATCCCGATCCGGATCTCAGCTATTGCGGCAATGTGCTGGGCATGTTCTTCGGCTATCCAGGCAAGCAGTACCATCCCGACCCTGTTCTTGAACGGGCCCTCGAACTGCTCTTCATTCTCCACGCCGACCACGAACAGAATTGCAGCGCCAGCACCATGCGGGTTATCGGGAGTTCGAACGCGGACCCCTATTCCTCCGTTGCAGGCGCCGCCGCCGCCCTGTATGGACCTGCTCACGGAGGGGCGAACGAGGCGGTGCTGAAGATGCTCACCGAGATCAAGACGGTGGACAACGTGGAAGCTTATATCGAGCGCGTGAAAAAGAAGGAAGTGCTTCTTCAGGGGTTTGGTCACGCCGTCTACCGGAACTACGACCCTCGTGCGGCTATTATCAAAAAGGCGGCCTACGAGGTCTTCGAAGTCACGGGCAAGAACCCCCTTATCGATATCGCGTTGAAGCTCGAGCAGATTGCGTTGGAAGATGACTACTTCGTTTCTCGCAAGCTGTTTCCAAATGTCGATTTCTACTCGGGGATCATCTACCAGGCGATGGGTCTGCCGGTAGATATGATGCCCGTGCTGTTCGCCATCGCCCGGACGTCCGGATGGCTGGCGCAGTGGAAAGAAATGAGGCTGGACGAGGACCAGCGTATCGCACGGCCCCGGCAGATCTACACGGGAACTGAGAAGCGAGATTATGTGCCGATGGGCAAGCGGTAAGCAGGCGGAAGAAAGGCAGAGGTCGGAAGAACAGTCATCAGGCAAACAGAGTCTAACAGCTAACAGCTTGAGACGGGTGAGCGCGGGGGTCTTTATCGGCCTTCGCACTTTTTCATTGTACCAAGAGGGAGGGAAGATGCTTTACGACATGCGGACGTACGATTTGAGGGCAGGAGCGCTGCAGGACTATATGACCGCGGTTCGGGATGTTGCAGTGAAGGTACGCGAGGATTACGGTGTTCGACTGGCGGGGTGGTACTACACCGACGTGGGTACTCTCAACCGGGTGGTTCATATCTGGGCTTACCGGGACTACGCGCACTTTGGGGAGGCGCGGGAGCAGGTGCGGGCAGATCCCAGGTGGACGGGCGAATACTTGCCGCGGGTGAAAGGGATGATCGTAAGGCAGAAGGATGCGTTGATGCGCGGGGCGGATTTCTTTGAGGAGAGGATAATTGGAGCGACGTAAGAACGAGAAGAGCGGGAGGGAAACGAGAGAAGAGTCTAAGGCGTGCACCGCAAAGGGCGCGAAGAAAGTCACATGAAGTGAGAAGAGCTTCCCGGCTGGAAGCCGGTCGCACAGGCCGGTCGCTGGAAAGGCGGGATGGGTGCTATGCAGACGGAGGGGGCTGCATTTCATTCAAGAGCTGCCAGCAGTACCACTGCATTCTTGGGAGGTGGAACGGGCCTTTCCACATCGACCCTTTCAGTGGCGTCGATAGGCGGCCGTCGCGGTGGAGGTAGCCGTACCATTCGCCATGCTCGGGGTCGGGGAAGTGGCCGTAGGCCCAGTCGTGGACCTGGCGATGCATTTCTTCGTAGCGCTCGTTGCCTGTGAGATGGTGAGCCAGGAGAGTGGCGATGATGGCTTCGTTATGGGGCCACCAGAATTTCTGGTCGTGCCAGTATTCGGAGCAAGGGAGGTCCTTTGCGTCGGCGAAGTAGAGGATGCCGCCGTACTCGGGGTCCCATCCTTTCGCCCACGACCCGTCGATGATGCGGAGGCCCAGCTGAAGGAGGCGCGGGTCCCCTCCCCGGTAGCGGGCTTCCTCCAGGATGAACCAACCGGCTTCGATGGAGTGGCCGGGGCAGATCATTCGGCCTTCGAAGGTGTCGATAAACTCGCCGGCCGGCCCCACGGTTTCCAACAGGGCGTTGAATTCCGGTTTCCAGAAGTGGCGGTCGATTTCGTCGATGTAGCGATCGATGCATTCGGTGTACTCGGGGAGGTCTGCGGTCTGTCGAAGAACCTGGGCCGTGGCGATGAGGATCATCGGGACGGCCAGGCCCTTCATTGGCCGCGTCCGGGTGTGGACCTTGGGCTGGAGGACGGTGGGATCCTGGAGCCAGTCCTGCACATTGCGGAAGAGGTCGATGGCCTGGTCACCTGCATTGCTGTCACCTGCGGCTTTTGCATAGGCAGCGAGAGCGATGATGGTGAACGTTTCTGAGAAGATGTAACGGCGTTTCCGAAGGGGACGGCCGTCGCTGGTAACGCTGAAGTACATCCGACCGTCTGAGTCGAAGCCGTGCTGGCGGAGAAAGTCGATGCCGTGGCGGGCGAGCGTGAGCCATTCATCGCGAGGCTCGATGGTGTCGTACAGCGTGGCGAGCATCCACGCGAACCGACCCTGCGCCCAGATCGGTTTGTCGGAAGAGACCACGTCGCCGTAGCGACCCAGGCAGGTGTAGAATCCTCCCTGCTCCCGGTCGACGGCGTGGTTGATCCAGAAAGGGAGGGTGTCGTTCAGGAGGCCGTCGCGGTAGATGTCGGTGAGTTCCTGGATGCGCCCATCGTTCACGCGGGACCCCCGCCGGACGCCAGCCGACTCAGTGTGGAGAGGATTTCGGAGGGGTCGAGCCGCCTCGTGTAGTCTGGGTCTACGTGGGCCAACCGAATGACGCTATCGCTGCTTATGACGAACGTGGCCGGTATCGGCAGCGTCCAGATGTCGTCCTGATTGACTTCTGGAAGCTCCAGGCCCATCTCCCTGTAGACCGACTGCATTTCATCCTGGAGGCGGTAGACGATGCCGAATTCCTAGGCGACCCGGTTTCCAGTATCGCTGAGGACGACGAAGTCGGCGCCTGTGTCGACACATGTTTCCTCGGTGCAGTCGGGGGATTGGGGGGAGATGGCGACCAGGACCGCTCCCAGGTTGGTGATGGCGGGAAGCGCCCGCTCGAGGGCCTTCATTTCGGCCGTGCAGAAAGGGCACCATCCCCCGCGGTAAAAGCTGAGGACGACAGGCCCATTCGCAAGGTAATTGGACAGCAGGTGGCTTCGACCGAGGGCGTCGAGGAGTTGAAAGTCGGCGACAAGGTCACCGACGCCCCTGCTTCGATCGGCGACGCCGGATCTGGTCAGATCCTCGATCTCGTCGGTGAGGGCGTTTTTCAACCGGGTCGGCATCGATTCGGCGCCGCGCTGGCGAAGGTCGGTCAGTTCTTCTGTTAGGCTCATTGTGTTGTTCCGATATTGGTATGAAAGCCTTTACTACAGGATGTTTTTGACTTTGTATGAAGTATAGTTGACCGGTCAGTTATTAATCTTGAGACGAAAAGGATGGAATCAGATCCAGGAAAGCTGTCGAGAGCTTTCGGAAAACCTCGGGATCCTGGCGGGTCTTGGCCATAAGAGCGGCCCCCTCGAAATAGGCCAGGATGGCCTGGGCGGCGCCCGTGGTGTCGATGCTGGGGAGATCGCCTACGGCGACTGCTTCCTCCAGGGTGCCCTTGATGTAGGAAACCCCTTCCTGGAAGATCGACTCGATCCTGACTCGAATCTCTTCGTCCGGAATGCTGCGCTCCAGCGCCAGGTTTCCGAAGCAGCAGCCCCTGCAGAGTCCCACCTCCTCGAATTCCGCCTTCATCCGATCTGCCGACATCGAGAAGAAACGACGTATCCGGTCCACGGGCGACAGGTCGGGAGCCAGGGCCACCTGCCAGAACTCCCGGCGCGCCCGGTCCCACTGATGATCGATGGCAGCCAGGGCGAGGGCTTGTTTGGAGGGGAAGAAGTAGTAGAAACTCCCCTTCTTCGCTCCTGCGCAGTCGCAGAGTTCCTGGACGCCCACATCTCCATAGCCGCGGTCGTTCATGAGCTGAACGGCGCTTTGGATGAGGCGTTCTTTTGCGTCGCTTGTTCGGCCCATGGAGGAAAGGGATCGGGGGTTAGGGGTTAGGGGTTAGGGGTTAGGGGTTAGGGGGTGGGGGTTAGGGGGAGGGCAGGTTGACGGATGTTAATAGTTGACCGGTTGGTTTTAAGAATAAGGCTAATTTGAAAGA
>Ga0114996_10009894_pt1 | contig 10387 bp, 9 predicted proteins | sample ArcticOcean_MG_C_4_FD_87039 | JGI IMG/M metagenome (GOLD analysis project Ga0114996, IMG submission 87039) | Marine microbial communities from western Arctic Ocean - ArcticOcean_MG_CB4_134 | ecosystem: Environmental > Aquatic > Marine > Oceanic | place: Arctic Ocean: Canada Basin | collected...
CGGCGCCGACCGCGGCGATGACCCCCGCCAACTCGTGGCCGGGGACGTGAGGTAGCGTGACATCCGCGTCGTGTCCCATCCAACCGTGCCAATCGCTCCGGCACACACCGTTCGCACGAACCTCGACGACGACCCCGTCGAGCGCGGGTGTCGGGTCGGGGAGGGACTCGACCGAAATCGGCCCTTCGAACTCTCGGTAGATCGCAGCCTTCACGACCGGAGCGTACGGGAACGAAGCGCCCACACCAACACGCCACCGTATAGTGTGGGTCGCATTCGATGGCACTCTCGAGCTTCCACCCCACCGTCCGCCGCTGGTTCGAGTCCCGACTCGGGAATCCGACGTTGCCGCAGGTCGCGGCGGTCGGTCGCTGGAGTCGATTCCGAGCGATGGACGACGAGGCACCGACCGACGTGGCGTCACCCGAGCAGATCGAGTTCGCGCTCGACGAGGCGGTCGCGTTGGTTCGCGAAATCCGCAACCGAGACGAATCGCCGCTGACCGTCGCGGCGGCAGACCCGCTCGATCTGCGGGGTATCCTCACGCCGGACGAACGCGTTTCTTCGCACACCCAGTCGTGGGTTTCAGTCCTCTGAATCGTTCGCACCATGCCATCTCGTGAATCATCGCGGTTTCTCTCGACGGAGGTCCTCGTCGAAAACAAGTGGCACCGGTACTGCCGCGACCGCTTCCGCCAGACGGACGGGAGCGAGGGCGAGTACTACCACATCGACATGACGGGAGCCTGCGGGACGATCCCGCTGTTCGAGGACGGCACCACCGTGCTGCTCGAGGTCTACCGCTACGTGCTGGACGAGACGCTGTGGGAGTTCCCGATCGGCGGGATGGTGCCCGGCGACGAACCACTCGACGTGGCGAAGCGCGAGCTGGAAGAAGAAGCCGGCCTCGTCGCGAACGACTGGCAACTCCTCGGTCGCTTCGCGCCGTACAAGGGCATCTCCAACGAAATCGACTGGTTCTACGTCGCGCGAGACCTGACCTGGACTCAACAGAACCTCGAGCCGAGCGAGGAGATCAAGGTGCACCGCATGCCATTCGAGGAGGCCCGCCGACGCTTGTTCGACCAGCCCTTGATCGACGGCCAGTCCATCGTCGGCCTCAACCTCTTCGACCGGTTCAGAAGCACGTAGACTCTCTCAGCATGACAGGGGAGAGGAGTCGGGGGGGGCGCGTGCCTTCTTCGGCGTAGTCCTTGAAGGCCTTGCCGAAGAGGTAGTTCCAACCCTCGGTCATCGACGCGATGGTCCCCGCCGTGGGTCGGCCATCGCCTTCCAGAGGCGGTCGATCTGGGTCCGTGGAATCGCCTGAGCCATGTGTGACCATATGGTCACATAACTCGGCAACGCTGCAAAAAGCGCGGCCCCGGAAACGGCGAACGCCCGCGAGCGGTGACTCGTGGCGTTCCGGAGAGTGTTCAGAAGTGGTTTCCGCGCCAGGACTTGAACCTGAACCGTGAGTACCAAAAACTCATGTGCTACCGATTACACCACGCGGAATCATCCCCCAGCGGGCAGGGCGGAAGTGGTTTCCTCGCAAGGACTCGAACCTTGACTAGCAGAACCAGAATCTGCTGTGCTGCCAATTACACCACGAGGAATCGGGGCGCGGAGTCTACCCAGGCCCTCCGCGGTTGCCCACCCGTAATTCCATCGGAGAAACCGCCCCCCGACCTTTCCCAGAAGGCGCACGATTCCTCTCAGGGCAAGGCTCGGTGAAGGTGGAGGAGGGCCTCGCGGACGGACCGTTGGCGGAGGAGTTCGCGACCGAGATCGCCGAAGCGACGCTCGGCGGCGGTCGTCTCGCCGTCCAGGCAGACGGCGAAGCACACGGTGCCGACCGGGTGCTCCTCGGTCCCTCCACCGGGTCCGGCTATGCCGCTGATCGCCATGGTCGCCCGCGCGCCGGTCTTCGCCGCGGCCCCCGCTGCCATCGCTGCCACGACTTCGACCGAGACGGCCCCGTGAGTCGCGATCAGGTCTTCGGACACGCCGAGATCGCGGATCTTGGCGTCGTTGCTGTAGGTGACGAATCCGGCGAGGAAGACCTCGGAGATCCCCGCGACGTCGGTCAGGGCGCCCGCGAGCAGGCCACCGGTGCACGACTCCGCCACCGCGACGGTGACCTCGCCCTCGATCAGCCGCCGTCCCACCTCCTCGGCGAGGCTGTGCCCGCCCTCGTAGACCAGCCATTCGCCGAGTAGCGGTCGCAGCCTCTCGACGGTCGTCTGGAGCGCGGTCTCCTCGAAACTCGCGATGCGCACGGTCAGCTGCCCGCCGCTCGCGGTGATCCCTACCTTGGTCTCCTGTCCCTCGTCCATGAACTCGGACAGCATCTCGCCGAGCTCGGCCTCGCGACACCCGATGACCTGCATGAAGTGGTGCGTCATCGGCCCACCACCGGCGGACTCGATCCGCGGCTTCAACACCGTCTCCCACATCGCCCGCATCTCTCGCGGCACCCCGGGCAGGGCGTAGAACGTCGCGTCCCCCACGGGCAAGCTGAACCCGGGCGCTGTCCCCCATCGGTTCTGCAACACCGTCGCGCCGCGCGGGAACGTCGCCTGACGCTTGTTGCTCGGCGGCGGGGTGCGGCCTGTCGCGCGGGTGTAGACGCGAAACATCGCCTCGATCGATCGCCAGGCGTCCGCGTCGAACTCCAACTCCTCGCCGACCACCCGCGCCGCAGCCGCCCGCGTGCGGTCGTCGTCCGTGGGTCCCAGGCCGCCGGTCGCGATCACGACATCCGCGCGGTCACAGGCCGCGCGAACAGCGTCGGCGAGCTCCTCTTCCGCGTCGCTGACAACCGTGAGCCGTTCCACCTGGAATCCGAGCAAGCCGAGCTCGAGCGCGAGCCACGCGCTGTTCGTGTCGACCTTCTGCCCGTGGACGAATTCGTCACCGATGGCGAGCACCTCGGCGCGGAGACTCATGTCGCGCTACTGGCCGCGGCCTCGGCTCTCTTCTGCTTACGCTCGCTGCTCCACATCAGAAACAACCCGAGCCCAAACAGCGTGAGCATCGGGGTCACCATCAACGCCTGCGTGACCGGATCCGGCGGCGTGAGCATCGCCGAAATCACGAAGAACGACAACACAGCCCATCGCCAGTGCTTCCTCACGGTCGCAAGTTTCAATATTCCTACCTTCTGCAGCGCAACCATCAGGATCGGCAGCTGGAAGACCATGCCGAGCGCGACTGTCAGCGTCAGGAGGAACTTGAAGTAGTCCGACACGGTGAACAACGGTCCCACGAGCGTCCAGTCCATCATCTTGGCGAGGAAATAGAACGCGTACGGGACCATGACGAAGTACCCGAATGCGACTCCCGTGACGAGCAAGCCCAGCGCGAACGGGAGCGCCCGGTGCACCACGCCCTTCTCCGTCTTGTACAGCCCCGCCGAGATGAAGGCCCACATGTGCCACAGCAGGACCGGTGACGCCGCGATGCACGCGAACAGGAGGCACGCCGCCATGAACGTCCAGAAGTCCTCGAGTGGACGGACGGACTTGAGGTTCTTGTGGAGGGGAAACCCGCCCTGGCTGTAGATCAGGTCCGCCTTTCCGTTGAACTCACCGGCGATGATCTCTTCCTTCCGCCCCTCGTGCCACATGACCTGCTTGATGCGATCCCGTTGCTGGCGCACGTTCTTGGAGTACGCCGTGAATTCGAGGACGAACGCGTCCCAAGCCACCTGGTCTGTCGTGGGCGGATAGGGCTTGTCGTAGCCCCCCAGCGTCCGGATCTCGCCGGGATTCGCATAGCCCCCGGCAAGGATCGCCTCCCGAGTGGTCTTCGTGAAGAACTCCGCCGCGGCCTCCCGCGCTTTGGGATCCGTCGGCCCCATGCCATCCTCGAACTCCTTATCGAGTTTGACCAGCCAATCGTCGTAGGCCTGCGCCCACATGATCGCGTAGGGGCGCAGGTAGATCTTGGTCACGTCGCTCTTGAACGGGAGCATGACCCCGACGCAAACGAACAGCGTGGCCATACACCAGACCAACCGACGGCGCAGCTCGTCCAGGTGATCCCCGAAGCTCATCTTCGTGAGATTCTCCTTTGGTGAATCGCTGTTCACGTCTTGGGGTGGGTCCTGCACGGCCTCGGGCATGTCCAAACTCTATCCAGTGGCGGGTTCTTAAAGCAAAAAGCCCCGACCGGGTCGGGGCTTTCACGCCAGGCAAAAAAGCCGAGGCGGCCGAGGGCTAGTCGTCGCCCAACCGCAGCAGATCGCGGATCTTCGAGATCGTGACGATCTCGCAGTGCAGCACCTGGGCCTGCTTGTAGCCGGGGGTGTCTTCGATCGGCTTCAGCGCGTCACCGGTCTCGGTGGGATCCTGCAGGCCGACGATGACCATGTCGACGCCGACCCTGACTTCGTCGTAGACCGTGTTGCCGAGCTGCTCGAGGATCTTCCTGATCATCGGCTTGGTGTAGGGGTAGCTGAAACGACCGATCATGGCGACCTTGCGCTTCATGTTCGGGCTGTAGAGGTCGTTGTAGATCTGGTCGCCCTTCGTGATCGGACGGGCGACGCGGTTCCCGACGCCGTAGAGGCGCAGCTCGGCGCGGTCTTGCTTGGTCGAGATGACCTCGCCGTAGCCCTTCACCTTGGTGCCGGCGGGGTTCATGATGCGGAACTTCGTGCCGCGCAGGAGCATGTCCTTGCGACCGATGTTGATCCAACCGCGGTTCGCGATCATCGAAGCGCTGATGACGCTTCCGTCAGACTGCTGCGGGGGACGACGCATGGCGTTGCGCGCCTGCAGTGCGGCCATCTGGCCGTGGTTGCGCTGGGCTTCCTTGTTGAGACCCTTGACGACGACCTGGTGTGCGAGCTGCATGTCAGCCTTCTCGTCGTTGGTCTTCTTGACCTCGGCCTGGACAGCCTGAATGCGGACGTTCTGCTGCACGTTCGAGTTGCGCAGATCGTTCATGCTCTTCGTGTAGTCACCCTGGAGCTTGGCGAGCTTCGAGGCGTGCTGGGCATCCGACGCGCGGAACGCGTTGGCGAGCGTGCTCGTCTTGGTCTGCGCGACCTGGGCGTCGCTCTGGGCCTTCGTGACCTTGGCGAGGTTGGCGTCGTGCAGGTTCTTGATCAAGCCGAGGAACGGCGCGATCGGCGTGGCCTGGACCGCGTCGAGCTTGAGGGACACGGCAAGGTTCCTGAGCTTGGTCTTCACCATCTCGGGGTCCGAGACGTCGGTCAGCTTCGACGGAGCGGTGATCGTGGTCGGGATCTTGACGTCGGGACCGAACTGACCCTTCCACTTCGACTCGAGGCGGGTCGTGTAGTTGAAGTCCTTGGCATCGCTCCAGTCGCCCCTTTCGCCGACGACGGTGGAGATCTCCTTGACGTAGTGCTCGAGCATCATCGTCTTCAACTCGGCGTTCATGCGCTTGATGTCCGCGTCCGCCGCGTCAACACGGGCGACCTTGGCCTCCGTCATGTTGATGTAGCCGAACCACAGCGTGCCCAGGAACATGACCAGCAGGACCAGGAAGAAGTAGATGTTGATGTGTGCTGCGCCGCGCTCACGGTTCTGCATAGGGAACAAGCTCCTAATGAACTCTGTGTGGGAGTGGGGGAGGGTCCGACTCGGGGGAGTCGGGGAGGGGTTATCTATCAGGTTGCAGGCCGGAATGTTAGCTCCCGGCTTCGGCTACCCGGGACGTGGGCAGGCGTGCGAGAAAGGGGATTCTAGAAGGGGTCCCGAGAACCGGTCAAGGTGGCATCCGAGACACTAGCCCTTGCGTGGATGCGGGAGTCTACCTCACCATGGGCCCAAACTCCCCAGTCCGATCCCCCCAAACACTCGTGAAACCCCATCCTAGCGCCGATCGTCCCCTTGTCATCGGACTGCTAGGGGGCATCGCAGCGGGGAAGTCCACGGCCGCTAGAATCTTTGCCGAACACGGCTTCCGGGTGATCGACGCCGATCTGGTCGCCCGGGCCGTGGTCGCGGAGTCCGAGGTGAAGGCCCAGATCCGGCTCCGGTTCGGCCCAGGAGTCTTCGACGGTGCCGGCGACCTCCGCCGCAGTGCCCTGGCCGAAGAAGTTTTTGGCAACCCCGCCGCCCGTCGGGATCTCGAGGCAATCGTCCATCCGCGGGTCCGCGAACTCATCCTCAAAGACCTCGCTGCGGCCCGGGGGGCCCGCGAGTCGGTCGTGCTCGACGTGCCCCTGCTGCTCGAGCGGGGCCTGATCGACGAGTGCGACCACAACGTCTTCCTCGACGCCGACGAGGCCGCGCGCCGGGAGCGGGCGGGTGCCCGCGGCTGGAGCGAGGTCGAGCTCGCGCGGCGCGAGGCGAGCCAGGCCACGCTCCAGGCGAAGCGCGACAGGTGCGAATTCACCGTCCGCACCGATGGCTCCGTCGAGGATACGCGCCACCAGGTCGCCGCGGTCGTGGCCAAGTTGGTCGCCGATCGCTGACCTGCTTTTTTGCACCGTTGTGCGCCGGCGTAGCGCAGAATTGGAGCGTGGCACGATCATGGATCCCGATCCGCTGAATCCCGACCCGGCAAACCCCAGTCCGACGAGCCTCCACGCAGCGCAGACGCCCGCGAGGAGGAACGAACCCTCGTTCGACCTCGCCGCGTATCAAGCACTGCCGGCAGCCGAGTTGCTCCGCCGCGCGAGGGATGGCGGCATGGAAGACCCGCAACCGACCCGCCCGGAGCTCGTGTTCGCCGTCGTCGCACTCGATGTCGACGCGGACACGACCGGCACGGCGTCTGGCATTCTGGACATCCGCCCCGAGGGTTTCGGGTTCCTGCGCAACCGGACGCACGGGTGCCGCGCCGGCGCCGACGACGTCTACCTCAGCCCCAACCAGGTCCAACACCTGCGGCTGGAATACGGCCACGAGGTCAAGGGCGTGATCCGCCAGCCCCGCCCAGGCGAGCGGTACTTCGCGATGGTCCGCGTCGATCAGGTCGACGGCGTCGACATCGACGCGAGAGGGCCATCGCTCCCGTTCCAGCACACCACCCCCGTCCTGCCCGGCTCCCGCCTCAGCCTGGCCTACCCCGGTTGTCCCCCGAGCCTCAGCGTCCTCGATCAACTGGCCCCCCTCGGGTTCGGGCAACGGGTCCTGATCACCGCCCCGCGCGACGCCCAGCGCACCGCACTCCTTGGCGACATCGCGACCGGCGCGATCCACAACCACCCGGGGTCACGATTCCTGCTGCTGCTGATCGACCAGGCGCCGGAGGACGCCGGGGCGATCAGCCGGCGATTCGCCGGCTCCCACGGTTCGGTCGAGGTGTTCGCCTCGACCTTCGAGGAGCCCCCGGAACGCCACGTCGAGCTGATGCGTCTGGTCGAAGCGAGAGCGCTGCGCCTCGTCGAAGCCGGGAACGACGTCGTCCTGCTCGTGGATTCCCTCACGCACCTCGTGCGCGCGCACAACGCCTCGGTCCCCCACTCTGGCAAGATCATCAGCCCCGGCCTCGACGCCCACGCGTTGCTGCGACCAAAAGCGTTGTTTTGCCGCGCCCGCCAGACCGAAGATGGCCCCTCCCTCACGATCTTCGCGACCCTTCTCGACGACGGGGGGATGAACGCAGCGATCGCCACCGAATTCGAAGGCCGCGCCAACGCGGACATCGTGCTCGCCGAGGAACTGATCCGGAACCACGTCGACCCCCCGATCGACGTGCACCGCACGCGGACGCGAAACGAGGACAACGTCCTCTCGCAGGATGACCTCGCCGCTGCGCGACAATTGCGATCTTCTCTCGAGGCCATGACGAACGCCGAGGCGGTGCAACACCTGGCATCGCGGACGCCCACGCGATGAGGCACGACGACTACCCCGTACCCGAATCGAAGGCAGCGTGGTACGCGATCTGGATCGGTCCGCTGATCGCGCTCGCGCTCTACGCACCGACACTCGGGGGGACCTTCCTGAGCGACGATTTCCTCGTTAACACGATGCTCCACCACGGGGCGAGCCCGACCGTCAACTGGTCTGAGATCTTCGCGGACTTCACGCGTGCCTGGGCCGGACTGGATGACGCCCACCTGTATCGCCCCTTGGTCAGCGTGAGCTTCGCCCTGACGATCGCGATCGGTGGCTTTGACCCGTTCCCATTCCACGTGACCAACGTCATCGCCCACATGCTCGCCACGCTCGCCTGCGCGTTGCTGTGTGCGTCGTGCAGTCCCCGCCGCGCGAGTCTCGCCGCGGGCCTCGGCGGCCTGGTGTTCGCGATGCACCCGATCGCGGCGGAACCCGTGTGTTGGATCGCATCGCGCACGGCGGGGCTACAGGTGATGTTCGCCACCGCCTCGATGGCGTGCTTCGCACGCCACCTGCGATCCGGCGGAAGGGGCACCATGGCCGGCGCCATCGCGTTCTTCGCGACCGCGCTGCTGTGCAAGGAATCCGCTGTGCTCGTCCCGTTCTCGTGCGTAGCTCTCGACCTCCTCGTGCGGGGGCGGCGCGCACCGGGCCGCCTGCGCTTGCACGCGCCGATGTTCGCCGTGCTCGCCGCCTACTTCGGGCTGCGGCTCGTCGTCTTGGGCGCGTTGATCGGCGGCGGGGACCAAGGGACCCTGCTCCACGGCAATCTCGCGGGCAACCTGCGTGACAAGTTCGCCATCCTGCTCGCCCCCGTGGGCAACAGCCTCCCCGAGCCCTTTGGATTCATCTGCGGCGGCCTCGTGCTGATCGGTGCGGCGGCCCTCGTGTTGCCGGGGTTCAGGCGACGGGAGAGTCGGCTCTTCGCCGTGTTCGGTATCGCCTGGATCGCGCTCTACTTCGCGCCGACGTTCCGCCTGACGGTGAACTCGCAGAACCTCGGCGGCAGCCGGATGGTCTACGGCGCGGTGGTGATCTTCGCAATCTACGTGACGGCCCTGGCGGCGCGAACCGCGTTGGGACGGCGGCTCGTGGTCGGGACCGCTCTCCTGCTCGTCGGTCTGCTCTGCCTCGGCGGTGCTCGCATGGTACAGTATCGGCTCGCGTACGAAGACATGCGCCACCTGCAGACAAGTCTCGCCGAACGCGCGAGAGTCGCGACCGCGGAACGACCACTCGCTTTCGTCAGCGTGACCCCTCCCGCCCTCGGTATTCCGTTCCTGAACTGCAACGCGCTCTACCCACTTGCCGAAATCCCGATAGCAGAGGTGGACACCCCATCAGTGAGCCTCGGCTTCGTCTCGCAACCCGTCAGGCTCTCCAAATCGCTGTTCTTCGACCTCGGGTGCGTGCGCGCGATGCGCGAGCAGGGTGCGTGGTTGCTCGACTGGATCAAACACGCGCCACCGCGGACCCCACAATTCGAATTGCGACCGGCCTTCCGCAGCAATCCCCAACTGCCAGGACTGACACGGAAAGTGGATTCCTCCTGGTTCCTCGTCGCCGCGGCTGTCGATCCGTGGGATGTCGAGGTCATCGAAGTCGAGGTCGAAGGCCCCTGCACCGGCGGGCGGTTGGAGTGGCTGTACACATCCACGCAGGCCACCGCGCTTCAGAACGTCCAGGAGTACAGCAACGTGATCCCCTCGCCACAGTTCCGTGACGCGCCGAGCTTCGTGGCATTCGGTCCCGGTGAGAAGCGCGGCGACAAGACGATCTTCCACGTCGACGTCTCGCACAACCTCACGTTCGTCGCGGTGGGCCTCCATGCCAGGCTCGCGGGAGTCAACGCGGTGTTGGAGGGCAAGGGCGCCAAGCCGGTCGCCATGCGCCTGCGCAATCGGGTCGAAAACCTCGAGCTACCGGTGGTCCTGCGCGGTGCGAAGACGAAACTCGCCGCGACGGCCGAGACGATGCGCGCACCGGAAATGCCGGACGGCACGGACCGCATGACGCTCTTCCTCATCGGGCCAGACACGACGATCCCGATCCGTGTCGAACCCGGACCGTTCGCATTGAGCGAGGGGATGCAAGACGCGATCGCAATCATCCTCCGCTCCTCGCGGCAGAAGCGCTGGTACTTCTACTTCGAAGCAAACGGCGTGAACAGCTACCGGTCGCGAGTCGACTGGGTCGTGTTCGAGAACTGAACGATCTAAGCCAGGAACTCGTCCGGCGGGGCGGTCCCGCCGCGGTCGAGGACCGCGTGCAGCCGTCGCTCGGCGCGACGGAACAACATCCTGGCCCGATCCCGCTCGAGGGCGTCGTCCGGACTCCACGCCGACGGCGACGTCCCCGCCGCGTAGTGCCCCAACACTTGGTCCGCCGCGGCCTCCGTCGATCGCAGGTCCGGCGCGCTCGGACGATCGAGCTTCGCGAGTCCATCCCGGTCGAGGAGCATCATCGTGAGTTCCGCGGTGTCGCCCGCTTCGAAGAACGCGCACGAGCTCTCCTGGCAGTGTTCACGGTACGCCTGCAGGTCGGAGGCGATCACGGGCAAG
>Ga0114996_10009896_pt1 | contig 10385 bp, 9 predicted proteins | sample ArcticOcean_MG_C_4_FD_87039 | JGI IMG/M metagenome (GOLD analysis project Ga0114996, IMG submission 87039) | Marine microbial communities from western Arctic Ocean - ArcticOcean_MG_CB4_134 | ecosystem: Environmental > Aquatic > Marine > Oceanic | place: Arctic Ocean: Canada Basin | collected...
GAGCCACATCAACAGGAATCACAACGTGTATCTTATAATTGCGCTGCTTTCCAATCATTGCTAAAGCAATAGCAGTATTTCCACTACTTGCCTCAACAATAGTATCTCCTGGTTTGATTGCCCCGTACCGCTCTGCGTCCTGAATTATCTTATGCACTATGCGATCTTTGATACTTCCGGTAGGGTTCTGGCTTTCAAGCTTTGCATAGATCCTGACATTGGGACGTGTGGACAGATGAGGCATTACAATCAGGGGAGTATTTCCTATAAGTCCTGTGAAGTCACTCTTTGTCATAATTCAATTGTAACGTATTTGCTTACTAGCTAGGTAACATACGCCCTAGTTATTCAAGATTGCCCCTTCCAGTTGTCGAACTTTGAGAGCGTATCGTATACTTCGAGCTTCGAGTTAATATGATGAGTATCAAGAATTGGAGTGATGTATGACTGATGTGATTAAGGTAAATACGAGAGGCAAAGTGCTTGAAGTAATGTTTGATAGACCGCCTGCCAACGCCATTGATGCCAAAACTAGCCGTGAATTGGGTAAAGTGTTTGAGGATTTCAGGGATAACCCGCAGCTTCGGGTTGCGATCATAACAGGGGCAGGAAGTAAATTCTTTTGTGCTGGGTGGGATCTTCAAGCAGTTAACGATGGAGAGACTACTTTATCGGATTACGGCGTTGGTGGGTTTGCTGGCCTGCAGGAGTTGCCGAACCTCAATAAGCCAATAATTAGTGCAATCAACGGCGTATGTTGTGGTGGCGGTTTGGAATGGGCCCTTGCTACCGATCTGATCGTTGCTGCATCTCATGCTACCTTTGCCTTTCCTGAAAACCGTGCTGGGATTATCGCCGATGCCGGTACCTTGAAGCTACCCAAGCGAATTCCATATCATATAGCTATGGAGCTTCTATTGACGGGGAGATGGTTCGACGCTGTAGAAGGGCATCAATGGGGATTGATAAATGAAATTGTTCCTGCAGATAACCTTATGGACCGTGTAAGGGAGATTGCTGATCAAATAGCTAGTGGCCCGCCACTTGTACATGAAGCAATCAAAGAAGTACTTCGTTTGACTGAAACCATGTCTTTTCAGGACGCTATGCATAAAATGCGAAGAGAAGAGTTTCCCTCAATAAAGCGTTTGTATGGAAGCGAAGATCAGATGGAAGGAGCCCGTGCGTTTGTTGAAAAGCGTGACCCTGTCTGGAAAGGTCAGTGACGCAGTGTCACAGGTGACGCGCTATTTGATCGGTTCCATTTCTACTACCGTGACCCCACCATCTCCTTCCCCGATGAAGGCTTCACGATAGCTTCTAACCAACGGATGTTTGGTCAGTTCCTCTCGTACTGCCGCTTTGAGAACACCTGTGCCTTTTCCGTGTATAACTCTCACAGTTCGTAGGTTTGCAGTGAATGCTTGATCAAGGTACTGATCAAGCAAGTACAGGGCATCTGCCACAGGCATTCGCCTAAGGTGTATGTATTCTGCCGTCGGTAGGGATTCATTATCGTTTACTGAAATCATTTAGAAAGTAACACTGCTTTCATACTAGAGGATACAGTGTCTATTGCAATACTATCAAGCGGCGACCTACTGCGATCAAATTGTATGGCTTGGGACTTGAAACAGGGGCAGCAGAGAAACTGAGGCGGCTGAGTTTCTAGGAAACTGATTTGGTGAATAAACTGAGTGCCTGACGAGACTTAGCGGGTACAACTCTAGTCCCCCTATAGTCGATTGAGTATACATAGGAGATCACATTATGTATGTTCAAATGTCTTGAGTTGCAATTCCATATGGCCAAATTGTGCAGGCTATCGAATTGCCTCGCGAATCGGTGCTCCCAGCCATCCAAAAGCACCCTGGGTACATTAAGTTCTACTTGTTTTCGAACTCATTGTGGAGGATTTCTGGAAAACGAATGAGAAGGTTGAAGCACCGTAAGTAAGCAGGTTTTTATTCAGAGCAGGTGAATAGATTTGGGACGATGATTGTTGTCTCACCATAGAAAGCAATTTACGCGGGTGTGCCTGATGCATGCACAGGCATCACCTAATTAACTGGCGCAATTCGTATTCTGGACTGAGCATTCGCTACTTGCCACATATACCAAGCGCCTATACTTCTGTATGGGGCCCATCGCCTTGTGATTGCTAAGATGCTAGGGTGTTCAAGGTCGTGTTCGTTTAGGTATGTAATGCGGATGCCACGCATCAATCCAGCATCTTCTGGGGCGAAGACATCTAAGCGCCTTAACGCGAATATCTGAAACATTTTTGCTGTCCATGGTCCGATTCCTTTTATCTCACAGAGGAGGGCAGCAACATCTTCTGGTCCCTTTTGATCCATTCCTTTCAGGAAATCTGGATTGGATTGGACCCTGACTGAAACATCCTGGAGGGTTCTTGCCTTCGCAGCAGAAAGACCATATGAACGCAAATCGTGGATGGTAGCGCTAAGGAAAAATGCCGGAGAGAATGTAGTACCCCTAGCTTGCTCGAGCAGCGTTGCTCGAATACTGGAGGCAGCTTTGGTGGAAAGTTGTTGGCCAATTATAGAACTGGCAAGCCTATCGAACAGATCGGGGTCGTCATTGTCATCGTCAAGGAATGGGCATTTCCCGTACTTATCGATGAGGGAACCTAAAATCGGGTCCTGAGTTGCAAGGTATTCTTCGACGTCCTGTTGGTGTTTCATCAAATCCTCGCAGACCGTCAACTAAATGTCAGGATGTTTGAGAGAGTGTGCTGGCATCAGCGGTCCTGTAGAGTCACATTTTCGCTTGGTGTGCTTTCTTGATATGTGTCAGCTCAACGAATATCAGATGGGGACTCTGTTGCTATTTCCTGGTGGGTTGGTGTGGCAGTGTCTATAGGGGTTCCTCGTCGGTGGCGCGATATGTGTCCCCACGTCGCGTGGGTTAAAACTAACCCGCATAGTATCCCCGTGCCTATTATCATTTGAGGGTCTGCATGAGTTATTGCCCCCATTGCAAGGATTGAACAGTATGCAACAACTGCGGCTAAGAGAGAGTGATGCGGCAATTTATGCCCGAGTAGACTGAAAACACCAGCAGCAAGTAAGCTGAGATATCCGAAAGCTGGGAAGAGGCCGACTGTAACACCTGCGAGGCTTGACAGTCCGTCTCCGCCTCGGAACCTAGAGAAAATAGAATTCCAATGACCTATAATTGCAGATGCGGCAACGAGTAACAAAAAGCTACCATCAAGTCCGAATCCGCGGGCGACCATCACGGCTGCAACCCCTTTTGCAAAATCCGCAACCATTACTATGGCGCCTGCCTTCTTTCCGACAGTTCTTCTAACGTTCGAGGCACCTGCCAAGCCTGTCCCGCTATTGAAGAGGTCGACGCCTTTTCGGCGGCTAATCCGATCTGCAATCGGCAGAGCCCCAAGAAGATACCCGATGATCATAGCTAAGCTAAGTGTCAATTGTTGCGGGCTTAGTAAGTCCAAATTTCCTCAATTCATTTACTTATCTTGTCGAGCGAAAACAAAGTGGATAATCTGATGCTATCATATTTAATGCTAGCTGTGAACGGCGAATGAGGCAAACATTGCATGTTTTATCCGCTTATTCATATCGAAGAGATTGTGAAGGGAGCGTGTTTGCAGCTCGTATTGCAGGGTAAAGTCCAAAAATGACTCCGCAAATAATGGAAACTGCTAAGGCTTGAACGCCGGAGCTAAGATCTAAGTTGGTTGCTACCGTGTTGTTAGTGGAGAGGATTCCACAAATAATGACCCCTGCAGCCACTCCAATGATACCGCCAGACCCTGCTAAGACAATTGTTTCAATGAGAAATTGGGTAAAAATGTTCCATCGAGTTGCTCCGACTACCTTTCGCATACTTATTTCACGACTTCGCTGATTACCCGAAATGAGCATTGCGCTCATGATGCCAAATCCACCTAGTATGATGGAAATGCCGACTATTGCCCTGAGAAACCCAGTAAGAGACTGAGAGGGATGTCCTTTGGCTTGGAGGAATTCATGGACGCTAGTTATGGTGAAATCGGGTGTATCAGTCAACCGATGCCTGAGTTGTAATACACCAGCTATAGACAATATTGATTGTTGTACAAGGGCGTTATCGCCCAAGTCGACGGCTATTACTGTGAGTGGAATACTATCAGGCTTCGAATCCCTGCTATATCCTAAAAGGTCGTAAGATGTAGTAAGGGGGATTAATATAAGGTCATCGACGATTCCAAACGCGTCTTCCCCCTTGGAGCGTAAGGATCCCACTACGTGGAATTTCTTGCCGCTAATATGGATGACTTGTGCTAGTGGATCCATGTTGCCAAATAGGGACTGGGTAACAGTCGACCCGAGCACGGCGACTTGATCATGCCCCTTCAGGTGGAGCCAAGACATAAAATCACCCTTATCCAGAAGCACCTTTCGCATATCCATGTAGTCGGGTGTAACCCCAATCACTGCAATATCTAGGCTATTGATGGCCCCCTTAACATGTGACTGGTGATGAATCTCTGGCGATACTCTGGCGATTCCAGTATTAATGGTGCCTACCAGTTCTGTGGCATCCTGAATCGTTAGTTTGTAGGTTGTCAGCGGGCCAGAGGTCCGAGGCTGAATCAAAAGATCAACCGTTCCGATTTTCTCGATATCAATCCCAATTTGCTTTTCGCTACCGCTTATAATTGCGTTCAAAATGACTAATGCAGCTATGCCAACAGTCACCCCAAGGAGGGTGAGCAGTGAGTGTAGCTTGCGGCCGCTAATAGCTAATAATGAGGTGATGAGCGTGTGGCGTAGTTGCACGTACCATACTCCTAGTGCGAGCGTTCCAGGCGCGTTTGAATCACGATCTTATCGCTAACAAGAGCGCCATCCCTGATATTCACCACCCGGCGAGTACAAACAGCAACATCCTGGTCATGGGTCGCAATTAAAATGGTTATACCCATTTCTTCGTTCAATTGTTGCAGTGTCCCCAAAATGGTTTTGCCGGATACGCTGTCAAGATTACCGGTGGGTTCATCCGCAAGCAAGACAGATGGTTGATTGACAAGCGCTCTAGCTACAGCTATCTGCTGCCGTTCTATCGGTAGAAGGTACCGAGGATAATAGCTGCTTTTGTGCCTCAGTTTCAATATTTCTAGGATGGAGAGAGCTTTGGCTGTCGAATCCTTCTTTCTCTTGCCGTAACGTAGAGGAAGGAGGACGTTGTCTAGAACAGTCATATTTGGGAGTAAATTCGGGCTTTGGAACACAAACCCTATGTTCTCGTTACGGACCCGGGCTAAATTTGCCTCAGAGGTAGCGTCAATGAATTTTCCGTCTAGTTGATATGTTCCCGACGTTTGAGCTTCTAGGCATCCGAGAATGCTCATCAGAGTGGATTTCCCGGACCCTGACTGGCCCATTATTGAGACAATTTCCCCTGGGCGGATATTCAGCGAAATACTGTCAAGGACTTGCACGTACTCTGTCCGGCCACGATATGTTTTGCTTAGATCGTTGATCGCGATCATGAATGCCCCTTAACCACCTTGGGTCAGCGATTCCCTCTGGTAGTAATGTTGATAAGATTATCAACTGAGGAATCGCTGAGGGATTGTAAGTTTACCCCTAATATTTGGTCGCCTTCGGATAGGCCTTTGATAACCTCTATCCAATAGTCGTCATGATTGCCAATTGTGATCGGATGATCGGGTATTTCTGATTCGTCATCGTATAGGATGACGGTCGGCAAAGACATCGACCCAGTGACGGTGTGGATTGGTATACGTAGGACCCCTTTGCTTTCAAGTGTCACAATGTCAATAGTGGATGAGAGACCTTCGATAATGCGCGGCCTATTTGCGGTCGTTTCGTTTGCTTCAAGGGTGTCGTCAATAGCGACAGTGACCTCATAAGACACAGCGCTCGGATTTCCGACGGGCGTGTTCGACACATTAACTATTTGCCCTGTGAATTGATACCCGGGTAGTGCATGGAAAGTAACGGAGGCTCTTGTTTCAGATGTGATACGGAGTGCATCCACTTCGTTGATGCTGCTGGCCACGTGGATTACTGAAGCATCTACCAAGTCTATTACGACTTGGTAGGCCTTGATTGAGGAGCCCAGGGTTACATGAATTTGCCGAATTATGCCGTCGTGAGGTGCAACTATTTCAACCACGCGAGCTTGGTTCTTGGCTAGTGTCTCTACCGCATGTGATAGCTTTGCTTGTTGCAATCCGACCAACTCATCACTGGGCAATGAAGTCAATAGAGAAATTTGAGCGTTGATCTTTGCCAAAGCTTGCTCGATTGTCACCACTTTTGCGAAATTGTGGGTAAACATTTCCAACAACTCTTCTTGAGTGTACTGAGACTTGGTAATGGCTACCATGCGTTCCCAAGTCTCAAGAGCATTGTCCCGGTGGTGCCTTAGAACCGTGAGGCGTGCCCGTGTATGGTCCAGTTCATTTATGTTTGGAAAAGAGACAGTGGACAGCATTTCGTCGTAATCTTGCTGAACTGCCTTAAGCGATAGTTGTAATGAAAGGTATTCTACCTCTGCTGAAGCAGTGTCGAATTCAGATGGCGAGACCAGGAAATCCAATTCGCCTTGTGCTGCTGCTAAGTCGTCGACGAGTTGATTTCTATTTATGATAGCGGCTACTATTTGGTTTGCGACTTCCCAATTGGTATCAGGAACAGGAACCGGCATTGAGTGGAGAGCCTCGGCAGTGTTGGATACCAACTTTTGCGATTGTTGCAAGGCTTGGTGAGATTTGTAGAGCTCGTATTGGGCGGCGGCGACTGATAAGTTTGCCGTTGCAATAGAATATTCGTCAAGTTCCATGAGTATCTGTCCGGCGCTTACCGCATCTCCTTCTTGAACGTGTATTTTGGAAACGAGTCCATCGATTCCAAACCTGAGCAATGAGTTGTTAGGGAATATAGTGGTTCCCTGAATCGATGTTGAGTCGATTACATCGCCCACTTCTACTGTGATGACACGTTGTTCAAGAGAGTCGTCAATGCTACCGTCAGAATCAAAGAGACTATAGAGGCCATAGATCAGCCCTACAATAATCCCTGTGGTAATGAGGATGGCAAGGATTCTTGTTATATTGATCCTGCTATCACTCGGAATCGGCTGAATCATATTCCCCTCCAGCTTTAGCTAAATGCAGACATATCCAGTAAAAATGGGAACGTTTAGTAATCTGTTCAATGGCATGTATTCGCCGTAATGACCGTTAGTGATCGATCGTCATGCTTTTTCAGATACGAAACGTCCAATAGCCTTTGTGAATTGTATACGACAATATGCTCCTATGCATTGCGTTAGCTTGACGTATATGTAGGAGCTTTTGGGGGTTTGGTGAAACACATGATCAACCCAGAAATGATCCATGCGATAGCAAAACATGTGAATGCGAGGTCATAATTTCCAGATTGATCCCACATCCAGCCTGCTATTGCGGGACTAAGAAACCCCATAAAGGTGATGGGAGGGGTGATCGCTCCACGTATAGCTCCTGAATTTTGCCGACCAAAAAAAGATGCCCAAGCAACATTCATAATTGTAGGGAATCCACCCATGGTTAGCCCATGTGCCACAGCGTAGAAGTAAAGGCCAGGGATTCCAGTTGAAGCAACAAGAATGATGACTGAAAGACCTGAGGTTATGCCGCATGCAGAAATAAGGATCCGCAGACTATATTTTTCAGTCCAATAACCCCATGGCAACTTAGCAATCATGGCAAAGAAAGCGACAGCTGTTGCGATTGTGGTTGCATTGGCTGGGGTAAACCCTTTGTCTTGAATATAGGCTACCTGATGTATGATCACTGGCATTAGTCCAATTAATCCAAACATGTTGACGCAAAGAAGGAGCCATAGGGCTTTTGTTTTAACTGCTTCCCGGAGGGTCCAAGGGTATTCAATATCGGGTGGCCTTGCGTTCGTGATCTGTGTAGGCTGATTGATGGAGGACAATGGTGAAAGGGTGTCTCCATCAGGAAGCAAGCCAGAATCTTCAGGACTTCTTTTGACTAAAAGTGCAGCAGGCAGTGTTAGTAAAACTAGGAGTGTAATGCCCAGTGCAACCCATGCTGTGCGCCATCCTTGCGTTGCTACGAGCCATCCAGCCCAAGGGGCAATGATTACCCCACCGGCTGAAATGCCCATGGTTCCTATGGCCATTGCCCTGCCGCGATGACGTATGAACCATTTCGCTATAAGCGCTGGCTCTATCACAAACCCCCCCATGATCGTGCTGGCAAGGCCAAAAAGTATTCCATATATCAGGTAGAATTGCCAGATGTTAGTAACTGTGGAAGTGAGGATAAGCGCCAGGCCTGCGGCTATGCTTCCAAATGTCATTAAAAGCCTAGCCCCTTGCTTTTTGTCAGCCAAAACTCCTATGAACGGGATTAACGGAAGCGATAGTAGCCGGAATACTGTTATTGACGAAAATGCTGCTCGCGAAACATTGAGAGCATTACTCATTGGGATGATGAAAAATGCTAGTCCGTACCCTGTCAATCCAGCACTGATCATACTGCTCAAGAAGGTTACCACGACAATCACCCAACCATAAAAGAATCTTTGCGCTATTGGTTTGCTTGGCTTTGGTGACACGGGCAAAACCTTTCTTACGTGATTGTTGACTGAAGAAAGGGACGGTGTTTTTCCTTCGTCGAGGCGTTAGCCGTGATAACTTTAGAGTATTGCAGGTAGTTCCATGTGATTTTCATAGAAACCCTGCGCCTCGCCTCACGGATTCATGCAGGCACCAACATAGTATACTATCAAGGTGAAGGATGCGTTGACAACCGGTCAGAACGTTAATGAATCCATGGTGTTGTTGGTGCTGACGTAACAGCGAGACTAAGTTAAGAAAATGAAGAGGTGTGATTGATGAGGGAGTATCTTGGATTACGGACCCTGCCTGTCATTGCCTTATCGGTGATGTTGGCTCTGACTTTAGCCTGTTCTACGAGTGATCAAGAGATCGCGCAGCAGGGTTCTGTGGAAACAATTCAGGGGGGCATAACGATTGGGTCTCCTAGTGGGCAATTGGTCGATTCGAAAACCCAACAAGACTCAGATAATGACACGCCGAGTGCTCGCTACTTTGACTTTTCTGAATTGCCTCCTTCTGATACGCAAGATCGTGGCATATGGGTAACTGGAAGTGGAGTGGTCGAGGTCGAACCTGACATGGCAGTCGTGAGTCTGAGTGTGAGCGTTTTGGGCAAAACGGTCGCCTTAGCGCAAAGTCAAGCTGGAAAACATATGTCAGATGTACAGGAAACAGCGATCCTTTACGGAATAGGGCAAAAAGATATCCAAACTGTCGATTACTCTATTCGTCCTGAATACCATTATGAAGATGTGACAATTGCTTCTAGGAGACAAACAAAGAGAGTATTAGACGGGTACAGGGTGACGAATAGGATAGTAGTTAAACTGCGGGATATGGGCCGTGAAGGCGAGATTATAGACGCACTGGCGACTGCAGGTGAGGACGCAATTGGAATTGATGACATTTCGTTTTTACGTGATGATATCTCAGAGGCCCAGAGCGGAGCGAGAGAACTGGCTATCGTTGATGCTATCAAGCGGGCCAAGCAGATTGCTACCACAATGGGAGTAACTATTGGTCGACCAGTATACGTGCGTGAGATATCTGCCACCACATTTGAGAATTCTGGGCAACAGATGTATGCGGTTAGAGCCTATGATGAATCGAACACAAGCACTCCGATCATGGGCGGTGCGCTGGATATAACAGTGAAGGCTAGTGTGGTTTTTGCGATTGGTGATGGCTTTGATCAAAACTGACTTGCAGAGAGGATGATACTTGTCTATCAATGAAAGCGAGCATATGCAAATAGCGATTCTGGATGATTATCAAGGAGTCGCTCTTGACTATGGGGACTGGGATTCTGTCTACCGCGAGTGTGATGTAACCGTGTTTAGGCATACTATTAGCGACCATCGCCAACTTGTGGAAGCATTGGAGTGCTTCGATATTGTGGTAGCAATGCGGGAGCGGACACCGTTTCCAGCTTCTATTTTGGAAGAACTTCCCAGATTGAAACTTTTAGTTACGACAGGGAGCAGGAATAGGTCTATCGATCTCACTGCGGCAACGGCTCACGATATTATGGTATGTGGAACAGATAGCCCTGCGGGAGGAACTGTCGAACTGACCTGGGGGTTAATTCTGGCCCTGGCTCGTTCTATTCACCAGCATGATACCGCGCTGCGATCTGGCTCGTGGCAGTTGTACCTGGGTAATGAACTGCAAGGAAAGACTCTAGGGGTATTAGGACTTGGTCGGATTGGATCCGCGGTGGCAGCTATTGGCAGAGCTTTCGGTATGGA